>MDTG01284675.1_pt1 | contig 12268 bp, 12 predicted proteins | sample 811421 | NCBI WGS metagenome assembly MDTG01 (sample SAMN05326645, study PRJNA326480) | marine metagenome | isolation source: seawater | place: Pacific Ocean: South East | collected 2011
GGATTTATATTTTCTCTTTTCAAATCGGTTAGTCCTTTTAAGAAAATACAAGATAGAAATAAATATTTAATGAAAATTATAAAAAACAACAAAAATATTCATAAATCATTTAAGAATAATAAAAGTAGATTAATAGTACCTTTTAGAATATTTTTTAATAAAGATATGAAAATTATTGAGAATCTAGTTAATCAGGATAAAGCTTGGTATAAATCACCTTTGCAAGGAATAAAAATTGGCAAAGAAAACAAGAATTTGAGATATAACAAAGGACAAAATCCCTTATCAGAGAAAATAAATAACGAGACTTACAGTATACCTGTACATGCTAAATTAATCTTTATATTAAAAAAATTTATCTGATTTTAATGTATCAAGTTTTTAAAGATAAAAGGATATTAGTAACTGGCCATACAGGTTTTAAAGGTGGATGGCTAACATACTGGCTTTGGAAATTGGGAGCAAAAGTTTCTGGTTACTCAAAGGATTTGCCAACTAATCCTTGTTTATATGAACAGATTAATCTGAAAAATATTCTTCTTAATGACTTTAGAGAAGATATTTTAGACTTTAATAAAATTACTAATGCTATTGATATTGTTAAACCTGATTATATATTTCATTTGGCTGCTCAACCTATAGTTTCTAAATCCTACCTAAACCCAATTGAAACATTTTCCACTAATTTGATAGGTTCTTTAAATCTTTTTGAAGCAATCAGAAAATCATCATTTCCAGCTATAGCTGTATTTATAACAAGTGATAAATGTTACGAAAATAAAGAATGGATTTATGGTTACAGGGAAAAAGATAAATTAGGTGGCAAAGATCCATATTCAGCTTCTAAGGCTTGTGCGGAGATTGGTTTACGATCCTTAGGTTTGTCTTACCCAAACAGGAATTTTAGATATGCTACAGCAAGGGCAGGAAATGTAATTGGTGGTGGAGATTGGTCTTTGGATAGAGTTGTGCCAGATTGTATAAAAAAATGGCAAAACTTTGAGCCTGTAGTATTGCGCAATCCAAATGCGACAAGACCTTGGCAACATGTCCTCGAGCCAATAAGTGGTTATTTGACATTAGCTGAATATTTAACAAAGGATTCCAGTTTGGATTCAGAGTCATTTAACTTTGGACCCATAACTTCTCAAGATGTTACTGTTGAGGAAGTTTGTAAATTATTAAGCATTTATTGGCCAAAATCAGAAATTGAAATTAATTCAGATATTTCAATTGGTATTGAAAGTGGTTTATTAAAATTAGATATTTCAAAAGCTTTAAAAAGTTTAAATTGGAAGCCTAAATTAAATATTGATGAATGTGCTTACTTGACAAGTAATTGGTACTTAAAAAATAAAAATGGAAGCTTAGCATCTGATCTTTGTGAACACGATATTGAATTTTATTTAAAAAAATAAAATGGAACCAATAGTTTTTTACCCCAAAAAAAGAATTTCACTTGAAGATGGAGACGTATTCCATTTTATTAATTCTAGCGACGAGAATTTTTGTGGATTTGGTGAGGCTTATTTTTCTTCAATAAAATTTCAATCTATAAAAGGATGGAAAAAACATAATTTAATGACAATGAACTTAATTTGTGTTTTTGGAAAAGTTAAATTTATTTTTGCTGAAGAAGATGATTTGAAAAATTGGAACTTTTCAGAATTTATCCTAGAGCCTGACAGAAATGGAGTTTTAAAAGTACCTCCTGGATATTTTTTTAGTTTTGTGGGTTTAGGCAAAGATTATAATTTAATTTCAAATTTTAGTAATTTAAGACATGATGAGAGTGAAATTACTAGAATTCCATTGGAAAATATACCTTATAAGTGGAAATGAAAGCTGTAATACTAGCTGGAGGCTTTGGAACAAGATTCTCTGAGTATACTCATCTAATACCTAAGCCAATGATAAATATTGGTCCTTACCCAATTTTACATCACATAATGAATTTATTTAGTAAATATGGGATTAAAAATTTTGTGGTTGCTCTTGGTTATAAATCTGAGGTTATAAAGAATTATTTTTATTCATTACCAACTTTAAATAACGACTTTACGATAAATCCTAGAAATTCTAAAATTACCTTTCATTCCAATAAAGCACCCGACTGGGATATTACATTGGTTGATACAGGTTTAAACACAATGACAGGAGGCAGATTATTAAGATTAAAAGATCATTTAATATCGGATAAATTCTTCTGCACCTATGGTGATGGTTTATCAAATATAAATATAAAGAATTTATTGGAAAACCATAATAGTTCTAAATGTATGGCAACTGTAACGGCTGTAAGACCTCAAGCACGGTTTGGAGAACTTATTATTGATAGTGATAATGTCGTTAAGTCATTTAAAGAAAAACCTCAATTAAATACTGGTTATATAAACGGAGGATTTTTTGTTTTTGAACCGGAAGTTTTAGATTTTATTGAAAATGATGAAACTATCCTAGAAAAGGAACCCTTAGAAAAATTAGCAAATAATTCGCTATTAAATGCATATAAACATGATGGATTTTGGCAATGTATGGACAACAAAAGAGACTATGATTACCTTAATAAACTATATGATTCTGGCGAAACACCTTGGAAATGAATGGAAAAGATATAATTCGATTATCTAAATCAAGTTTAAGCATTCATGAGCAACTTGAAGTAATAAAGACTTTGGATAGTGAGTTTTTAGGATACGGATCTATATGTAAAGAATTTGAAGATGATTTATCAAGATTTTTGGGTACTAATGCAATCAGTGTAAATTCTGGTACAACTTCCTTGATTTTATCTTTACAAGTTTCAGGTATAAAAACTAATGATGTTGTAATAACTCCTTCTTTAACTTATTTGGCAACTGTACAGGCTATTACATGTCTTGGAGCAATACCTTATTTTTGCGATGTAGATTCAAGTGGTCACTTATCAATTGATGATATTCCAGATAATATTATTAAAAAATCAAAAGCTATCATTTTTATGCATTACGCAGGTGTCGAGATAAAAATGAATAAATTAATTGCTTGGGCAAAAAATAATAATTTAAGAGTAATTGAAGATGCTGCACATTCTTTTGGATCTAAACAACATGCTTTAAAACTTGGCTATCGTGATTTTGATTTTGTTTGTTATTCATTTGATGGAATAAAAAATATTACCACAGCAGAGGGAGGCTGCATTTGTGCTAAAAATGTATCTGATCAAAATAGATTAAAAGATATAAGATTATTAGGAGTGATTGGAGATACAAAAAAAAGACAAAGTAATAAAAGAACGTGGGAACCTAATGTAATTGAACAAGGTTGGAGGGCTCATATGAGTAATGTGAATGCTGCAATAGGAATAGCTCAATTAAATAGATCAGATGAACTATGGGCAAAAAGAAAATGGATAGCAAATTATTATTTTAAAAATTTAAAAAAATATGATAATTTTTTGAAAATAATCATTCCGAATGAAGAAGGAATAGTACCACATATATATCCCATAGTAATCTTTGATGAAAATAAATTAAAAAAAGTTTTTAACTCCTTTAAAAGAAACTTGATTCAATATGGGAGACATTATTACCCATGTCACAAACTAGATTTTTTCAAGGAATTTCCGCGTTCCTCTCTTAAAAATACTAATTATCTTTACGATCATTTAATTTCTCTTCCAATTCATCCCGATTTAACTAAAAATCAACAAGATTTTATTCTAAAAGTTTTAATAGAAAATATTTTGGATAAATGAAGATTTTATTAATACTTGGACCCTTGAATGAGAAAAGAATTAGCATGACAAACTATGCAAATTATTGTAAAAATATTTACCAAAGCAAGGGATTGGAAGTAGAGATTTTTAGATTAAAAATAATAAACTCTAAAAACTCTCTAATAAGGGCTTTTTCTCGATATTTTTTAGTACCTTTTCAAATGATACATAAAAAAGCTGATATTTTTCATTTAATAGATCACTCTTACGGTCATTCTTTGATTTTTTCAAAAAGTACTTGTTTTTCTACAATTCATGATTTAATTCCTCTTGAAATAAAAAAAGAAGAATCATATGTTAAATCATCTATTAGTAAGTTATTTTTTTATTTTATTATAAGTATCACTTTAAAAAAATCTTCCAAAATATTTGTCGCTAGTATGAGTACTATTAATTTATTGGATAAATTTTTTAATAAGCCAAGAAATCTTATACTTGCATATAATCCCCCAATCAATAAGAAATTACCTAATTTAGATTGCTCAGTAAAAGATATAGATATACTTTTAATTGGCTCTAACTTTTATAAAAATAATAATTTTGCATTTAATACTTGTTTAAAAATAAAAAAAAAGTTATCCATAACATGGATTAATCCTAATATGAGTTTAGTAAGAAATATTGGGAAAACTAAACATGAAATAAATACTCTTAGAAATATAAGTGATCATGAATTATTTAAGATTTATTCGCGTGCTAAGGTGATTCTTAACTTATCATTATCAGAAGGATTTGGTTGGACGCCCTTTGAGGCTTCTTTTTTTGATTGTTGTTCTTTAATGAGTGATATAAATATTTTTCGAGAAATTCATCCTTCCTCATTAGTTTATCTACAGCCTTTAAAAAATGTAGATAGATTAATAAATTCAATTTCTAAAGTTTTAACAAACGATTCTTTTAGATTCATTTTATTAGATAATATTAGAAAAGATTATAAGGTCCTTACTAGATCTGAAAATTCTTTAAAAAAAGAGTTATTTGAAATATTAATAAATGAAAATTAGTAATAAAAGTAAGACAATATTTGTATATTCATATGCTTCAAAAACTAGAACTAATATTGATATTTATCATAGACTTTCTAAACTTGGATGGAAAATTGTTTTATTTACTAATAGAAAAAAAAATGATGATAATAATAAAAAATATGGATTAGTTGAAATTAGGAATACTCGTATTTTTTTTAATCATCCAAGGTTGCATTTGCCAATTAAGTTTATTCTTAATATTATATTTTTCAAACCAAAGTTTATATATCTTGAGCAAGATGTCATATCAATTAATGTATTAATATCATGGCTTATCTCAATATTTACAAATTCAAATATTGTATTGCAAACTTATGAGAACATTTCTCCTTTAGCTAAACTAAGTAAATCAAAGAACTTAATAAAAAAAATTGTTTACTTTTTACAATATTTATTACTAAGATTCTTATTTTTTATTCCAAGATTCATTTTTACTGTCAGTATAGATAGTTTTCGTATATTTCAAGGATATGGATATAATGCAAGATTAATACCTTTAGGAGTAAATTCAAGTCATTTTAGACATCTAAACCTATCAAAATTAAGTATTGTAAAAAAGTTTTGCCCTAATTTAAAAAAACAATCTCTTCGAATTTTAGATAGTGAAAATTCAATTATATATTCATATATTGGAAGACTAGTAAAGGAGAAAGGAATACATTTTTTATTAAAATCTTTCGCTAACTTACCATTTGAAAATAAAATATTATTAATTGATTCTTTTGATTCAAAAACACTCTATGGTCAATATCTTCAAAAATTAATAAATAAGTTCAAAATAAATAAAAATATTATATTTTTTAAATCAAATCATTACTCAATTAACTTAATCTATAACATAAGTGATTACGTTATTTTACCATCCGTTTCAAATATAAATTGGTCTGAACAATATGGTAGAGTCCCAGTTGAAGCATCATTTTGCTCAGTAATGCCTGTAGTAAGTAATTCTGGACATTTGAATGAATTGCCAATCTCTAAGGTAATTTATGATTCTAAACAGGAACTTCCACCTTTAAACTTAACTAAAAAAATAAACTATACGTCAAAAATGCTTTCGACAAAAGAAATGGCTAATAATGTCAATTTAATACTTAATTCAATACTTTAAAAATGAAAATTATAGTCCTTGGTAAAAAGGGTTTGCTTAGCTCAAGATTAATAGACTTTTTTTCAGCAAATGCAAATGTTGATTTGAAGACTATTTCATTAAGAAATAGTAATTTATTAAAACATTTTTTAAAGGGCGATTTTCAGGATATTTTTTTAAATCAAGATTGCATTATTAATGCTATTGGTCCAAATAATATTCAATGTGCTATGGACAACCAAATAGCGCAGACTTTTTATATAGATTTACCGATTCAGCTTATTAAATATGCAAATGAAAATAAAATTAAATATATTCAATTCTCTTCAGTACATTCAGTAAACTATCATTTGTCAGACAAAAAAATAGTATTACCTAAAGATATCAAACCGAATAATGCTTACAGTAAATACCATAATTTACTTGAGAAAAATTTTCTTAGTGAAATTAATTTTAATAAATATGCAACCGTTATTAGATTATGCAACAGCATAGGACCCCCTTTAACTAAGAATTACTATGAAAGTCATTGGTTGAGTATTTGTAATAAGTTTGCATATCAGTTATTAGTTGGCGAAAAAATAATTTTAAAAGATCCAAATATTTATAAATCTTTTCTTCCTATATCTTCTATTCTCAAAAATCTTAATATTCAAATTCGTACAAAAGAAAGAAGATCTATAAAACAGTTTTTGAGCAACTATCAAATTAAACTTAAAGACTTAGCAGATTTTATGGCAATGTTTATTAACAAAGGAAGAAAAATAACAAAAAAAGAAAATTTAAATTACTTTAAGAAAATTGTTTTTAAAGATAATAGCTATTCAGATATCGTTAAAAATAATGTTGATGAATACTATGATGAGTTTGTTTTCGAAATTGAAAAGACGTTTCAAATTCTTAAAAATTTTTCTTAAAAAAAAAATGGAATATAGTGTAATTATAAATGTCAAAAATGGACAAAAGTATTTAAATAGAGCAGTTGATCAAATTTTAAATCAAACACTACTCCCAAAAAAGATCATAATTTTTAACAATGCTTCTATTGATAATACGAATAAATTGGCTAATGAACTAAAAAAAAAACATCCTGATTTAATTTTAATTAAAAATTCTAAAAACCCATTAACTCTTTACGCTGCTAGGAATAAAGCCCTTTCTTTTGCTATTACGAAATATGTTTGTTTTTTAGATGTGGATGATATTTGGCAAAAGTCAAAATCACAAACTCAAATTAATTTATTTGCTCAGAATCCAGATGCCATAATTTGCATAAGCAATTATAAAAAGGTCTTTGAATATGAATTTGATAAGTTTAAATATTCTGAAGAAATCATAAATTTAGAATATGCATTTTCGAAAAACTTTTTTAGGTTCATTAAAAAATATGAAATTCATTTCTCATCAATAATGTTTGATAGAGAAAAATTGATTTCTATTTTAGGAGGTGAACCCTTTAATCCAAGATTAACTATTTTGGGCGATATTGAGCTTTTTATTAAACTTTTTGCGCTAAATAAATTAATATTATCTAATCAGAATTTGACATATTACGTTTATCATCAAACAAATACTGGTTATAAAAATTATCATAAGATAACATTAGAGTCTATATATATAGCATTTGATTTACTGTTGAAACTTAAAATAATCAGAGCTTTTTATATAGTTTATTTGTATAACTATAAATACTTATTATTTTTAATTTCTAAAATTAGTTTATTAATTAAAAAATGTTAGTTTTTTTAGTATTTTTCAATATGCTTATTGAATTTATGGGCATATTTAGTAATTTAAGATTATTAAGTCTAAGGAAATATATATATATATTTAACTTTTTAATTTTATCTCTTCATGATGGTCTTCGATGGCTGATTGGGGTAGATTGGCAAAGTTATATAACTTATTGGGATACATTAAAATCTCCAATTAATTTCATATTAACTGAAGCCGATATATTTAATATGCATGTACTTTATAGGCAGGATAGGTCTTTTGTATTATTTACGAGATTCTTTCACGATTATATTTCTAGTAACTATACTTTATATCTACTATTTTTTGCAATTATTACTTATGGTCTAGCTCTTTTTTCAGTCGCTAAACTGACACGATATTCTCTAATAGCTTTATCATTTTTCCCAGGCTTTCTTGGCTGGTATTCTGGAAGTCAGAGACAATTTTTTGCATACTCATTGTTCTTTTTTACTTTATATATTATTGATTCAAAAAAATATAAGTTTTTCTTAATACCCTTAATCTTTTTCGCAATGAATATGCATGTTACTTATTTATTCCCAATCCTTTTAATCGCAACTTTTTATATACCAAAAATTTTAAAGTATATAAATCTTCAAATTTTAGTAAACTTTTTAAATTATTATAAAAACTTTTTTATTATATTATTGACTAGTTTTTCAGTTTTAATAATATTTTTATTTTATGAATATGATCTAGTTTTAATTGAATTATTTCTTAAATTTGTCCCAATTAAAAGTGCTGGATGGTTTGAATTTATTTCATTGCAAGATGCTGAATATGGGAATCCTCTTTTTGGGACACTTAGAAAGATCTTTAATTTAACCTATTTTTTATTTCTTATTAAATTTATAAAATTTAAAGAAGGATTAACTCCATTAAATTATTATTTGATGGTTTCACCTTTTGTTTCAATATTATTATATTTAGTCTCTTTATATGTTCCCCAATTAGCATTAAACTCAAGACTAGATTCATATTTCAGTGCAATAGCTATTTTATTAATAAGTGGAAGATTTTTTCAAAATAATTTGAAAACTTCTAAACTAATTATCTTTAGTTTCTGTGCTTCTTTCTTATATATTGAATATGCAAGACATGGTTGCTATGAGTTATTCGATCCGTATCATTTTTTCTTTGAAAAGGATTATATATCACCACCTGTTTGTAACTTTGAACAATAAATTATCAAATTATTTTCTGTAAATAATAATTACTTATAATTTAAAATATCAATTTTTTATTTATATTTATATTTATATTTAAAGCGCACTTTTTGAAGATAGCATTTGATGCCAATATTTTTAGTCTTCAAAGGGCAGGTGGCATATCGGTTCATTTTTCACTTTTAATAAAATATTTATGTAGTTATAAAGATGTTGAAATTTTTATTTTTTTAAAAAAAAGTAAATACAATTTTTGTTTAAATAATGAATCTTTCTTAAGACTTCAAAATATTAAAAAAATTAATTTTATAAAATATGAAAATATTTTTGACATGAGAAAAAAGATTAATTTAAACAAAATTAAAATCATACATTGCACCTACTACAACTTTGTATTTGTACTATTGGGTATTAAATTAGTATATACTTTTCATGATGCTGCTCCAGAGAGATTCATATTTAAGTATTTAACCAGATTATATATTTTGAGAATTATTCCAAGATTAATATGTTTTGTATTCGCAGATTCAATTAATTTTGTTTCTCAATTTTCTTTTGATGAATACAAATTATTTTATAACTTTATTTATAAGTATTTCTCCAAAAAGATATATTCAATTTCAGGAAACTATACAAGTTTTGAAAAGCCAGTTTTTAGTGTTCGCTCATATGTCAATAAATCAAAAAAAAGTTTTATTTTTACCTATATAGGATTAAGGGGTTATTATAAGAATTTTTTATCAGCTTTAAATTCTATCAATTATTTCTCAAAAGAAAGTGATAATTTAAAAATTACTCTAAACATAATTGGAGGCTCAAAGTTAAAAACTAAGGAGATTAATATATTAAATCAAAGTAATATAAATTATGTACATCACAAAAATATTGATAATCAAAAATTGAATTTTATACTATCTAAAACTGATCTTTTTATTCACTCATCTATTTATGAAGGCTTTGGGATTACCGTCTTAGAAGCAATGTCTTTAAAAGTTCCTACTTTAGCGATTGACATCCCCCCTATTAGAGAATTGGCAGGGGATTCCATCTTTTATACGCAGGGATCAACTTCTAATTCATTATTTAAGGGAATCTTGAAATTTGTTAGAACTCCAAGAATTATTATTAAAAGAAAGCTTGAAGAAGCATTTTTATTGTCTAAAAAATTTTCTTGGGAAGAAATCTCAAAAAAACATTATATTTTATATCAGAAAAATCTAAAAGATTTATAATTATGGACTTTAAATATTTGTGCATATTATATTTATGATTAATTGATTAATATTAAATAGGTTTGAAATTTCTTTTTATTGTACCCACACTTGATTCAGGAAAAGATCTATACAAATTTAGTGATTCACTTATTAATCAAACTTTAAAAAGTTGGAGAGTTCTTTTTATTGATGGAGGATCAAAGGATAGAGATTTAAAAATCTTTTCTGAATTAGAAAAAAATGATAATAGGTTTAAGCTTTGCAAGCAAAAAGATCCAAGAACCGGGATTTTTGGAGCAATGAATGAGGGATTTAATTTGGCCGATTCAGATGAATATATTTTTTTCTGGGGTTCAGATGATTTAGCTATGAATAAAGATGTTTTGGAGAGAATACAAAAAAGAGTTTTAATTAATGAAAAAAAATCTCAACAAAAGCACCTTTATATATTTAAAGGTAGATACTTTAATAAAGTGAATAATAAATTAGGAAGAGTTACATTTTTTCCAAGTAAGAATATCATGATACTCAATTTGGTAGATACTTTTTCTTCGTACATGTTTTTTGGCTTCACGCCGCCACACCAATCAACCTTATTTTCTCCTCTTGTAAGAAATTATTTCAAAGGATATAGCCTTAAATATAAATTAAGTGCTGATTTAGATTGCTTTATTTATTTAACTAGAAAAATTCGAGTATCATTTGAAAGTTTCGATATAAATATTATAAAGATTGCTGACTCTGGAATTAGCGCTAAAAGTTTTAATAGCAGATTATTAGAAGTTTTTTTAATATATAAAAAATATTATGGAGCCCTTTTCTTTTTTCCTTTAGCTTTTCGATATATTTTTAAAATCGCCTTAAAGGTTTTATCATTAATCATAAATAAGGGAGATAAATTTAAGACATTATGAAAAAAATTGACGAATCAAATATTTTAATTTTTGGAGCAAGTTCACCCGTTGGTTTATTTTTCTATAAAGAATTGATTTCAAAAAAAATAATAAATTCATCATATGTAAAAAGATTTTCTAGATATCAGACAGTTAACTTTAATACTTTAGATTTAACAAGCCCGGGAGATGCTTTTTTCAATCAAAAATTCAAAAAAGTAATAATTATTAGTTTTGCTCCTATTTGGAAATTATCCAAATTTTTAGATTATTGCCAAAAAAAAGATATTTCTTTTATAAATTCAATAAAATTTATCATTGCATGTTCATCAACCTCAATAATTTCTAAGCGATTTTCATTTAGCAATTATGATAAATCCTTATTTAAGAAATTAATGAACGCTGAAAACGCTTTAATGCGCGCATCGAAAAAAAATAAATTTACAAGTATAATCCTTAGACCAACAATGGTTTATGGTGGATTTAATACATCTAAAGATTCAAATATTGAGGTTATAAAAAAAATATTGAAAAAATTACCATTTATACTTTTACCGAATAATTCTGGATTAAGACAACCAATACATGCTTTTCAATTATCTAGGATTGTTTTAAATCTTTTTGAGAAAAATCTAAAAAATAAGGATCAAATAATTAAAAATAAAATATTAAATGTAGGAGGTGACGAATGTTTATCTTATACAAAAATGATTCAAAGAGTATCTGAAAAAATACATGCGGGTAAATCATTAAAAAAAAATAACATCATACTTATTCCTAATAGGTTATTCTGCATGATAATTTTTCCTACTTTATTTTTTTCGCCTAAAGTATATGAATCACTTTTAAGGATAATGGTAGATTTATCAGGATTTAAAAAATCATATAAAGTTAGTGATCTTAAACCAGAAAAGTTCCTTTTTCAAGAATAGAAATGATAAGTATTGAAAATTTTATTATTTTATTTATTAGTTTTTTTGTAACTTATTCTTCCTTAAAATTTCTAGAACCAATTTTTAGAAAATATTTCTTGGATAGACCTAATGAAAGGAGTTCTCATGAATCTCCAACACCGAAAGCAGGTGGAATTGTTATTTCTTTTTATTCTTCAATTTTTTCATTTTTAATGGGTAGTAATCTAATAATAAATTGTTTGCCGATAGCAATATTAGGTTTAGTCGATGATTTTATAAATTTATCTCCTCTTTTGAGATACTTTTTTCAGCTAATTATTTCTATATTTATTGTTAGTCAATCTGTTTTTTGTTATTCAACAAAATTTATAATTTTTCCATATTTTATATTCTTTGCATTCTTTGTATTTTTATCTACTTGTTTTATAAATTTAACAAATTTTATGGA
>MDTG01383108.1_pt1 | contig 12268 bp, 9 predicted proteins | sample 811421 | NCBI WGS metagenome assembly MDTG01 (sample SAMN05326645, study PRJNA326480) | marine metagenome | isolation source: seawater | place: Pacific Ocean: South East | collected 2011
GATATTCCATATATAGTTTTCTCTTTAAATGCTGCTGATTACTTCGCCCCTTCCTTTTAAAGCATGGGCTTTAGCCAATATCATATCTGATGACGGAGATAACTAACAAAGGAATCCTTTATTCTCGCACCAAATTTTTTTATCTGTATATAATATACTTTGCAGTGTCAGATTGTTTTTAAGAGAAGTGTAATCATACTAGCTAAAACATCGAGGATAATATTATGGAACACGGATATTTCATGATGCCACTCCATCATACTGAGAAGGATTATCATTTATCCTTAGAAGAGGATATGGAAGCTATAGTCCTGGCTGATGAGCTTGGATATAGTGAGGCTTGGGTTGGAGAACATTATTCCTCTGCAGTGGAACAAATTACATCTCCACTTATGTTTCATGCCAATCTTATTGCTAGAACTAAACAAATTAAATTTGCTACTGGGGTAATGTGCCTACCGCAATATCACCCGGCGGTGCAGGCAGGGCAGGCTGCAATGTTCGATCACCTTTCCAAAGGTCGCTTTATTATGGGCGTAGGTCCAGGTGGCTTAGCGTCAGATTTTGAACTTTTCGGAGTCATGGATAAAGACCGCATGGAAATGATGGAAGAGGCTCTGGAAATGATGATAGAACTCTGGACCACGGAGCCTCCCTACAAAATGCAAGGCAAGCACTGGACCATCGATATGAAAGAATGGACCCATCACGATATAAAACTTGGTTATGTACCTAAGCCGTTTCAAGATCCTTATCCACCTGTGGCTATTTCCGCCATGAGCCCCCATTCAGGCTCATTAAAATTCGCTGGCAGTAAGGGATATATTCCGGTGAGTGCGAATTTCGTGGCTACTTGGTCCGTAGAAACCCATTGGCCTGCATATTGTGAAGGTGCAAAAGCAGGAGGAATTACCCCGAACCCCGAACATTGGCGAGTGGCTCGTAGCATTTTTGTCGCCGATACTGATCGTGAGGCTGAGGAATTTGTAAAATCTCCTGGCGGTGCTTATGATTATTATTACGAGTATCTTTTTCAGATCTTTGAACGTAGTGATTACAAGGCGCCATTTGTAGCGAATCCAACGGATGATCCCGCAAAGTTAACTCCACAGAATATTCGAGATGCTTGTATCATTTATGGAAGCCCGGAAACGGTGGCTAATAAGATATTGGAGCTTAGAAAACGGATAGGCGATTTTGGTACCGTGCTTTATGCCGCTCACGATTGGCAAGATGTTGGTGCCATGAAAAAGTCAATGACCATGTTCGCTGAAGAAGTCATGCCTAGAGTGAATAGCAAATTAGACAGTAAGCAAGCTTCGGCTGGATAGTTATTAAAATAAAAGGGAAGGATTGATGGCGACGAAAAATCTTAAATTTGGGCTTTGGTATGACTTTAGAAATCCACCGCAGTGGAAGCGTGATAACACTGAGTTGTATCATGCTTGTTTTGATCAAATTGTGCGAGCTGAAGAGGCAGGTTTCGATGATATCTGGTTGTCAGAGCACCATTTTTTAGAGGACTGTTATTCACCCTCTATGCTTGCTATTGGATGTGCGATAGCTGTAAAGACGAAGAGGGTGAGAATAGGGACTAGCGTGCTGCTGCTTCCCCTACATGATCCCGTACGTGTTGCAGAAGATGCTGCTACTTTGGACGTAATTTCAGGTGGTCGCTTGGAGCTAGGTTTAGGTGTCGGATATAAAGTTGAAGAGCTCAAAGCTTGGGGGGTCGAGCCGAAGTCTCGAGGTAAGAGAATGGAAGAGGGGATAGAAATCATTCAACGGCTGTTTGCGGGCGAACGTTTTAGTTTTCATGGTAAATACCACAATTATGAGGATATACAATTACGGCCTCTTCCAGTGCAAAAGAATCCCAGGCTGTGGATTGCAGGATTCAGTAATGTGGCCGTCAAGCGAGCGGCTCGAGTTGGCGCTGGATACATCGCGGTTGGTCCAATAGGACCCTTTACTCAAGTCTATAGAGAGGAGCTCGCAAAGCAGGGTAGAAATCCGGATGATCACCAAGTTGCTGCAGGCTATGCTTGGCTGCATGTCTCGGAGAATCCCGAAGCTCGCTGGAAGGAAGCGGTCGAACATTTAGCTTATCAGCAAAATGAATATGGGAAATGGTTTGGTGCGGCGGGGATGGATTTTATTAAGCCCGTAACGCCTGACAAGGAGTCAATAGAGAAAAATGATTGTTATATAGTCAACCCCGAACAAGCTGTTGAAATGATTAAAAAATATGTAGAGGCTACCGGAAGCAATCGATTTTACACTTGGGCTGTGCCGCCCGGAATGCATCCTAGTTGGTCTGATGAGCATATCGAATTAATGGCTAAAGAAGTGATGCCGGAGTTTCAGTAAATCTCAGTGGGGGAGACAATTCCGTAGTTTTAATATGAAATACGAAGCATTAGAAACAATAATAAAAAGCGATGGTCTAAGAATTGTATTGGTTCAAGGTTTTCCAAGTCCTTGGGGCCAAGCCGCAAAGGCTATGATGGAATACAAAGGGTTATTATATCGGGTGGCCCCCCAGCTAGCTGGGGAAGACAATGCCGAATTGCTCGAATGGTCTGGAGTGAATAGCGGCCCTGTTGTGGCGTGGGATGCCTTAGCTCCAATCAATCGATGGGACGATATATTATTTTTATTGGAGCGTCTTGCTCCCAGAAAAGAATTGTTACCAGAACCGCCGGAAGATAAGGCGCTTTGTTTGGGGCTTTCTCATATTATCTGTGGTCAATTGGGTCTGGGCTGGAATAGGAGACTCAGTATGTTTAAGCCTATTGTAGATTCAGGAGAAGCCCCTATGGGAGTCCAAAATATGGCGGATAAATATGGCTATAACGGCGAGGATGTTGCTTTAGCAGATAAGAGGGCGTCAAAGACTCTCGGAATGCTAGCCGAGATATTGAGAAAACAGAAACATAGCGGAAGCCGTTTTTTTATCGGTGAGCAAGTTACTGCTGTAGACTTTTATTGGACTGCTTTTAGTAACTTGTGTTCCATTATGCCACCGGAACTATGTCCCCTGGACTCTACTATTAGGCCAATGTTTGAGAATGTTTCGGAAGAGGTTCGTTCGGCAATAGATCCTGTTCTCATCGAGCATAGAGATTTTATTATGAAAGAGTACTTTAAAATTCCGATGGAGCTTTAAAGTAGGTATTAAGGTATTAGAAAGTTAGAAAAGATGAGGAATAGGAAGTGGTAGATAAAGTACGTTTAGGGTTTGGATTATTGAATTATCCCTTTGAGGAAGGGAGTCAATTCTTTAAATGGGTGGAAATGTTGGAGGCTGGTGGAGTGGACTCTCTATGGCAATCCGATAGATTGGTGTCGACCGATCCGTATCTGGAATCCTTAACTGCGTTAGCAACTTTGGCAGGTTGTACTGAAAAAATAAAGTTTGGTATGAACGCGATCGTGGCGCCCCTTCGAGACCCGCTTGTGCTTGCTAAACAATGCGCAACTATAGACTTTCTAAGTGGCGGTCGACTGTTGCCCATGTTTGGGGTTGGGTATCCTAAGGCTGTCGAATGGGAGGCGACTGGAAGAAGTTCGGACCACAGGGGTTCTAAAGCGAATGAAATGTTTGAGCTTATGTCTCGCCTATGGAGTGAGGAATCTGTCACTTTCGAGGGAAAATATTATCAGTATAAAAACGCCACAATTGCGCCTCGGCCGGTTCAACAACCGTTACCTCTTTGGATCGGAGGAAGTAGTAATGCGGCTATTAAAAGAACAGCTCGTTTGGGATCCGGATGGATAGGTGGTATAGCCGGTCCGTTAGAGGTTAAGAAAGTTATAGAGGGTATAAAAAGTGAAGCTGCTAAGTATGGTCGTAGTATAGATAGCGATCATTATGGAGCTTCCTTAGCTTTTCGAGTGGGTACTTTAAGTGATAATGCTGTTGTCAATTCTCCTTTTGTTAAAAGGACGGGTATAGGTGAAGATTTAGATATAAATCCTTTGATTGCTATTGGGACAACGGATGAACTTGTTGGCAGAATTCGGGAGTACATAGAGATTGGTGCGACTAAATTTGTTATGTTCCCTATTGTAGATAGCTGGAAAGACATGGTGAAACAAACCCAATTCATTATTGAAGAAGTAATTCCTCAAGTTGAAAACTAGCAAAGTGAACTTAAATAGTAAGGACTACCTTACCGTAGACTTCTCGCCGTTCTATCATTTTTAATCCTTCTATGACTTTAGAAAAGGGAAGGGTTGCGAAAATTAATGGGTCGATACGTCCTTCCCGAAGCAGATCATATAATTTTTCTTGGCAGGCCCCGACCATTTTTGGCCGTTTCTTCATATATTGTCCCCAAGCAAGCCCGATAAGCGACATGTTTTTTAGAAGCACCCGATTTGTTTCCATTTTTGGTATTGAACCGGCAGTAAAACCAATGATCACAAGCTTGCTATCCCATGCAGCACAACGTTTCGTTTTTTCGAAAAGCTCACCTCCGACGGGATCATAAATGACATTAGCACCCTCTCCGTTTGTAAAGTGTTTTACCGCTTCAACTAGATCGTCGTCGGTATAATTTATTAAGTTATCGGCCCCGAGTTTTTTACAAATCGTAAGTTTGGCGTCACTTCCAGCAGCTGCTATGACTTTGCTTCCAGCGTATTTGCCAAGTTGGATAGCAGCACTTCCTACTCCCCCGGCTCCTCCCAAAACAAGTAAAGTTTCTTTAGCTTTTAAATCTCCTCGATGAAACAATCCAAAGTAGGACGTTCCATAGGTGACACTAAGGGCCGCTGCTTGAATATTACTTACATGATCTGGAACTAACCAGGTGCTATCATCATCTGAAATGAAATACTCAGATAAAGTTCCTCCCCCATGACAAAAGCCCACAACCCTATCCCCAATTTTAAACTTAGAGTTAGGGCTAGTCTGACTCACAATACCAACACCTTCCATTCCTGGAACAGCTGGCAACGGTGCTTTTTCTTGGTATTTGCCTTGACACACTAATAGATCAGGAAAATTTAAGGAAACTGCGGAGGTCTTTACTAAAGACTGTCCTTTTTGAGGGATAGGTAATTCGCGTTCGGACCATTCTAGTACTTGATTGTAGGGACCATAGCTTTGAAATTGCCACGCTTTCATCGAAAAAACCTCCGAAACTCGAAGCTAGTTTAACTAGATTAGGGTAGTAGTATCCGGTTCGTCAATAACAGTATTCTCAATATAGCCAAGTTTTTCCACTTCCACTCGAACTACGTCACCTTTTTGTAAATATTTTTTCGGATCGAATCCTATCCCTACGCCACTAGGAGTACCGGTTACTATCAAATCGCCGGGTTCTAGAGTAAAGGCTGCGGTTAAAGTCTCTATCTGATCATAGCAGTCAAAAACTAAATGCTTCGTGTTAGAGTCCTGTCTTAGCTCCTCGTTCACCCAAGTTTTTATTGCTAGGTTATGAGGATCGGTTATTTCGTCAGATGTAACTATCCAAGGTCCGAAGGGGCTATGGGTGTCAAATGATTTCCCTAATGTGAAGGTTTGTGCTCTCATCTGCCAATCACGTACGCTAACGTCGTTGCATACGACGAATCCTGCTATAACCTCATGAGCTCGTTCTTTCGGAACATGCCTACATCGTTTCCCGATTATGAATCCCATCTCTCCCTCATAATCTAATTTGTCAGATACTCTGGGTAGGTGGATCGGCGAATATGGCCCGTTAGAGGAAGTTGTTTGTTTATTGAAGAACATCGGAAAATCAGGGGTATCGAAGCCAGTCTCCTCAATATGGTCTTTGTAATTCAAACCGATTGCCAAAATTTTTGATGGTCGTAAGACCGGTTGACACAAGATTACGTCTTTTAAGGGCAATCGCTTTCCTTCAAAGTCTTCCAGGAGTTTCTTATTCTTCGCAAGATCGGGAAGTAAATGGATCATTTCTTGGACAACCGGAGCATCGCTCAAATCGATTACTTCTTGTCCTTCTATTCGACCAATGCGTACGGAATTATTACCCGATGTGAAGCTTGCTAATTTCATTTCTATCCTTTTAACTTCTCTTAAGACGATTTGGTGTAGTGAAGTACTAAAAATTCGTCAAGATACATCTCATGTTCAGGAGGGATCACAACCGTAGTCATAGGGTCACGTATAATGGCTGGGCCATGTATTTTATTACCCGAAGCGAGTTCAGACATTTCCCACACCTTGAATTTACACCAAGAGTCCTTGTGATAGACGTCTCTCTCACCCACAAAAGCATTAGCTTCCGGCTGCTCATTTTTTAGTTCATGTTTAAGAAGTATCGGTAAGGGTTTATTAGCTATTGCCTCTAGATTTACTTCGGTTAACGAATAGCCTGCACCTGAAAACTTGGCACCTTCCGGATAGACCTTGGAATACATATCTTCAAAGGCTTTAATCATGTTTAGTACATCTTTAGGACTATTCATGTCTCCTGAAGGTAGGTCTGTATCAAAGCTTTCTATCTGTCCCGTATAGCGGGCGGATACACCATAGCGAAATTTGACATCCTTCTCAGAAATTCCCTCTACCCGAAGTTCGGTTAACGCTTCCTTTCGAAGAGTAGCCCAAGCGTCATTAATCTGATTTGCAATTATTTGCATTTCGGATTCAGACGCTTTTGGCGAGATCATTAAGCGAACGCCCTTGTTATAACGATGCATATATTCTGAACAGGCGGCACCGAAAGCGGAAAACCCGGCCGCCCAGGGTAACGTAATAACGTCTTGAAATTCGATTCCCTCAGCGAATCCGTACATGTGGACCGGGCCAGCTCCCCCATAGTAAAGCATCGTAAAGTCGTGGGTATCATAGCCCTTTGAGGCAACCATGGTTCTAAGTAAATCATTCATCTGGCCATTGATTATTTGGAGCACTCCAGCGCCAGCCGCATAAACGTCAAGGCCTAAGGGTTCCGCGACGCTCTCCTTAAGGGCCTTAAGGGCCGCATCTCTATCCAATTTGACCTGACCGCCGAGGAAGTAGTCTGCATCGACGTATCCCAGGGCAACGTTTATATCTGTTACTGTTAGTCTGTCGTACTTATAACAAATACCGACTTTGGCGCCGGCGGATTCGGGGCCCACATGCAATCTTTTATATTCGTCAACCCAAACCACAGAACCAGCTCCCTGGCCCGTGGAATCTAGTTCTACCATAGGAAGGGCCAGCCTATGGCCCGCAATGTCAGCGCTTTTGGTAATACCAATTCGTCCGTCTACGAGCAATCCTACGTCAAAGCTCGTGCCACCCATGTCCGCAGTGACTAAATTTCCTAGTTTCAACTTCTCGCCTATAAAATGGGCACCAATCAAGCCCCCAATTGGACCTGAAATCATCGTTTCATATAGTCTTGGATAATCCATGTTGACAGCGCCTCCATAGGAGAGCAACGTCAGTAAACGACCGCTAAAACCAAGGTTATGGGCTGCCTTCTCTACGCCCATGAGAGATTCTCTTGTCTGCTCTGCAGCGAAACATTGAAAAATAAGGCTCTTCATTCTGCTATTCTCTTTTGAGACAGGTGCCACATCGGCGGAGCAGATTACTGGTAGATCAAGCCCTCTATCCTTTACCACGTTTTCAGCTATTTCGCGGGCTTCATGTTCATGCTTGGGATCGACGAAGGAATATATGAAGATAATTCCTATGATTTCGCAACCTTGATCGATAAGTTTGTTGGTAGCTTCTATTACTTGCTTCTTATTAACTGGTATTAGGGTATGGCCTGCTGGTAGATGGACATCTCCTTGATAACATCCACCCCCCATTCGTTCACTGACACTTATCACATTTTTAGGATGGACCAAGGCTCTAGGATGCTTATGAAGCTGTTGATGCAGGCCTTCCTCTTGGCTTTGACCAAGGTAGGTTAACCCTCCCTCCATCGTTGTAATATCATCGAAACCTCTCGTTACAAGTAAACCAACCTGTTTCCCATCCCCCGTCAAGATGGTATTCAGCATGCCAGTCCCGCAGTATATATCTGCCGAGCATCTCCTATGAACCTCTTCGCTCGATAAGCCAATACTTTGCGCTGCATCTTTAACAGATTCTGTATAGCTCTCAGCTTGGTTTTCTCGACGACTGATAGATTTTCCGACCGTGAAAGTTCCGTCAGGTTTAACTAGAATTGCGTCTGTCATGGTTCCGCCGGCATCAAGCGCAAGAATCAGATCTTGCTCGCCGACCACTTCTTTGGTGGTACTCATTCGATTTCGTTTCCTGTTTAATTTGGTTCGTGAAAAGATGCTTTCAAGAAAGCTTTTACGCCCAAGAGCCGGTGACCTGCGCGGACCGGTCTTGATACCAGTCTTCTGATTCGTCTGGTAGAGGCTGACCCAAATAATCTCGATAAAATTTGTCGAGGTCTGGTAACATCTCAAAAACGATAGGATAGCCGGGTGCTACAACCTCGACCCCGTGTTGAGTTGCACACTCTGGACAGAAAAATTCTCGAATTTCTTGCCAGCCAGGTTCGGGTACAGCAGGACTTGGAGAGTACACTTCCGCCATCTGCTCTAAAGTCTTTCGAGTGCGTATTTTGGATCTTAATTTCCAATTCTCCCGGTAATCTCCAAAACTGAATCCGCATTCGCATTGAGTTTCTCGTTTTCCACCTGTTTTAGAAACAACGTATAGTTTGTCAGATAGTCGTATTAGGATTCTATCTGTCCATTTAACACGTTCTTGAAGCACTTGATTATATTGCAAGAAGCGACCTATATCTTTTTTAGGTAATTTCAACAGCCTTTCGGAATTATCGTCGTCAATTTTCCCGTCAACCAGTTGCCTTACTAAATTTATATCTATTTCAAAGTTGTCGCTCATGGGTTCAACCTTCAGTGGAAAGGTAGTTGGCATCTACTTGCCAAAAATTACAAAATTCGTCACGAAACTTTTTGAAGCTTAAGCTTTGCTCGTACATTTCTTTGACTTCCGGGTTGAAATCGATTTTTTCAACCTTATCTCTTTCAGATTTCCACCAGTCCTCTACGTTCATGGATTCTTTCAGGCGAGCTTTTCTTAATTCTTTTCTCGTATCTTCTGTCTTCTTGATGTCCACAGACCAAACGTTATTTTCGTCCTTAATTGCTACAACCCCGTGCATTTTTCGCATGAATTCGTATTCTGTGGCTACTCCACTGTTCAGATCGGCAACTACTAGCTCAGGATCTCTGTCTAGTGGGTCTCCCCATCCTCCTGACGCGCCGGCAGCATCGACAAAAAGGTCGTTATTCTGCAACGAAAGTTCTGGGCAGTCTGTTTTCCAGATTTCTAAATTATCAACTTTTAGCTTGCCATCTTGATTCATGTCTAAGAGCTCTCTTGCATCTCTAGGAGTTTCGCCATCTGCAATCAGTTCCTCAAGATTGGTCCCTCTGGCTGATATCATAAAACTCGCGGGTCCTGGATAAGCGCCGCTCATTCCTAATCCTACCGAAGGCGTGCAAGATAATCCTCCATTTGGTCTGGTCAATGCGATATGTTTCCCCGGTTCTACACACCAATGTACCGCGGAATTACCTGGTCCTCCCCGGTATTTTCCACTACCGAAGTAACCTGGTAATAATTTCCGACCTAGGTAAAACAAAGGAGGTATCGTGGACTCGAATTCCTCGGCATCCCCAATTGTGGCCATCTGAGACCAAGCTGCCCAGACTAGGGGTTCGCCGTCTTTGTAACACCAGGCTCCTCTTCCAGTGCCACCTAACCACTCAAAATTAGTGAACCCGTAACTTGTCCCATCTTCGGTGGTTCCCTGTCCTTGGAATGCCCCCCAGTTTCCGTCGACGGTGAAAGCTTCCTCTAGATATCCTCTGCTAAACATGGCTCTGCTGACAGCACCAAAACCAATACTATTCAAAGCTATTGTTTGCGCCCACAGATTCGCATTGCTAGTGAACTCGTTGTCCGGATTGTAGATGCTTCCTTTTGGGTAATTCCTTTCTACGGCCAATTCAATTCCGGCTGTGACCTTGGTGTTGTGAGAAAACGAATTAATCATCCCTAGAAATATTGCGCAATCGGTCCCACCTGGGGTGGCATTATAGGAGTGATACCCCCATTTTGAACTTCCCTCGGCGTCTAATTTGAGTCCGTTGTCATTCGGTTCTACACTTCCCCTAACATGAATAAGCGTATTTTTGTCGGCATGTGCCCAAACATTTTGAAGCCCTTTATATTTTACTAATCGAAAAGCACAGCCATTATAGGTTCCGGGAATCATGGTTGATTTCATGTTGTCTACAACCATTCCACGTGACTCTTCTATTACCTCTCTAATTGCCTGCTTGTAGTAGTCGATCCCAAATTCGTCGACGATTTTATGCGCAGCCTCGTGAATCATGGCGCAACCGGCTAGTCGCATTTTATCGTCTAAAATATTCATAGTCGCCGCTCGGGTGCGTCTCTCCCAGATAGCTTTCCACCAAGACTCTTGTTTGAGTTTGCGGCCCGTTCTCATTGGTGGGCAAACTAGCCCATCCATAAAGGTATCAACGGAAAAAGTGGCCCAGCTTCCAGCCACGGGTGCCCCGTTTTCCATGAGGTGATTAATGCCTATCGCCCAAGCTATTACTTCTCCATCAATACAAATTGGGACAAAGGAATAGAAATCGCCTGGGTGAGGTACACCTCCCGTTAATCCGTCGCTCACAGCATAAACATCACCATCTTCTATTCCGTCGTTCACATCATAGTCATTTTCGGCCATATACCGAACTGCTGTCGGAAAAATTGCGGTATGAGATAAAAACCCTAGAGAAACAGCGAGGGTGTCACCTTCGGGTGTCGCGATACCCCAAAGAACCTCTCCCATTTCTCTAGATCCAGGACTAGCAGCAACAAATCTAGCGGATTCCCTAGCGGCGAGGACTGATGCATGGAGTTTAGAGTAAAAGCGCTCGTATTTGATAGGGTCGGAGTCTCTCAATTTCAGCTCTTTGACTCCGTAATAATGACCGCTCTCGTTGGTTAAGCGATCTCTTTCAGCGATCATTTCCCGTAATGTGCTTCCTTTTCGTACCTGTTCTTGCGAGCCTTGCTGTAAATCCTTAGCGATAGTTGCCATGAGTAACATTCTCCAGTTAACTGATGATTAAATCTTACACCGAGATAGAACTGAAAGGTACTAAATTTATACGAATTTAATCTATTCTGTAAATTCCCTGTTTTTCCGTCTGACACTCAATATAGACTTCATTTTATAAGTCTGTACCTTTAGGTTATTTATTTGTTATAAGTATCATTGATAGGGGTTTTTATAGTTGCTAGGTAATTAGACAGAATTCATCGTTTATTTTGGAGAGTTACAATACAACTAGTAAATTGAAAGTGGAGTCGAAAAAACTTTTTTATTATTTGGTAATTAAAAATACACTACAAATAGTTGAAAAATATAATATTTAGGAGAATTTAATGAAGTTAGGGTTAATGGTTGGATATTCTGGACCCAAGGTGAGCATCCCAATGGATTTAGTATTGGAGGCCGAGCGCCTTGGGTTTGATTCTGTGTGGACGGCGGAAGCTTGGGGGTCCGATGCAGTGACTCCAGTGGCTTGGATGTTAGCTCAGACTTCGAAAATAAAAGCTGGTACAGCCATTATGCAAATGAGTGCAAGAACTCCTTCGATGACTGCTATGACTGCGATGACTTTGGATCATCTGTCGGGAGGGCGTTTCATGGTCGGAATAGGTCCTTCCGGACCTCAGGTTATTGAGGGTTGGTATGGCGGCGCGTATGGAAAGCCTTTGACGCGAACGAAAGAATATATTTCTATTATGAAGAAAATATTTGCTCGTAAGGAACCCCTGATGCACTCCGGAGAGCATTATCAAATTCCCTTTAACGGGGCCGGCGCTACAGGGTTGGGTAAACCCCTTAAAAGTATAGTTCACGGAAATCCGAGTATCCCAGTCTACACGGGTGTAGCTACTGAAAAAGGTGTAGAGGTCGCGGCGGAATATGCTGACGGTTGTTTTTTGGTTTGGATGAACCCTAATAGGTTTGATTTATGGGAGCCTTCTCTGAAACGAGGAAATAGTCGAAGAGAATCACCTAAGGGTATGAAACAATTTGATTTTGCGCCTTTTGTGAGAATGTCTATGGGAGAAGATATTGATAAATGTCGAATGGGTATCAAACATGGTCTCGCCCTTTATATTGGAGGAATGGGAGCTAGAGAGAAAAATTTCTATAATGATTATACAAAAAGACTCGGTTATGAAGAGGAGGCCAAACAAATCCAGGAC
>MDTG01446605.1_pt1 | contig 12268 bp, 11 predicted proteins | sample 811421 | NCBI WGS metagenome assembly MDTG01 (sample SAMN05326645, study PRJNA326480) | marine metagenome | isolation source: seawater | place: Pacific Ocean: South East | collected 2011
AAAGAAGCTAAGGAATATTTGGACTCAAAAGGAATTCCTGTTAGAATTTGAAATGCTTAGTACATTAGAAAATCTTTTTAATCTTGCAAGAGATAGAAAAAAAAATCCTGTTGATGGATCTTATACAAATAAATTATTGAGTAATAAATCTTTAAGTAAAGAAAAGGTCTTAGAAGAAATAAATGAGTTAATAGAAGCTGTAGAAAAAGACGATAATAAGATTCATGAGGCAGCAGATGTTTTTTATCATTTAATCATGTATCTTGAATCTAATAATATTAAAATTGAAGAAGTAATGGCAGAATTGTCAAAAAGGAAAAAATAATTTCTGTAATTTATAATTAATTTATTTATGAATTTTAAAGATTTCCTTTTTTCATACACTCAATCATTCAAAATAATTTTAAAAAAAAAAAGATATTTTAAAGCTTTTAGAAAATTATTTAATTATCCATATAAATTTATTTTAGATAAATTTAGACAATTTTTTTCTTTAAAAAAATACAATCTAGATAAAGAAATTCAAACTTTTAAAAATATGAGTTTAGATGATCTATTTAAAAAATATAATTCAGATAAAGCATCAAAATTTTTAATAAATAGTAAGAATATTGAAGGACATAATTATTCTCCGTTTTATGAAAAATATTTTTATAAATATAAAAATATTAAAGATTTAAATATTTTAGAAATAGGAAGTTTAAGAGGTGCTGCTACAGCAAGTTTTTACAATTATTTTGATAAACCTAAAATTATTTGTGCAGATATAAATCCATTCCAATTAGAAGTATTTTCAAAAAATATAAGATCCATTTATGTGGATACTCAATCGAGATATGCTTTACAAAGTTTAAGTTATTTCTTAAATCAAGAATTTGATATCATTATAGATGATGGAAGCCATAATATTAAAGATCAAATGATTACTTTTAATATTTTTTTTCGTAAATTAAAAAAAACAGGTCTATATGTTATCGAAGATAGTTCCCAATATTTGTCGGCACTACATTTAAATCCAGATAATTTAAATTATGGATCAAAAGAAATACTTTTATCAGTAAAAAATAATTGTCCAAAAAAAATAAAATATTTATCTGATAATGACATGGATATACTAAATAAAATGATAGGAAATATTTTTTCAGAAAAAGGGAATTATATTGAAAATAAAATTAATATTTCTGAAATAATTTTTATTGAGAAATACTGATTAATAATTATATAATAATCTAATGAAATATGATGATAACAATATTTTTGCAAAGATTATAAGAGGTGAAATACCTTGTAAAAAAATTTATGAAGATGATTTTGTGCTTTCATTTCACGACATCAATCCCCAAAAAAAAATTCATGCTTTAGTTATTCCTAAAGGAAAATATATTGATTTAGATGATTTTAGTTCAAATGCGAGCACTGAGGAGATGGTTGGATTATTAAAAGGAATAAATATAGTTGCAAAAAAATTAGGAATTTCAGTTGAAAATGGTAAAGGATACAGAGCTTTGGCTAATATCAGTGAAGATGGTGGCCAAGAGGTACCTCATTTACATTTCCATTTATTTGGAGGCGAAAAAGTTGGTAGAATGGTTGAGTGAATAAAAAAATTGAGAGAAATTATTTAGAGATCAAATCACTTGATGAACTGAGAGAGTCATATATACCTTCAAATGACTATTGTATTAAATTCATAGATCCTGCAGACTTTCAATTAAACAAATTTTTTTATAAAAAAGTTGGTAAAAAACATCATTGGGTTGATCGGTTGGAATGGAGTGATAGAAAATGGATCGAATATGTATCAGATGAAAAAGTAAAAACGTATGTTTTAATAGCTAGAGATGATTTGGCAGGATATTTTGAACTTATATTACATTCAGAAAATAATGAAATTGAAATAGCATATTTAGGTTTACTTGAAGAATATCAAAATCAAAAATTAGGCTCTTATCTTTTATCATCTGCGATAAAGAATTCATTTTTAGAAAAACCAAAAAGAGTATCTGTACACACTTGTTCTTTAGATCATAAAAATGCATTGGATAATTACATTGCCAGAGGAATGAAAATATTTAAAAAAGAAATTGTTACTATTTAGATTAGTCTTGTATTGGTAATTTAAAAAAGTTTTTTTTTAATTTTTTGTTTTTTATTATTGAATTTAGATAGGTAATACTTAAATTTTGGTAAATATCCAATGTCTGCCAACCAATTAAATTATATGTATCTCTATCAAAAAATAGATTTATTTCATGTTCATTTTCAAAAAAATTAAAATTTATGTATCTATTATCAATAATTCTCTCATCTAAATTCATAATTTTATTTAACATAAATTTTTTATCTAAGATTAGATTCAAAGGAGTTTTTTCAATTGGATATATATAATAACTATTGGATGTTTTAATAACTAATGATCTACCATTTGATACTAAGATTTTTTTATTTTTTAAATGGTAATTACAAAAAATTTTTTTTGGATATTTAATTGTACAAACGCCATTTTCAATTTTTCCATTTATATTCTGTTCAAAATTAAAAGTTAAATTTTCAATATTTTTAAAATTTTGAATTATATTATTTTTTTCGTTGGCTAAACTTTTTGATGATAAGATTACAATAAATAAAAAAAAAATTTTTTTTTTCATTAAAGAACGTCACGTTTCCCAACATGATTAGCTTTACTTACAATTCCCTCTGCTTCCATCATATCTATTATTCTTGCAGCTCGATTATAACCAATTTGAAGTTTTCTTTGTAGAAAAGAGGTTGATGCTTTTCCTTCAGATTTAATAATTTCAACAGCCGTTGAGTAAAGTTCATCTTTATCACCTTGATTTTTTGAACTTTCATTTATCTCTTTTTCATCAGCAAAATTTAATATTTCATCTACATAATCTGGTTCTGCTTGAGATCTTAAAAAATTGTTAATTTTTTCAATTTCAATATCAGAAACAAACGGTGCATGAATTCTTACTATTCGATTTGCTGACGACATATACAACATATCCCCTTTGCCCAACAATTGTTCTGCTCCTTGTTCACCCAAGATGGTCCTGCTATCTATTTTTGATGTGACTTGAAAAGAAATACGAGTTGGAAAATTTGCTTTAATTGTCCCAGTTATTACGTCAACACTTGGCCTTTGAGTTGCCATAATGATATGGATTCCAGCAGCTCTAGCCATTTGAGATAATTTCTGAATGTAATTTTCAATTTCTTTTCCAGCAACTAACATTAAATCTGACATTTCATCTACTACAACAACAATGAATGGCATCGGGAGTTTGTGTTTATTGTTATAACCTTCGATGTTTCTTACTCCTTCTTTTGTCATTAATCTGTATCTACTCTCCATTTCTTTTACTACCCACCCTAAAACAGAAGCAGCTTTTTTGGCTTCAGTAATAACTGGACAAAGTAAATGTGGTATTCCTTCATAAGTTGATAGTTCGAGCATCTTTGGATCTATTAATATAAATTTACATTTTTCAGGAGTATGTCGATAAAGCAGAGACAGTATGATTGTGTTGATGCATACTGACTTACCTGATCCGGTTGTTCCCGCTATAAGCAAATGAGGCATTGAGGCTAAATCTCCGATTATTGGAGTTCCAGATATATTTTTTCCTAAAGCGATTGGTAATTTAATATCTTTTTTTTTAAAATTTTGATTATTTAAAATTTCACTTAAATAAACATTCTCTCTTGATGAATTGGGCAATTCTATTCCAATTGTATTTCTTCCAGGAATAGTTGAAATACGAGCAGACTCTGAACTTGTGTTTCTAGCTATATCATCAGAAAGGTTTATTATTTTTGAAACCTTAACACCAGCTGCTGGTTCAAATTCATTAAGAGTAACAACAGGTCCATGACTTACTTTTTTAATATTTCCATCAACTCCAAAATCTAAAAGAATTTTTTCTAAAAAAGAAGGATCATTATTTTCGTTATTATTTGAATTTTCTCTTTCTTTTTTTGTTGGTATTTTTAATAAGTCAATTGATGGTAATTTAAAACTTGTTTTATTTACATTTTGATTTTTTTCAGCCTTAATAAAAGGCAAATCTTCTTGAATAAGATTTTTAATTTCTTCTTGGGGTATATATTCATTAATTATTTCATTTTGATTTGTATAATTTTTTTCTTTTCCTTTAAAAATAAATAAAAATATATTTTTTAATGATAGATAAAAGTTTTTTGGGTTAAATTTAATACTAAATAAAAAAGAGAGAGTTGTTAAAATAATTAAAAGATAATAAAGAATATTTTCATTTGACTTGATTAAATTATTTAAAAAAGTTTGATTTAAATAATTTCCAACAAATCCACCATTTCCATTTATATATAATTCAAAAGAATCATTATAAAAATAACTGATGAATAGAGAACCAGTTAAGCAATATGGTATTGCATAAAATATATTTTCAATTATTAAAAATAAATCTTTGTTTTTAAAAATTGAAATTCCAGTAAAAATAAAAGTAATAGATACCAGATATGATATAAGTCCAATAGATTGATAAAATAAATCAGATATATAGCTTCCCCTAAAACCTAATAAATTCTTAATTTCAGTGTTTTCAGGAAAAATAAAATTTGGATCACTAGGAGAATAGGAAATTAGAGCGATCAAAAGTAAAATTCCTATTAAAGAAATAGCAACACCAGTGATTTCTATTAATCTTTTAATTATAAAAGTAAGTACAGAATTAGCTATTTTTTTTATATCCATATTAGATGAATCAAATTTAACACTTTGTATCATCTAATTTTTATTGTTAAAATTAAAATTATTATGTACGTCTGTATACTAGGTGGTGGATTAGTGAGCTTAACTTTGGCAAAAGCTTTAGTTAATCACGGTATATATGTTGATTTATTTTCAAATCAAAAAGTAAATAAGATTAATAAATCACGAACACTTGGTATATCGAAAGTCAATATTGATTTTTTTAATAAGGACGTTTTGGATATTAAAAAATTGTTATGGGATATAGATAAGATAGAAATTTACAGTGAGAATTTGAAAGATGAAAAAATTTTAAATTTCGAAAATTATCCCAAAAAACTTTTTTCGATTATTAAAAATTATGATTTATATGAATATTTAATTTCATCGCTTAAGAAAAATAAGCTTTTTAAACTTAAAAAAAATAATCACACTATAGTAAATAAAAATTATAAATTAATTATAAATTGTGATGTAAATAACTTTTTTACTAAAAAATATTTTCAAAAAAAAATAGAAAAAAATTATAATAGTTATGCGTATACAACTATTATTGATCATAAAAAATTAGTCAAAAATAATACTGCAGTTCAAATTTTCACCAAAAGAGGTCCTTTAGCATTTTTACCAATTTCTGAATCAAAAACTTCAATAGTTTACTCTGCCAGAGGTTTAGAAGATGTGGATTTAGAATCTTTAATACAAAAACATAATACTAAATATTCAATTATTAAGATTAATCAAATTTCTAATTTTAAATTAAATTCAGTTAATCTAAGATCTTATTATTATAAGAACATATTAGCTTTTGGAGATCTTTTGCATAAATTACATCCTTTAGCAGGCCAAGGTTTTAATATGTCTATTAGAGATATTAAATTGCTAGTAGATTTAATTAAATTTCGATTAAATCATGGACTTGAACTAGATAATTCAATTTGTCAGGATTTTGAAAAAAAAACAAAACACAAAAATTATCTTTTTTCAAAAGGTATTGATTTTGTGTATGAATTTTTTAATTTAGAAAGTAGGATAGATAATTCTCTTTTAAGTAAGTCCGTTCAATTTTTTGGAAAAAATAAGCACGCAAATAAAATTTTTACAAAATTAGCTGACAATGGAATTGTAATTTAAAATTACTGAATAGTTGTATTGTTGTATTGATCAAAAGTATAGGTTGTCAATATCTCTGAAATTTTTGTTTTTCTATTATTTAAATTTTTTGCTTCAAGAAGCACTTGTTTTTCTTCTAATGTAAAAGGAGATGCCATTGCAAGTGCATTGATAATTTCATCTAAACTTTGTTTTTCTAATTCTTTCCAATTAATTATAAACCCTCGTTTTTCAAATAAAATTTTTAAATCTTTAAAAATTAGTTCTAAATCAGAAAATTTTAGATCTTCTTTTTTATTTATTAAATCTTCATAAAAATTTTCAAAAGAAATTTCATACTCTCGGTATTTTTTATGAGACTTAATTTCATTAATAATCTTAAATCTAATAATTCCCTTAAGTTCTATTAAGAATCTTCCATTTTCAGTATCAGTAAAACTTGTAATTCTACCTAGGCAACCAATTCTATGGAGTTCAGAGTTATTGGTTATCTGATTTTTTGGATTTTTTGGTTGTATCATTCCAATGAATTTATTTAATTTCATACTATCATTAATCATGTCAATATATCTCGGTTCAAATATATTTAATGGTACAGTAGTTTTAGGAAAAATAATAAAATTTGGGAGAGGAAAGATTGGTATTTTTTTGGGTAAATCTTTTTTATTAATCATAATTTACTTTAACAAAAATTTTTGAAATAACCAAGGTAGAATAAAAGTTTTAAATTTTCTAGAAAAAATCTATGAAAAATGATCTGAATAAAAAAATTAATAATCTGATGATATCCGCTCAATCAAGTAAAGAACAAGGAGATTTGCCATCAACATTAAATTATTTAAACGAAATATTGAAATTAGATACAAATAACAAAAGAGCTTTAAATAATATTGGTAATGCTTATAAAGAAATGAAAAATTTTGATGAAGCTGTAAAGTATTATTCTAAAGCAATAAATTCAGATCCAAATTATAAAATTGCAAAAATAAATTTATCAATTTTATACCATGATTTAGGTAACTTAGACAAAGCAGAAAAACTTTATAAAGATCTTATCATTAATGATAAACATAATTTTGCAATTCTTTTTAATCTTTCAAGAATTAATTTTAGTTTTTTTAATGAAGATAGGATTAATTTTATAGAAAGTTCTATAAATAATGAAAATATAAGTAATTATAATAAAGCTTCTGGTTATTTTATTTTAGCAAAAAATGAACAAATTAAAAAAAACTTTGATAAAGAAATTGAATTTTTAGAAAAGGGTCATAAATATTTTTGCAAAAGTATTCCTCCCAAAGTGTATGATCAGAGTTTAAATTATTGGCTAAATATAATACCTAAAAAATTTCATAAAATTGAAATTACTAATACAAAAAAAATAGATAAAAAAAATATTGATATCAATCCTATTTTTATAATTGGAATGCCAAGATCCGGATCAACTCTTGTTGAAAGTATTATTTCATCTGGAAAATCACTAATCCCTAATGGCGGTGAAACAGCAGGAGTAAATTGGGCAATGATGAAAAATTATAGGAAAGTTTTATTTGACGATAATTTAGGAAAAATTATTGTTGATGGAAACGAATTAAGAAATGATATTTTAAGTAAATACCAAAATTTAAATCTCTTAAATTTAAAAAAAGGAAATTTTTTTACAGATAAGTCTTTAGAAAATTTTTTTTATATAGATATTATTTTAAAACTATTTCCTAATGCAAAATTTATCCATTGTAAAAGAAATAAGATTGATAATATATTTGCAATCTATCAAAATTTTTTAACTAAAATGTCTTGGACACATTCTTTAAAAGATATCATTGTTTATTTTGATAATTATTTAAATGTAATGGATTATTTTAAAAAGAAATTTAAACATAAAATTTTTTCAATAGAATTAGAGAAATTAACAATAAATAGTAAAAAAATTTCTCAAAAAATGTTTGAATTTTGTGGATTAGAATGGAGTGATAAAAGCTTAGAATATTATAAAAGAAAAGACTTATTTTCCACAACAGCAAGTAACCAACAAATAAGAGAAAAAATTTATAAGTACAATAATGCTAAATATGAAGTTTATAAAAAACATATAAAAGAGTTTGAACAAGAATATGATTGGTTAAAAAAAGAATTATTATAAATTCGTTATTACTTGCATTTTAAAAACTCGATATCTATAATACTTTAAATCAAGCGGGCATAGCTCAGTGGTAGAGCGTCTCGTTGCCAACGAGAAGGTCGAGGGTTCGACCCCCTTTGCCCGCTCCAATTTTATGAGTGATTTAATAAATAAAAAATGTGCTCCATGCGAAGGTGGTACGACACCTTTAGAAGTTTCACAAATACATAAATATCAAAAAAAAGTTGATGGATGGAATGTTATAAAAAATGAAAAAAATATTTATTTTTTAGAAAAAAAATTCAATTTTGATAATTTTTTAGAAAGTCAAAATTTTGTAAATATAGTTGGAAAAATATCAGAGGAGGAAGGACATCATCCAGATATTTTATTCGGCTGGGGTTATGCAAAAATAAATATAACTACTCATGCAATAGAAGGTTTATCAGAAAATGATTTTATTTTAGCAGCAAAAATTGATAATAAATTTAATGTCTAAAATGTCTTGTTTTTGAAAAAACTAATATTGTATTTGTAGCATTAGCAAACTTAATAATTTCTTTGTCTCTGATTGATCCTGATGGCTGGATAATTGCTGTTATTCCAGATTGAACAAGTTTTTCAATGCCGTCTACAAATGGGAAAAAGGCATCAGATGCAGCAACAACATCTTTTATTGGATTTGCAAATTTTTCCATTTTATTAATAGCAATAGCACAACTATCAATTCTACTAGGTTGTCCAGATCCTATACCAACAGTAGTATTATTATTGGCAAGAACAATGGCATTAGATTTAACATAACGACAAACATTAAATGCAAATATTAAATCATCAAATTGTAATTTATTTGGTTTTCTTTTTGAAACAACTTTAAAATCTTTTTTTGAAAATATTTTTTTATCTTCAGATTGCACTAAGATAGAATTATTAGCAGAATTAAATTTTAAAATATCATTTTGAATAAAATTAGAAGCATCAATTAATCTTATATTTTTTTTTGATTTTAATATTTTTAGAGCATTTTTATCAAAACCATTAGCAATTATTACTTCAAGAAAAATTTTGTTTAACTCTAATGCTAATTTTGAGTTTATCCTAAAATTACAACAAACTACCCCACCAAAAGCACTTATTGGATCACAACCTAAAGCAGATTTATAACTATCTATATTATTTTTTAGAATTGATACACCACATGGATTTGTATGTTTAATAATTGCAGTGCCTCTATTTTTTGGCAATGATTTAGAAATAGTTAATGCTGAAAATATATCATTATAGTTGTTATAACTTAAAGACTTACCATGAATTTTATTTATCTTTAAATTAGTATTTTGTGAATAAATTGCACCCTCTTGATGAGGATTTTCTCCATATCTTAATTTTTCAATTAAATTTCCATGAATAATTTTTTTAGTAGGGAAAAGTGTATCAGAAGTCTCATTAAAATAATTTGATATTAAAGAGTCATAATAAGCAGTCTCAGCAAAAGCCAGTCGAGACATTTTTTTTCTAAATTTTAGAGATGTGAATCCATTGTGAGCTTTTAATTCATTTATAAAATCTTCATAATACTCTGTAGAAGTAACTACAGTTACATCAGCATAATTTTTTGCTGCAGCTCTTACCAAGGTGGGACCTCCAATATCAATATTTTCTATAATTTTTTCATGATTTTTCGTTTTAGATAAAATTTTTCCAAATGGATAAAAGTTAACAATAACTAGATCAATATTTTCAAAATCATTATTTTTAAGATCTTTTTGGTGTAATTTGTTTTTTCTTATATTTAATATCCCAGAGTGAATTTTAGGATGTAGAGTCTTAACTCTTCCTCCAAGAATTTCATTAAAACCGGTAAAATCAGAAACTTCTAAACACTTATATTTGAGTTTTTTTATTGCTTTATATGTACCACCTGAGCTTATTAATTTTATATTATATTTTTTTAGAACCTGCAAAAGTGGTTTTAAATTTGACTTATCCGATAATGATATAAGAGCAGTTTGTATCTTTTTCATTATATCTTTTTTATTTCCCATCTTATATTTTCAATTTGATTATTAGAAACTCCAGTTATAAAAATATTTTGATTTTCTATATATGAATTTTTATTACCGAAATACAACCCATTATCAATATTTATATCATAGTTTTCACATGTAAATTTCCAACCTTCATCATTTAATTCAATTAAGATTGTTTTTTTATCCTGAGTTTTCATTAATTTAATGTTCGGTTCTACATGAAATCTAATATCAAATTTATAATTATGATTTGTTTTTTTTTTAATTATTTTGTCTATGCCAACAAAAACCATTTTTTCTGGAAAAAACTCAATCTCTCTTTCATGTACTGAATTGTATTTTTTTAAATATCCATCGTGAGAAGCATTAATTTTCCAATAGTTTTTTTCAAAAATACTATCTTTTTTTAATATTTTTAATCCTTTTTTTACCAACCAAGAGTTATCGATTTTGGAAAATTTACAAGAAGAACTATCATCAATTATTAATGTACTTTGAGCAGCAGATGATTTTGATAATTGATTAAGTTTAGTATTAATCTTTTTGTGATATCCACAATTACTTATCAATTTTTTACCGTTTGAAACAATTTCAAAAGATAAAGCCCCGGACTGATAATCTTTAGTATAATTTGAATTTGGAGAAGCTCCCACGTCCATTGCCAAGCATATTTTTTTGTTTTTTAAAATTATGTAACCAGCGTGTTCATAATTTTCATTTTTAAATTTATATCCTAATCTTTTTAAATAATTATCAAAATCAAGGTTATTAGAAATATTATTCCCATTAAAAAGAAGATCTGAGCCTATATTTTGCCAAACAAAAGCATAACTTTGTCCTAAATAATAAATTGTCTCTTCAATATGTTCAGGTATATTAATTTGTGATTCTTTAAACCATTCTCTAATCAAAATGAAATATTTAAGAAAAAAAATCAATTGTTTTATATTTCTTGATTTAGTAAAGCCATGATTATCTAAGGCCAATTTTGATATTTTTTTTAAAAGAGTGGATCCAAAAGATAAATATTTTTTTTCATTTTGGTAACAAAGACCAACTAGAATTATTGATGCGCAGCCTATTAATTTATCATCTAATATATTAGATTTATTTATTTCATTAATTAAGTGATTGGTTTGTTTTTGGATCATTTGATTAAAATTTTTTTTATAATTTTGATTACTTTCGTTATAAGTAAGATCGTGGCATGACAACCAAGCAATAATTCTTTTTGCTGTTAAGTCAAAGTCCCAAGTTTTGTTGTTGTATTTGTGATTGTTATTAATCCAATTTTCAATAACTGATTGAGCAGATTGTTTTGATGATTTTAAATCTAAACTAAAAAACCAATAAAAATTATTTAAATTTTTGTATTTTTTATCTATTAAGTTTTTATTATTCCAAATTTCATTTAAAGAAAAATCTTCAATTTTAAACTTTTTTTTTTGATATTTAATTAATGACGAAAGTAAGTGAGGACTGGGTTTGTATAGTAGTTGATCATTATTTGCTTTTGAAATTTTTCTATCGTAAAAATTAGAATTTAGATAAATTTTTCTTATTTGGTTAAAAATACCAAAAAAAAATCGATTTATGTAAATCATGAAATTATTTTGATTTTAATAATTCAATATTTTTTTTAATATCTCCATTATTACTTTTAAAAATTGTGGTACCAGAAACTAGTATATTGGCACCAGCTTCTATTGCTATTTTATAATTTTCAAAATTAATTCCACCATCAATTTCAATATCAAAACTTATTTTTTTTTCCTTTTGAATTTCTCTTAATTCTTTTATTTTTGATAAAACTTCAGGCATAAATTTTTGGCCTCCAAAACCAGGATTTACACTCATTATTAAAACCAAATCAATTTTATCTAAATATTTAGTTATAGTATCAATTTTAGTTTCTGGATTTAAAGATACACCAACTTTTTTTTTTAATTCTTTTATTTTTGAAATTGATGAATTTAAATCATCTGTAGCCTCTGGATGAATTGTGATTATGTCAGCTCCTGCTTCTGAGTAGTCTTCAATATATTTATGAACTGGAGAAATCATTAAATGTACATCAAAAGAAAGTGAGGTATGTTTTTTTAATGCCTTAATTACTGGAGGACCAATTGTTAAGTTTGGAACAAAATGCCCATCCATAACATCAACATGAATCATATCAGCACCAGCTTCTTCTAATCTTTTAATCTCATTACCTAATTGGCTGAAATCAGCTGATAGAATTGAGGGCGATATTTGTATTTTTTTCAT
>MDTG01395980.1_pt1 | contig 12266 bp, 12 predicted proteins | sample 811421 | NCBI WGS metagenome assembly MDTG01 (sample SAMN05326645, study PRJNA326480) | marine metagenome | isolation source: seawater | place: Pacific Ocean: South East | collected 2011
CCAATATTAGTTTTTCTAGGAGCTATCAGCTTAAGTTTTGGTGGACTAATTGTAAAATCTTGGAAGAAACAAATAATTTAGCAAAATCGATCGAACAAACCTTTGATTTAAGTGAAAATCAGGCACTTGGTTGGGTATCTACTTTCGGCGCAATTTTAGAAGAAGGAACAAAATTAAATAACAATATAATGAATCTTATGAGAACAACAAATTTCATAGAATTCGGTCCTGGTTTAGGATTGGCAGGCCAACTATATTCTAGATTATTTGGATCAAAAGCCATTTTTTTTGATTTGCCAGAAGTCTGTAATGTGAGATCTCTAGTATTAAAAGAATATTATAAAACCATAAATAACAATAATTTTTTCCCCGAAGAATTTACTGATATTTCCTCAATGATTGAAAGATCCCTAAAATTAAGTGATTATTTTTTTATATCTACATGGGCATTTACTGAATCGCCTTTAGAAATTAGAGAAAAGTTTTTTAATATAATTAATAATGCCTCAATAATATTAATAGTCTCAAATCCAAGATTTGAAAAAATAGATAACTTTTTATATTTAGAAGATTTATCAAAAAGATTAAAGAGGCATAATCATATAAAAAGAGATTTAAGTTTTTTAAAAGATATTCCAAACTATTTAAAAAGACATCAATTGCACCTTTTTATTAAAGATATTAATAAAAAATAAATATTGGATAATACCAAAAACTTAAATTTTGAATTTTCAATCAGTTATATTTTAATTGGGAATAAACTGGAAAAGGTAAGATTTCTTTACCCTTCAAAGATAATAATTCAATAATTACTACTAATGCCAAGACCTCCTTATTGACTGATTTTAATAAATCACCTACGCATTTAGCAGTACCACCTGTTGCTAATAAATCATCAATAATGACAAATTTTTTAAACTTAGAAAGTGTATCCTTCTGAATTGATAAGGAATCCATTCCATACTCCAGTCCATAACTTTTCTCAACTAATTCGCCAGGTAATTTATTTTTCTTTCTCGCTAAAATCATAGGCTTTTTTAAATAAAAAGCTAATGCTGATCCAAAAATAAATCCTCTAGCATCTATTGAGATAAGGCACTCAGTTTCATTAAAGATTTCATAATTAGATATAGTTTCAATTAAATTTTGAAACAAATCGGGTTTGGAAAGAATTGGACTTATATCCCTAAAAAGAATCCCTTCTTTAGGGAAATTTGGGAAAGACTTTACTGCTAGCTTTAAATTTTCTGTTAGCATTATTTAAAACCTTTCTATAGATTATATTGAAAAAAATTAAAAATAAAATAAAACATATCGGTTTGCTAGCTGCAATGCCTGAAGAACTAGGTGAAATATTAAAAAATTTAGAGAATATAAAAAAATATAATCACGGAGATTTAAGTATTTTCAATGGTTTATGGAAAGGATCACAAGATAATCAAGTTTATATTTCTGCTTGTTGGAGTGGATGGGGAAAAGTTAGCGCTGCAAGAGCTACGATAAGGATTATAGAATCCAAAGTTAAAAACAAAAAAGTTGACTTTCTTATTTTTACAGGCGTTGCTGGGTCTGCAAATAATAAGTCAAAGCAATGGGACGTAATAATAGCTAATTCATTGATTCAGCATGATATGGATGCAAGACCAATTTTTAATAAATTTGAAATACCAGCTTTAAAAAAAATAAAGATGAATCCTCCCGAAAAATTATTTTCTAAAATAACAAATATCTTACACGAAAAAAAAATCAGTCCTTTTGGTTCAATAAAAACTGGCTTAATTGCCACAGGCGATATGTTTGTTTCTGATTCCCAAAAATTAGATTCTCTGAATATGGAATTACCTGGATTGATTGCGGTAGAGATGGAAGGTGGAGCTTTTGCACAAGTCGCCATTCAAGAGGGTATTGAATGGATAGTTTTAAGAGTAATTTCTGATGGAGCTGATAGTAATGCGCATCAGGATTTTGATTTATTTTTAAAGAAATATAATATTGAGTCTTGGAAGCTCATAGAATGCATATTAAAAAATTTATGAAATTTCATGTTTTTCTTCTTAACTTATAAATATCTGAATTATTTTTTAATTTTTCGATAAATCTTGGCTTGTCCCAATTATCATATTGAGCACTTATATTTTTTCCTGCAAAAGCATTTGACTTTTCATTAATAATAGTATTTAAACATTTAATAATAAGTTCCATATTATTAAAGTCATTTTCCTTGAATCTTCTCTTCGTTTCATCAAATGATTCTGGGGCTAATTCTCTTTTTTGATTTAAGGTAGAATTATGAATTTTTGTTTTTACCCAACCCGGTCCAACAATTGTTGCAAAAATATTTTTATATTCTGAATGTATTAATTCAGTAAATTTGATTAAAGCTATTTTAGAAGAAATATAAATAGAATAATTCTTTGGAGCATTATTTGTCCCTGCTCCTGCGAATAAAATTATTTTAGTTATTGAATCAAAATTACGAATACTAATTAGGCTTGAGATCATAGCAAATTGATAGGAAAAATTAATATTTATTCCTTTAATAATTTCCATAGGATCTAATTCACCAATAGGTCCTATAGGATCTTGAGAGCCAACAAAAGAAACAAGTATATCCCAGTTGTTAAGTTTGCTTAAATCACTTTTTGAAAACTTCTTAAAACCTATATCCCAATCTAATTTAATATCGCATGGATCTGTTCTAGATAATGTGATTATTTCATCATCATCACTAAGTGTTTTAATGAATTCCTCACAAATATCTGAGTGCGAGCCGATAAATATAAATTTCATTTGTTTAATAAATCTTTTATTGTATTGAAAATTTTTATAGAATCTAAATTCTCTCTTTCTGATAAATCATCATAATTACCATAACCACGAATGTAGTGGTCAGATAAATTTAAACCTCTTTTTGAAATTAAATTTTTTAGATTAAGAAGCATTAACAAATTACTATAAAGACTTCCAACAGAAGAATGATCTTCAATTACTACTAAATTATTAGTTAGATCAATACTTTTTTGTATTTGATCTATTTGGAGGGGTTTTATTTGGTAAACATAAAAAATATCTGCACTTATTCCTTCTTTTTCTAAGAGCTTTACAGCTTTGATAGCATCTGAGACTCTTCCTCCCGTAACAACAATTGTTAATATATGGCCATTGGCAATTTTTATTGAGGTTAAACCTTTTTTGATTGGTTCCATTAAGTCTAAACTATGAATATTTCTATTCATTCTTATGTAACTCAATTTTTTATTTTGAACCGAATTAAAAATAGCTTCACGAAGTTCAAGGTAAGAACTTACAGAAAATACCTCTGAGTCATTAATAGTTGAAAAAAAAGCTAAATCTGAATATGAATGATGGGTAGGTCCCAAAGTAGAGTAATCAAATGCGCCTCCCACACTTATAAAACACCCTTTGAGTTTATTTAAACCAAAATCAATTTTTATTTGCTCAAATGGCCGTTCTACTAAAAAAGGTGTAATAGTATGAATAATTGGATATGCACCAGATTTAGCGATCCCAGCAGCAAAGCCAACCATACTTTGTTCTAAAATACCAACATTAAAGTACCTGTCTTTATTTTTTATATCTTCCCATATGTGTCTGAAACCAAAATGGCCAATATCTCCAAGAATTATTTTTGTTTCCTTGTAAGTGGCAAAAACTTCTGAAACACTTTTAACAAATGCCCTTTTCATATCTAAATTATCTTTTGAAGTATTGATTAAGTTTTTCACGATTAGTCTATGATTTTGAGAATTTCTTTTATTTGGGACATCTCATTTGCATCTGGAGCACGGTAATGCCATTGTCCATTATTTTCCATGAAAGGTATCCCAAATCCTTTTATGGTGTGGGCAATGATTACGTATGGCTTACCTTCTTTATTTAAAGTTGCCTCTTTTAAAGCTTTTAGAATTTCTTCTTCATTATGGCCATTTATTTCTAAAACTTTCCATCCTATAGCTTCCCATGTTTTAGGCAAATCATTAAATTTGAGTATATTGTTCGTAGACTTATTGAAATCAACAATAATTGTAAGATTTTTAACTCCTAACTCAACAGCAAGGATTGCACTTTCCCAAGTAGTTCCTTCATTACATTCTCCATCACCCATTAAGCAAAAAATATGTTTTTCCCCAGTCGTGCCTTGAGCATATCCAAGTGAAACTGGGAAACCATGTCCTAAAGAACCAGTATTGAACAAAACATTTTTTACTCTCGAAGCATCAGGATGACCTCCTAAATCTGAATTTGCACCATTTACCTCCAATAATTCATTTTCTTTAATTAAAGAATAAAAAGAAAGTGTAGAATAAAGAGCTAACGCTGCATGACCTTTACTAAGAACAAATTCGTATTTATCAGACTTTGTAATGTATTCGCTGTAGATTGAAGAAATTATATCAATACATGAATAACATGAGGGAATGTGCCCTCCTCCTGATTTATAAGCTGAAAGAGCAATTAAATACCTTTTATAGTTATTCAAATTTCAAGTCCTTTTATTAAATACATGTTAAAGGTCGATAATCTTAATTTCTATATCTGTTAATTTATTTTATTAGGAAAGAGTAATGATTAATATTTAAATTTACTTTAAGAAAACTCTACTTGGGCAGTAAATAACCACATTGTTTACATCCAGGAAGAGTTCCACATTTTTCTAGATCTGATTTAAATTGCCTCATTTTATCGGAATTTACAATCTCTTTAATACTATTTTCATTTGTATTTCCTATCGCGAACGACAAACAAGGAAAAACATTTCCATCATTGTTGATATGAACTGACTCCCAAGGAGATTTACATGGCATATATTCTTTGGGATTGTGATAAGGATTGTCCAGTAGTCTTTCAATTATGTTTAAACTATTTTCAGAGTAAAGATCAACATACTTGGGATGCAAGAAAAACTTTGTTTTGTTAAAAGAAGAAGTATTAATAAGTTTTCTAAGTTCACGTACTTCCTTTATTACAACAGAAATATTATAATTTTCAAAGCCTTTATTGTCCTGCAAAGCATAACCATAATCAAACATTACATCTGAATGCTGCATTGGAGATCCTTTCAAGAACATAAACATGTGAGTATCGCTACCTAGTTGAATAGCGGTATATTTTGCCATTGGAGTCATGTCACTAATATTTCCTCCATGTACAACAGTTTTGATATCAAGAACAATACTAGGATTTATTTGATTTTTTTTATTTTTGAAATAGGTTAAATTTGAAATTAATTTTTCCCACATTTGATTAGTGAAATCTCTTGATTTATTTCCTATGTCATCAACAGAACAAGATAAAACTTTCATTCCCTTCTGATTAACCAAAAAATCTGAGATTTCACTATTTAATAACAATCCATTAGTAATTACATTAAACGTAATATCATCTCTTAAACTACCAACTAATTCCAAAAAACCACGAAACATGAGGGGTTCTCCTCCAGTTAATGTTATGTGAGAACCATATGGGAGCTGCGAAGAAATATTAACCCAATCTTCAAGTTTTAAAGAGCCTTTTATTGGTTTTTTCTCTTGAAAACAAAAAGAACATCTTAAATTACATGCATTTGTCAAAACAAAAACATATCTGTATGGCAACTTTTCTTCACCAAAATCTTCAACATTCAAACGAGCTTTTAGCCTATTTTCAAAATATGAAGTATTCATCAAAATAGAAACAACTAAAATTTTTCTTTGAGTATACCATCTGCAATCAATTTACCAATAAATAAATTTATTCCTGATTTGATATCATCATGATCATACTTTATAAAGTCGGAGCTAATTTGTTTAATATATTGTTCTGAAGGCCTTCCAGAACTTGTATCAAATTTTCTATCAATAATTTTTGATAAGTTAGGTCCAAAAAAACACTTCATTTCTAATAATAAGTCAGCTATTTCATCTAGGGTTAATGACTTTTTTGATCCCATAATTCCGTAGAAGTTGCCTTTTTCAATTCCTTTTAATTTCTTGTGACATTCAAATAGGTAACTTGCAGCATGCTCATAACTCAATAAAGATCTTGTAATTAAAGGAGATGTAAGTGTAATTTTTTTTTCATTTATCAGTGACTTTATCATTCTAGAAATGACGGAATTTTCTTCCAAATCATTTCCGTACAAACCTGGAAATCTTAAAATAACATTTTTTGCAAAATTTTGTCTAATTTTCATTTCCGTTTTAACTTTAGATTCTGAATAATAATCAAATGGATTAAGCTTCAAATCATTACTAAAAGTTTGAACCTCTGTTCCAAAAACATCAATCGAGCTTATAAAAATTATCTGAGATGCAGTTGTAGATGATTTCAATACGAAATCAGTAATATCACTATTCTTTCTAAGAAGCTCATAATCATTTCTATATCTTCTAGTAAGCTGACTTACATAAAAAATATTTTTATAGTTTGATTTTATAGTTACTTTTTCTGACCATATATCTCTTAGCGAGATTAAATTAAAGTTCGTGATGTCCTTATTCTTAATCAAGATATTTGATAATCTACTATTTCCTATAATTAAATTATCGTTATTTTCATTAAAACTATTCATAAATTTATTTAATTCTCCTGAATCATAATCTTGATAAAAATCAATATAATTTTCAAAAAATATAAAATTTAAATGATTCTAAAATAAAATTGTAAAAAATTTTAATTATAAATTTATTAAAATTTATACTTTTTCTTGATTTTTTTGGATTGCCACTAATTTATAATTCTTTTATAAATTATTTATTATTTAAATATTTATTAAAGATCCAACATATATGTAAAACTTTTTTAATTATTGATAATGAATAATAATACTTTACTTAAAGCATTTAAATGCGCACTTCAAATAAGAATTGTTGAGAAAACAATTTCCAAAAACTACCATAAAGGTTTTATGAGATGTCCTACTCACTTAAGTATTGGGCAGGAATTAGTCCCATCAATTTTTTCATTACATGATTCAAAAAATGATTTAGCTGTTAGCACCCATAGGGGGCATGCACATTATTTAGGAAAGGGAGGGGATATTGATGGGCTCTTTGATGAGTTGCATGGATTACATTCTGGATGTTCAAGTGGGAATGGTGGATCTATGCATTTGATAGATGAAAAGGTAGGCTTTATGGGTTCCACAGCAATCGTAGCGAATACAATTCCGATAGGGGTAGGTCTTGCAGAAGCTCAATCACTTCTCAAAGAAAAATCATTAACTACAATTTTTCTAGGTGAGGCTGCAACAGAGGAAGGAGTTTTTTATGAATCTCTAAATTACGCTAAAGTAAAAAAAATTAAAAGTCTATTTATTATAGAAAATAACAACTATTCTGTTTATACACCAATTAAACCAAGACAAGCCTTCATAAGCATTGAAGATAAGATAAAGGGCTTTAACGTTAAATTTTCAAAAATTAAGAATCATGATTTTTTTGGGTTTTATAATGCTTTAGAAGAAATTAAAAAATTCATGCAGGAAAAAAATGAGCCTGCTGTTATTGAAGTTGACACACATCGATATCTTGAGCATTGTGGCCCTAATAATGACGATAATTTAAGTTATAGGCCTAAGGAACAATTAGATTTTTGGGAAAATTTAGACATTATTGAACTTTACAAATTGAATTTGATTAAATCTGGAATTAAAAAGGAAATCCTAGAATCTTGTGAAAATAAAATCGCTAATGAAGTTCAGAATAGATTCACTATTTCTGAAAAAAAGCATAAATCTTTAAGATTTAAAAAAAATAATATATAAGTATGAAGAATCTTACATTTGCAGAATGCATAAACTTAAGTCTTCATGATTTTATGAAAAGTAACAATAATTCCGTTTCGATGGGATTAGGGCACAATGATCCAAAAAGAATATTTAATACTACAAAAGGTTTATTAGAAAGTTTTGGAGAATCAAGATGTATAGAACCTCCGACTTCTGAAAATGCTCTTACTGGCTTTTGTTTTGGTATGGCATTGAAGGGAATTAGTGTTTGCTTAACTCATCAAAGATTTGATTTTGCGCTTTTATCTTTTGATCAAATTGTTAATACAATCTCAAAATGGCAATTTATGTTCAATAAAAAGGAAAAAGTATCCATTTTGATCAGATTAATAGTAGGAAGAGGCTGGGGACAAGGGCCAACTCACTCTCAAAGTTATCATTCTTTTTTAACTTCCATTCCAGGTCTAGAAGTATACTATCCATTCACTCCTTATGAAGCATATCAAACCATACAAAAAGGTTTAGGGTCTGGAAAGCCTACGATTATGATTGAACATAGATGGTTGCATGCATCCAAACAAAACATCATCAACTTTAAAGAAGTTAAGGATTGGGAAAAAACTAAATTGTTAACTTTAGGTGAAGATCTCACTCTCTTAACATATGGATATACTTGTGCTGAAGCAATCGAGGCTCACAAGTTTCTGAAGAAAAATAATATAAATATCGAAATCATTAATTTCGTTAAGTTACAAAATAAATCATCTGATATTTTGTTTAACAGCTTAAAAAAAACTTGCAATTTTCTTATTGTAGAACCATTTATGATAGAGGGATCTTTGAGTAGTTCTATTTTCGTTGATTGCATGAAAAGAATAATTAGTAAAAATATAAAATTAAAATCTTTCAATGTTTTGAGCATTCCTTTTGAACCAGAAAGTTCTTCATTTTTTAAAACAAAAAATAGATATATTGACAAACAGACAATAATATCTAAGGTGTTGAGTATTTTAAAACTAAATATAAAAAATGATAGTACTAATTCTAGTGAACACGATGTCCCAGGAGAATGGTTTAAAGGTCCTTTTTAAATGAAATTTTATGCTGCAATTCTCAATAAAATAAATAATCCATTAATAATTGATGAAATTGAGAATGAGAAGCTACTAGAAGGGCAGGTACTTTTAAAAATAATTAAAACGGGTATATGTAGAAGTCAAATTTTTGAAATATTTGGTGGTCGTGGAGAGGATAAATGGTTACCTCATTTATTAGGTCATGAAGCCATTGGTTTGGTAATTGATATTGGGAAAGGTGTTAAAAAAGTTAAAATCGGAGAAAAGGTTATTGTTACCTGGATAAGTTCAAAAGGTATAAATGCTAACCCTGCGAAATATATTTGGCGAAATAAAAGACTGAATGGGGGACAAGTAACTACTTTTAGTGAATATTCAGTATGTTCTGAAAATAAATTAGTGCCTTTAAATACAGGATTAAAAGGAGATATTAGCCCCAGCATTGGTTGTGCATGGCCAACTGGTTATGGTTTAAGTCTTACGTTAAAAAAAATAAAAAAATCAAAAACGATAGGCATAATGGGATTAGGAGGTATAGGAATGGCTGCCTTACTGGGAGTACTGGATCAAAATAAAAATGCAACGATCATTACATATGATTTGAATGAATTAAGACTAAACCAAGCCAAAAAATTAGGAGCAGATTTATCAATAAACCCTTCCAAGGAGGAAGTTCTCAACAAAACAGATGAATACACTAGTGGAAAATTACTTGATTTATTGATTGAGTGCTCAGGCAGCATAGTATCTTTAAATAAATCTCTTTCATTAATTAATGATAAAGGATTGGTTAAATTTCTTTCGCATCCTAATAATGGCGATTTATTGCTTGTAGATCCATTTGAATTAATCAAAGGTAAAAGGATAGAGGGATCTTGGGGAGGAGGAGTTAATCCTGACATACACTTTATAGAAATACTAGAAAGCATATCTCAAAATAAATTTTTTAATAAATTATATAGTGAAGTTACGTACCCTTTATCAGAAATAAATAAAGCCGTAGATGATCTAAAAAGTGGCGAAGTCTTACGACCAGTTATTAAGTTTTAGATATTTTTCTTTAATTAAATTTTTCTCCAAACAGCTAATAATTTCCCTTGAAATACTACTTGGTTTATATCAACTTCTATAGGCTCATAATTAAGATTGGCTGCTTCTAAAAATATTTTATTATTTCTTCTAGAAAAATATTTTAAGGTTGTCCCTAACCCATGAACCATCGCACTTACAATTGTTCCATTTTTTAGAGAGTAATAATCTCTTATTGGCTCCATTAGGACCATATCACCATCTGCAATACAGGCATCAATCATTGAATCTCCATTAACTGTTAAGGCAAAAACATCCTTTTTTGCCATAACTTCCGAAATATCTAGATTTTCTCGCACATCAGAAAAAGTTTCAATTAAACCACCAGCTGCCACTGAGCCTAGAATGGGGACTCCTCCTGTAATCTCATCAAGTATTTGCATGGTTCGAGCTTTACCTTCTTGCCATGATATGAATCCCTTTTCTTGCAAGTGCTTAAGACGACTTTGAATTGGAGCAGGAGATTTTAGTCCCATAGCTTCCATCATCTGCCTTATTGAAGGACTGTGTTGGAAGTCTTTCATATAGTTTTTAATCCATCTATACAACTCATTTTGAGCATCTGTGAGACTTTCTTGAGAAGATGTTTTCACGTAGAACAAATGTACACTAATACATTTGTACCCTTATATAGGTAGGTTTGCAAGTGTTTTTAAGAAAGAACACAGGACAAAAGTGCTTGTTGAACATGCATTCTATTTTCTGCCTGTTCAAAGACCCTGCTACTATTGCCCTCTATTATTTCGTCGCTAATCTCTTTACCCCTATACGCAGGCAGACAATGTAGGATAATTGCGTCTTTATTAGCCTTTATCACTAAATCAGTATCAATTGTAAATCCTTTGAATTTCTTATCCTTATCTTTTTTTTGATTTTCTTGGCCCATAGAGGACCATACGTCTGTATACAAAATATTTGCACCAGCAGCTGCTGCATGAGGATCATTAGTTATTTTTAATAAACTTTCATCTTGGTAAATATCCATTGCTTTCTTGACTACAATAGGATTTGGTTCAAAACCTTTTGGGCAAGCTATCCTAACCTCTACACCTAACAATGCCCCACATAAAATAAGAGAATTTGCAACATTATTTCCGTCCCCTATAAATGTCAAAACTAGATTTTTAAAATCATGGAATTCTTCTTTTATGGTTAGGTAATCTGCCAAAGCTTGGCAAGGATGTTCTAAATCAGTAAGCGCATTAATAACTGGTTTCTCTGACCATTTTGCATATTCTTCCAAATCAGAATGATTAAATGTTCTAACTGCAATCACATCACAATACTTACTTAAAACTCTAACAGTATCTTTTATTGGTTCACCTCTACCAATTTGTGAAGTCTTTGGATTTAGATCTATCGTTGTACCACCTAGTCTTGACATTGCCACTTGAAAACTAACTCTTGTGCGGGTAGATGACTTATCAAAAATAAGACCTAAAACCTTCTTATCAAGTTGGAATTTTAAATCTTTATCTTTGAATTTTTTTGCAAGAATTAAGATATTAATAACCTCTTCTTTTGATAAATCTAAACTAGATAAAAAGTTATTCCTTTTAAGCTTGTAAGGTTTTAACATAAAAATTTCTAGAAATATCTAGACTCTACTATTAAGGCATTTTAGATTCTGCAAGCAAATTTTTTAAATCTTCTCCTTCAATAACCTCCTCTTGAAGAATTTTTTGGGAAATTGATTCAAGTAAAGATAGATTGTTTCTTAAGATGTTTAATGCTGTTTCATGAGCATCATCTACTAAATCTCTCACTTCCTTATCTATTGCTTGGGCTGTAGCATCACTAACAGATCTTCTTGGATTATTGCCGTTACCTAAAAATTGTCCGCCTCCTTGTTTGTCATATGCAAGAGGTCCCAGTATGTCGCTCATGCCGAAAGTACCAACCATTTGTTCTGCAATATCAGTAGCTCTTTGCAAGTCATTAGAAGCTCCAGTAGTGATTTTTCCGAATACTACCTCTTCTGCAGATCTTCCTCCAAGAAGAGTAGCTATTTGTCCTTTTAGTTCTTCTTTGGAATTCAAAAACCTCTCCTCAGTTGGTAATTGAAGAGTATAACCAAGTGCACTCATCCCTCTTGGTACAATTGAAATCTTTGCGACTTTAGAACCTCCAGGCATAAGATGACCAACTATTGCATGACCAACCTCATGGTAAGCGACAACTTTCTTCTCATCGTCTTGGAGCACTCTACTTTTCTTCTCCAAGCCTGCAACAACTCTTTCAATAGCTTCACTCAAATCTTGTTGCTCAACACTCTTTCGCTTTGCTCTAGCGGCCAGCAACGCAGCCTCATTAACCATATTTGCCAAATCAGCTCCTGCGAATCCGCTTGTAGCTTGAGCTATAGAGTCTAA
>MDTG01123672.1_pt1 | contig 12265 bp, 7 predicted proteins | sample 811421 | NCBI WGS metagenome assembly MDTG01 (sample SAMN05326645, study PRJNA326480) | marine metagenome | isolation source: seawater | place: Pacific Ocean: South East | collected 2011
CTTCGATTAAAAGATGCAATACCTGCAACCTTTCTAGGTTCACTCTGTCCGCAATCATGGATGAACAAGTCATCAATTACAATATGACTTGAAGAAATTCGAATAACGTTTCCGTCATTAGAAGATATATCTGGATTGCTAAGCGCTGGCCTTTTTCCTTTTCCATACGAAGTAAAAACGATTGGCGAGGATATAGATCCGCTTTCTTTTATTTCAAATGTGCCTATCCATTTAGATCCTTTTTCAAAAAACACCGAATCTCCAGGTACAAATGGATAGCCATCTATATCGTCTAATGTATCCCAAGGTCTTTCTCTACTTCCATCTCCATCCGTTTTTCCATTTATGGAGGAAATATAATATTTGTTTGAATTTGATTTGTTTCCAATAGTCCAATTTTCATTGGAGACTGTCCCATTCATTTGTTCTATTATAACTTTATCAATAAGTGGAAGTAATCTCTTAGCCATGTTCGTAAAACTATCGATTTCTTGGTCTCCTTCATCTTTTATTCCGTTTCGGATTACTTCTATGTTGTGGATTCCTCCCCCTGTTGGATGCATAACTGAAGCGATAATATCTCCTTCAGAAGCAATATTTTGATTATTTTCAAAAACCTCTAACTCTGAAATACTAATAATTCCATCTCCACCGCCTCCTTTTCCAATAAGTCTAATACCGTTACCCTTTTCACTAAGCATAAAAGTATAATTCGAGAATGCTTCACCAAAAACCAGTAACTCATCACTGTTTGGATATGCAGGGCTAATTTGATATTCCACGTCAATCCATCTTCCTCTTTTTAACAACTGTAACCTTAAAGAATTGTTTGCAAACCATCCACCATCCTCTGAATGTCTACCTTCCTGAAAAATTATCTTATTAAATGACCTTTCTTCATTGAATTTATACCCAATGTACTGCTCATCATCTTCAAAATGTTCATGATATGTATCAAAATTGTCGCCTCCACCAAAATTCTTACGTGTGCGGTTAATATCATATTTTTCAGAAAAATTATAATAGTCAAAGTGTTTTTCCAACCCTTCAAAACCGTACATGAATCCAAGTAAGCCCCCCCAAGTAGCAGTAGGGTTATCAGAATCTTGACCTGAAAGTGTACCGATCTGTATAGTTCTTTTGAAATCTCCTTCACCAAAAAGTAGACTAATAATGCTAAACCCGAAATTACTTCCAGAATCATAAAAAGCTGAATATGTGTACTCATCGGCTCCACCTTCTATGTAATAATCATGAAATTCATCTCTAACAGTCTCCCAATCATTTTTATTATCCATATTCATGTATTCGTTTCTTACCCAATCGTACATATCTGCAATGTATGAGGAGTCTGGAATATATGTACGGGCCGAGTCGGCTAACCATAGAACTTGCTCTTTTCGAGACAAGTTAGGATCTATACTACTCGCTAATGAGTGCATAATAATATAAAACTGAGCTGCATACATAGAATGGGAGTAGGCTGTTGTTCTAACTGGTAAATATGATAGTTTAAGCGCTATTTCAGGGTTACCTGGTGCTAGCAGACCAAATATCTCCGTTGTCAGCTGGGCATCGATCATTTCCCAGTTCTCATTATTATGCGGCAAAGAAGTTGCTGGAGGGGTCATATTTTCATCCAGCATTAGATAAAAAGCTGTTTCATTCGATACCCATAGGAAATTCTCTTCCCTTTGGTATATATGTTCTAACCATTGAGTTTTTATATGCTCACCGGTGAGTAAATAAGTATCGTATGTTTCCATTGCATGTTGATAGATATATTCTATGTCGGTGTCATCGTCAGCCCCCCATATTTCTTTATCTATTACAAAGTCAATGTATGATCCATGCCATGGATGCCCCTGATTGGTGTACCAATCTTCATCAGTAAAATAAGGTTTATCATTTCGTACACCCTCAGTTATTAAACCTGTCCAATTGGCTATGCTGCTGCCTAGCCAGAAACCACGCAATTTTTCTTCATACTCAGTTTTACTAAATGTTTGTCCAAATAAAAAGTGAACATCCAAAAACAAAATAAAAATTAGTATACTGATTATTCTTTGCATTAATTTACTGTATTTAAAAACATTATCTTGTTTCATCATTGTTCAGAGTTTACGAGTACATAGTTTTCCATTGAGTTGTAGAAATCTTCCATTATTTCTTTTTTGTTGAAATTTTCCCAAAGAGTAATTTTTCTGGGATTTTCAGGTCTGTCTTTCCAAACGCCATCAATAAGTTCTGGGCTTGGTATTTGAGTAGGAATAGCCCAAGAAGGGTTTTTTATGATAGCAACTGCTGCCATGTCAAAAAGTGCTCTTGCCTGATCGTAACCTTCGTCAAAACCATCATCAAATTCTTCAATATTCATAAATAAATTAACAGAATAATCACCAAAATTTGAAAACTCTTTACCATGCCGCCCAATAATAGGATTCAATAACTCTGGTCCTTTATTTGGCATATATTTTTTAATGTCTGCCAAATAAGCTTTGACAGCGTCAGTACCGGATGGTCGATCGTATCTAACTAGAGCTATTTCAAATTCCACATTAGAGTCTAGTATGTATTGTAGTGCAGAGGGATCACCATCTTGGTTATACTCACCGGGTTCAGGGTAGTTAGATCCAAGCCATACAACTCTTACATTATCGGTGATGGTAGAATCTTTATAAAGTGCAAGAGCAATATTGGTTAGTTTACCGACAGGCAATAAAACCAATTTATTATCCTGATAGGCTTTCGCACTTGAAATAATATAATTGACCGCATCATCACCATCAAAAGTAGGCTCATTGATGTTTTCCTTAATTTCCTGAAAAGTACCACTGGCTCCTTTATAGATTTTAATTTTATCGGAAAGACCACACAATTTTACAACCCTTTCTGCTTCTTTATAATGTTCGTCAATATCTCCTCCACTTCTTGTTTTATTAACCGTGATACCCTCTACCTCAAAATCCTGGCCATTAAATAATAAATAGGCTAAGGCATGCTGATCATCAAGTTCATTGTTAGCATCTGTATCGAAAAGTATTTTGGTTTTCTGTAGGCTATCACTAGTGCAATTGACAATCAAAGAAGCTAGCACTAACAAGCTAGTTTTTATAAAATTCAGATAATAAATTTTAAACTTAGTATGAATTCTATCAGTATATATTCTTCCTACTATTTTCATCATAAAGTTTTTTTAATTTAAATTAAAACACAGATGATACTATGAGTCCTCTTTTTTTACATATTCAACTAAAATCAAATGGATTTTACCATCCTGGATTTTGTGGAAGTAGATTGGGATTCAAATCTAATTCGTCGAGAGGAATTGGAAAAAATTCGTCTTGGCCATTCCTGAAATTTGAAAAAGATTGATCCCTTGCAATTATATTTCCAGTGGCAGGGACAGTAAAGTCGTTTGCTATTTGAGGCCCATACTCTCCCCACCTCTTTAAATCAAACCATCTTATAAACTCTCCACATAATTCAACTAGACGTTCATGCTTGATTTGTTCCCGTAATTCGGCCTGGCTAAGCGTCGCTCCTGCGGTCACTTCAAGATTATTCATATTAGCCCTTGCTCTTATAATATTTATATAATTGTGTGCTTCAAGGGTCTTGCCATTCTCATTCAATGCTTCTGCATATAATAATAAGATATCGGCATATCGAATAATAATCATATCTTTACCACCATTTTTCCATTGTACAGAACCTGAACCATTGTTTAACTCATTTAACACAGCCACATTTTCGTTAAACTTATAAAAACTTGCTTCTGAAACGATATTTGCATTTGATTCCCACCATGCCCATGTCTGTCCATATAATGTTTTATCACTGTAATTACTGAAAAGACTCATATTCAACCTAGGATCAATATTTCCATCTTTATCAGTTTCAACCAGATATGATTCTAATGCAAAATTTGTTGCAACTTGATCTGACCAAATACCGAAACTGGACTCGCCTGGTGAATTTATTCTATAAAACCAGTTATAATCCGACTCCTGCTGAGGTCCATTATGCAAAAAATTAATTTGGAATATCACTTCCTTATTTCCAGTAGTGAGTTCTTCGGTAAAATTGGATTCATAGTTAGTATTAAGTTTATATTGACCAGATCCAATTAGTTCACTGAGAATTAGTTCTGCTGCATCATAATCTTTCTGTTGCATATGGACTTTCGCCAATAGTGCTTGTGCTGCACCCTTGGTTATCCTACCGAATTCAGTAGAAGAATATGCCTTAGGTAATACCATAATAGCTTCTGTCAGTAAGGTTTCGGTAAAAACCCACATATCACCTGGCTGAGCTTTTCTAGGCTTATCACTTGCGCTTTGAATACCATTTACAAATGCAATACCATCTCCATATGCAGTAATTAAATTATAATATGATAACGCCACCAAAAACTTAGCCTCACCGATTATTCCCTCAATACCAGATATGTCGCTGTTCTCTCCTCTTTCAATAACTTGATAAGATCTGGCAATTAAAGTGTAAAAACTATACCACAATGTCACATGAAATTCATTATTAAGATCAGAACTGAATGTAGCCAAATTATATGGGTCGCCAAGCTGGCCCGTAAAACCTTCATCAGAAAGAAGATTAAGAGTATGTTGAATCTGGCCAGCGTACATATCTCCCGATTGCAAAAAATCATATGCACCGATCAATCCCTGATAAAAATCTTCTTTTGTTTTCCAGAAGCTTTCTTCAGTTTCAAAGTTAGGATTTACCTGTGTTAAATCAGTGCATGAAAATGTAAGTATGCTTATCACAAGAATTAATAATATTGATTTATGTATCGATTTATTCATTTGTTTATCTATTAAAAATTAGACATCAAAAACTGAAATTCAGCCCCAAATTATAGATTCTGACATTCGGGAATCCTCCTCCATCGTCAACTCCAGGAGCTAGAATACCACTTTCGAATTCTGGATCCATACCAGAATATCCTGTAAAAGTCAGTAGGTTCTGGCCAACAGCAAAAAGAGTTAGCTCCCCAATGTTATTCCATGGGACTTTGTAACCTACGCGAAGGTTCTTAAGTCGTAGATAGGAACCATCTTCGACGTACAAGCTACTGGCGATATTATTAGGACTTCCAAAATCAGCAGTGGGCCTTGGATCGGAACCAGATCCATCAATGTATGGATCATATTCTCCAGAATAGGTGGTTAGTGGACTTGTATCCATATCATACCTTACGCCATTGAAAATATCTCTTCCATGAACGCCCTGAAAGAATACAGATAGTTCAAAATTTTTCCAGTATGCATTAAGATTTAATCCATATTGTAAATCGGGGTTTGGATCTCCAACAATAACCCTGTCATCTCCTTCACTTATATTACCATCTTCATTAGCATCTTGATATTTCGCATCTCCGATATATGGAATCCTATTAATTACAGTGTACTCATTCAACTCTGCAACCTCTTTATAAATACCTTGGTAGCCTAAGGTATAAATCTGACCAATAGGGCTGCCAACAGTTGTAATGGAATACTCTCCAAACAGATTTCCCAATGGAAGACTGGTAACTTTGTTTTCGGTATGGAATAGGTTTGCTGTAATATCATACTTGATAGATTTTTTTAATTCACGAAATACTACTAGAAATTCCCATCCTGACCTCTCCATAGTGGCTACATTGATAATGGTAGTTCCGCCTATTCCTTCGCCTGTAGTGCCAGGAACAGGTGCCGCTACTAATAAGTCTTCTAGATCGCCAAAATAGTAATCACCAATAAATTCCAATTTTCCATCGAACATTACTAAATCCAATCCTAGATTGGTTTCTTTCAGGGTTTCCCATTTCAAATCATCATTTACGAGGTTTTCACGTACAGCTCCTATCACACTACGATCTCCGTAACCAAGGTTATAATTGGTACCGCCTGCCGAACTCGATGCAATTAATGTTTGATAAGCATAATTTCCGATGCTAGCATTTCCAACCACTCCGTAACCAGCACGTAATTTTAATCTGGCAATAAAAGATACATTAAAAAAACTTTCTTCATTGATATTCCATCCCGCTGAAACTGAAGGAAAAGTACCCCATCTGTTTTTCTCAGGAAATTTTGATGAGCCATCTCTTCTTACATTTGCAGTTAGTAAGTACTTATCGGAAAAATTATATGTAAGCCTTCCCAAAAATGAACGAATTGTTGATGTTTGCTGATTTCCATATGTCGAGATATTCTCGGGTGATGCAGTTGTTGATGATATTTGGAAAAATGGGTCATCACTGTCAAAACCACCATTAATTGATATACCATTTTGTTTAAAATCGAACTGTTGTTCCGTATGTGTAGCCATTACAGAAAATTGGTGATTATTAATACTATTGCTGTAAGTTAATCTATTTTCAATTACAAGCATTAAATCCTCGACACTGTTTTCTTCTAAACCTGATAAGTGAGGAATTTCTGTTCTAATCTGTCCACCCCGTTGAAAATATCTTGCAGCCCCCATATCAATGTCGGCACCAAAGTTAAACTTATACTCAAGATTTTTTAAAAGCTGGACATCGGTAAATATATTACCCATGATCTTTGTATGATCCTGGTAGCTGTTGTACATCTCCCGAACTCCGACGGGATTAAACTGATAAGTTTCTGCATCATCAATAGAACCGTGCCCATACCCACTAATCGTTGTTGGATCGTAAACCGGAATGGTTGGAAACATCATAAGTGTATTGTATATGACACCTTGACCGTCAAGATATTGTTGTCCTATCTGACGGGTTTTGCTAACAGCCAGATTCTGTCCTACAGTAATTTTATTATTTAGGTCAAATTCAGTATTGAGACGTACACCTACCCTTTGAAAACGGGTTTTATTAATGGTACCTTTCTGATCAGTATTGTTTAAGTTTAAATAAACTTTACTTTTCTCGCTTCCTGAGGATATTGATATATTATTATCCCGAAAGGATGCAGCATCATCAAAGACTGCTTTCTGCCAGTCGGTATCTACGCCACGAGAAAGGTCGTTAGACCAGTTTCTTCGCGGTAATCCGGCATTATCGTAGGCTGCATTATGGATCCTTGCAAATTCAGCCGTATTTACCACACCCAATTTTTTAGAAAACTGCTGAATACCCGCCTGGCTTTCAAAAGAAACGGACATTTTATCGGCATTTCCTTTTTTTGTTGTAATGACTACTACCCCATTTGCTGCTCTTGAACCGTATATGGCAGATGAAGATGCGTCCTTCAAAATTTGAATAGACTCAATATCTGTAGGATTTATATTGGGACTATCTTCAGTGGGAATTCCATCGATAACAAATAAGGGATTGTTATCACCGAAAAATGAAACACCTCGTATAGTTATATCACCAATAGAACCGGGTTCGCCAGTTTTACTTACTGTAACACCAGGAATTCTCCCCTGCAGGCGGTCCGTTACATTTGTTGATAAACTTTTAGCAAGCTCCTCCATCTCCACAATACCTACTGCACCTGTGAGGTCCTTTTTTCTTTGAGACCCGTAACCAACAACAACTACTTCTTCTCCAGCAATTGAACTTACCGACATTATTATATTTATGCTAGTACGACCATTAATTGGAATTTCTTGGGTTTGAAATCCGAGATACGAAACAATTAAAGTGTCTGACAAGGACATGACATTTAATTGAAATACTCCTTCTCGATTTGTAGCTGTTCCCGAAGAAGTACCTTTAACTTTTACATTTGCACCTGGAAGAACTTCTTGAGATTCATCTGTTACTTTACCATTAATGGTATTTTGCGCATTAGCTTGAACAGAGCAAAACATCCCAAAAAGAATTACCAGGATTGATTTCTGATATATTTTCATTGTGACATTGGTTAATAAAGGTTGATGATTTAATAATTAATCTACTATTCCAATGTTGTCAATCCTGAATGAAATAGGATCGCCCTGCTCTCCACCCCAAACCTCTATCCCAATATATCCAACTGTAGATGGGTCAGCTGGAAGTCCCCATAGACTAATGAAATCTGATAGTAGTATTTCAACAGTTTGCCAATTTTCTGCATATTCGAGATTCAAACTGCTAATTTGTTTTTGTCCACCACTTGCCCCCCATGTTTCATCTACAAAATATAATTGAATATCAGCAGCGGTTGGATCATCTTCCCAATGTGCACCACTTAATGTAGGAGCAGTAAAATGACTGTAATCGAATCTTAATTTTTTCCCTGTAAAATCTTGATTACCTCCAAGATTATATTCCGACCATATATAAGTCTCTGAAACATTATGGGTAATCATGAGATGATCATTATTTTCTAATGTTATTGATCCAAAATCTGTACCATCATGTTCAAACGTCAGTCCTTCAAAAGTGAAATTTGGAACTGGATTATCAACAACACTACCAGTGCCAAGGCCGTTAAAATCTATTAAAACTGAAGCATTACCTGTAAAATCTTCAGCTCCAAGAACTGATGCAATAATTACTGCAAATGTCGCGCTAATATCATGGCCTTCTCGTCCATCTGTGGCAGTAACTGTAATATCTGAGGACCCCGCTCCAACCTCACTTATAGTTAACACAGTATTATCAAGACTGATGTCTATTACCGATTCATTAGAATTGGTAACTTGGTAGTTTATGATTTCTCCTTCTTGATCGCTTACATAGTTGGCAAAATCAATTTCATATTTTCCAAACCCTGGACTTAAGAATACATTGTTTAATCCTGATATCACCGGTGGTTGGTTAATGATGAGTGGAGGATCATATGATTCATCAAAACCAAAAAAATCAAAGCACCCAGTAGTTACTGTTAGTGATAAAATTAAACAAGTGGGGAGTATTATATATTTTCTATTTTTCATGTCAACTATATTTGGATTCAATTTTTGATTTGATATAAAACAAATATTTGTAACAAGGCATAAGCATTTATAAATTTTCTAAAATATATTTTCTTAACTTCAGAGTCAGGTATTCTAAGTTTTTGTCTTATTGATTTATTCTGCTGTTCATTATTAAAAATTTTAATAATGAACATATCGTTTAGCCTTTTTACTTGTAATATTTTTCAATTGACTGTTCTACCTCTACAAATGGCAACACAAAAAACCGAGAGAATATTACCGAGTGTTTGTAAACCTATCTTATTTCAGCGTTAATTCAGCATCATTGAAAACTAGTATTTAACTTTATTTTTCATCAAAGCTAAATTTTGAGGATTCTAAAGGCATATACGCATTTAATTCATTCAGTTTTTTTATCAATTAAATGTATGTCTGTATATGCCTTTATTTTATCCTACTGTTGATTAATAAAAGCTAGTGATCTCTTGTTTAATCTATAATTGCAAAATTATCGATTCGAAATGTAATAGGGGCATTCCGCTTACCCCCCCAAATCTCTATCCCAATATACCCTACCATAGATGGTTCCACTGGAAGATCCCATAGGCTATTAAAATCAGATAGTGAAATTTCAATGGTCTGCCAACCTTCTGTGTATTCTAGGTTTAAGCTGCTAACTTGTACTTGTCCACCACTTTCACCCCATTCCTCGTCTACAAAATATATTTGAATATCAGCAGCAGTCGAGTCATCCTCCCAATGTACACCACTTAATGCAGGAGCAGTGAAATGACTGTAGTCAAATCTTAATTTTTTCCCTGTAAAATCTTGATTGCCACCAAGATCTAATTCAGACCAAATGTATGTCCCTTCTACATTATGATTGATAAACAAATGGTCATTATTCTCTAATGTTATTGATCCGAAATCAGTACTATCATATTCAAAAGTCAAACCTTCAAATTTGAAATTTGGTACCGGATTATCAAAAACACTACCAGTTCCAAGCCCATTAAAATCTATTAAAACTGAAGCAACATCAGTAATATCTTCAGCCCCAGTAATAGATTGTTCATCACTGACTGAAGTAGGTTGATCTTCAGAGCATCCTATTGCTAATGTTAATAATAAAATAAAATATGCTTTGGGTATTAAATAGTTTCTTATTTTCATAATTGCTATAACTTAGACTTTATATATATATTTAACTCATAAATAAACAAATATTGATTTAAACTACAACTAATCGTGTTTTAGGGTGTTTATTTAGAATAAGTCTAAATAGATATGCTTTTTTATACTGATTTATGAAATATAAGATTCAATTTCATGGACATATTTCCCAAACTAGTATTTCATAGATTTCTCATTGGGCAGAATTGCATAACTTACAACTTTTTCACTTATGCAAGAAAAATATAAAACAATGCAACTTTATATTTTTCTTGCAATAAGGAATATTTATTGTAAATTTTTGTTTGTATTTAAAAATTAAAAATACAGGGAGTTATTTAAATGGTAATAGTAGAATCATACCCAATTGCTATAGTTTTGTGTTTTATAACCATGCTTTGTTGGGGGTCTTGGGCTAATACACAAAAACTTGCAAGTAAGGAATGGAAGTTTCAATTGTTTTATTGGGATTATTCGATTGGTGTACTTTTACTTGCATTAATTTTTGCTTTTACACTAGGTAATTTTGGAACTGAGGGTAGGCATTTTTTTGATGATCTTTTTCAGGCTGATTCAAATGCATTATTATCCGCTTTTCTTGGAGGGGTTATTTTTAATTTAGCTAATATATTAATTGTTGTCGCAATTGATATAGCTGGAATGGCTGTAGCCTTTCCAGTTGGTATTGGGCTTGCATTAATTTTAGGAGTAATCACAAATTATATTGGAGCCCCAGTTGGTAATCCATATTTATTATTTGCTGGAGTTGCAGCAGTTACAATAGCAATATTAGTAGACGCAATAGCTTATAGGCGACTCTCTGGATCTAAAGAGAGTAAAGCAAGAAATGGCTTATTGATTGCTTTAGCAGGTGGAATTTTAATGGGTTTTTTCTATCGATTTGTCGCATCATCAATGTCTGCAGATTTTGTAACATTAGAAGTTGGAAAGTTAGGTCCTTACACAGCAGTAGTTATTTTTTCATTAGGTTTACTAGTATCAAACTTTGTGTGGAATACAATCTTAATGGTAAAACCAATATCCGGTGAACCTGTTAAATATTCAGATTATATAAACAAAGGAAGTTTAAAATTACATTTGATTGGAATACTGGGTGGGGTTATTTGGAGTATTGGCATGTCATTTAGCATCATTGCTTCTGGTGCAGCTGGTTTTGCTATATCATATGGACTTGGACAGGGTGCTACAATGGTAGCAGCATTTTGGGGTGTATTTATATGGAAAGAATTTAAAGACGCACCTAAAGGAACTAATAAGTTACTTGGCCTTATGTTTTCTTTTTTTATTGTCGGATTAACACTAATAATATTAGCTCGAATTTATTAAATGAAAACCACTAATAATATTGTAGTAATAGGTAGTTCCAATGTTGATATGATCATAAGAGGAGACAGAATACCAAAACCTGGTGAAACCATTATAGGTGGGAAATTTTATAAAGCTGCAGGAGGAAAAGGAGCAAATCAGGCTGTAGCAGCTGCTAGAGCTGGTGGTAGAGTAACTTTTCTGTCTAGAGTGGGTAATGATGTCTTTGGTCAAGAAGCTATTCAAGGCTATAGAAACGATAAAATAAATGTGAATTATGTAAAAGTAGATCATACTGAATCTACAGGTATTGCATTGATTCTTGTTGACTCAAAAGGTGAAAATTGTATATCTGTTGCATCTGGAGCTAATATGAAACTTGACAAAAGTGATATTAAAGATGCTACTATTGAACTTGATAACGCTGATGTAGTGCTAATGCAATTAGAGACACCAATAGAAACCATTGAATACATAATTAAATCGTTAAAAAATAAACAAGTCAAAACAATCCTTAATCCAGCACCTGCATTGAAGATAAGCGATGACTTGTTGGCGCATCTTACAATTATTACACCAAATGAAACAGAAGTCGAACTATTAACTGGGGTAACAGTTAATGATGAAAAAGACGCACTTAAAGCATCTAAAATTCTATTGGATAAGGGAGTAAAAAATGTAATTATAACGATGGGTAAAAAAGGAGCTTTTTTACACTCAGAATTAGGCTCTATACTTATTCCATCTTTTGAGGTAAATGCTCTTGATACAACTGCAGCAGGCGATACATTTAATGGAGCTTTTGCCGTTGCTGTAGCTGAGGGTAAAGCACTTGAAGATGCTGTAAAATATGCCAATGCTGCTGCTGCAATTTCTGTTACTAAAATGGGCGCACAGCCTTCTATACCCTTAAAAAAAGAAATTGAAA
>MDTG01254863.1_pt1 | contig 12265 bp, 7 predicted proteins | sample 811421 | NCBI WGS metagenome assembly MDTG01 (sample SAMN05326645, study PRJNA326480) | marine metagenome | isolation source: seawater | place: Pacific Ocean: South East | collected 2011
AAATCATATCGCAGGTACTTGCGGGTAGGTAGCTTAGTTGGGAGAGCGCAGCACTGAAGATGCTGAGGTCGCCGGTTCAAGTCCGGCCCTACCCACCATCCCAAATTCTAACTAATAACTTTGAAAAACCTATATGATGTATAATCAATGCATTAATTTGGTAGTTTAGTTTATGGGTGTCATGGGCGAGGAACTAGAGCAGGTTGACGAACCCATCGATGATGCTGATATCGAACAAAAAGCGAGAGACAAAATTGCTAAAGAACTCGAGGAAATTAGACGCAGAAAGACCAGAACCAGTAAAGCAAGGTTTCTTTCAAACAAAGAGGATTACGTTCTGTTCGCAGGCATAGGTTACGGTTTACTTTTCGCTATTTTGTTAGTCGGGATGTCCAGTGGAATTTTTGGGTCTTCCACAACCCTTGACCACAAAGCATCACAAACATTTCTTGACACCGGAGAAGAATGTTTGAACATTGAAGATGATGCATGGATTCTCATTTTCCCAGAAAACGACGCAGAGTATCTAGATTTATCTGGTCGAAACCTACCAACCGGTTACGCCCTTATGAATTACACAATCATGGAATCTGTTGGCGATTCTTGGAACGACATAGCATCAGAAGAGATTGTTGCCGAGGTATCTGGCGGTAAATCATCCATGAAAGCATCATTCGATGAATTAGGCGTTGGTGAGTATCGAATAGAATTCTTCGTCGAAGTTTACAACCAAAGCACAGACTTGCAAAATGCATCATTAGTTGAGAATGGAGAAAGGATAAGCAAAAGTATTGATTTCGAACTAGAAGTCAACAGTGGTGGATTTTTCTCATTCCTACCATTCGTTGACTCTGATTCTCATCGAGAAGTCCGAATAACCGAACCCGGACCAAGAACATGCTGGACAACAAAGGATCTCGGAGATTGGGGGTACTTATTGATGGCAGCAGAATTGGGCGGTGGTCGCGAAACTGCAATGCTGACTGGTGGAACCGCTGGAATACCAGCGTGGTGGATGGCTTTCATCTCACTATCACTCTCTGCAGTAACTCTACTCATCATCTACCCAGTGATGTACAAAATTTATCACCAAGACACAGATGACATCCTATCGAGAAATCACATTGCTAGAGTAGTCGAAGATATCATTGGAAAAACCTCCAAGCGTTTACACATCGACATTGATTGGGAATTATACAAACTTGAATCTAGAGAACTATCTATTGACATCATGGTACCTTACAAGAATACTGATGGCACATTATCAGATAGCAAAGATATCAGGGCTGAAATCCTCAGAGAAATCCTTGAAGAATTTGCTATTTTTAGAGTGTTTAAACCAGTTCAGTTAACGGTAAAAACAATTGGAGTTAATCAAGCAATTGACTTTGAGAGTGGTGTTGGTGTTGGCGCCGGTGCAGAAGGTGCTGATGTCGAAGAAGAGCAAGACTACGCTAGTTTCTTCTCGGAATTACATACTCTTTCAAGAGTTGAAGATGAGGTAAGGGACAGCCTTGATTTGTTCTTTGCTAGGCGTAGTGATGTTAGAATGGAAGGCGCGGTTGTCACTAGCGATGATCGGGTAATCTTTGTTTCAGTTATTTACAAACCTACTCAACGTTTTGCGTTCTTTAGATTCAAGAAAACAACTGACGAAGTAGAGGTAGAACTATACCGCTATATTTCTGAGCGAAATGAGGACCTACTAGGCAGTCAAGAATTAATTGTTAAAGCCAGAAATCAAGTCTCAACCTTGGCAGACCGTTCCGGCGCTGGCAGAGTTGAAAGCGCAAATAAGAGTAAGAATGATGACAGAATTGTCGCAGTAGCCAAACAAGATGGTCTAGGCGGCAGAATGCTTCAAACCAACTTTATTGGAAACACGTTATCTACTGTTGAATACATGGCCAACGAGAAACGCGAAATGATCAACAAATGGGGGTTCTGGGGGCTAATTGTATTCGTCTGGATTCCATTTATGGCTTCGGGAGTTTTAGTTGGAGCAATGTTAGGATTATTGTCAAGAATGCAATTCACAAGGGTACTAGCTGCGACTTTTATCGGCGGAGCCGCTGCTTCAATAACTTGGGCTTATACCGCAGAAGGTATAGTGAAATTCATGCATCAATACAAACTTGAAGCCGTTATTCCATTGATGATTATTGTCTTCGTCGGTGCTGCATTCCTGCACATACGCTCAACCAAGGTGCGCAGACAAACTGAACTGTTCGAAGATACCATGCTAGACAACTTCCATGCTGATGTGGTAGCAAAGTATGGTGAGCACTGAGTTGGTGATTCACTTGGACCTCGTTAACCACCTCGATGGTAAGGCGAATAATTGTGGCGAATTGGTGAAGATTGGAATCTTGACAGTTAGTGACCGAGCGAGCAAAGGTGAATATCAAGATGAAGGTGGGCCTGCAATATTCGATTTTTTTACCGAAGCAATCCGAAGTCCAGCAGAAGTTCATTATTCATGCATTGCTGATGATTATGAAAAAATAATAGCAGAACTAACTAGATTCGCTGATGACTTAGGTTGCTCTGTTATTGTCACTACAGGGGGCACTGGACCTGCCCAAAGGGATGTCACTCCTGAAGCAACTATTGCCGTCTGTGACAAAATCCTCGACGGTTTTGGTGAACAAATGCGTGCTATCTCACTGCAATACGTCCCAACCGCAATACTGTCCCGACAAGTTGGCGGGATTAGGGGCGAATGCTTAATCTTCAATTTACCCGGAAGACCGAAAGCGATTCGGGAAACTATCGATGTGATATGGCGTGCTGTACCGTATTGTGTCGATTTGATCGGCGGGCCATATATCGACATGAATGAAGAGGTCTGCGATTCATTTAGGCCGAAGAATGCAAGGCGCAGCTAGACCTCAAAGTTCATTCATTGACTAGGGGTGCAATCACACGATAGGATGGATAATAGCGGTAATTTACTCATCAGCGGCGCCACAATGGTACTACCAAAAGTCACAAAAGTTGGCGATTTGCGAATAACTAACGGGATTATTGCCGAAATAGGTGATGCTGGAACACTGGAAAATCATGACGACGAGATGTTTGTTGATGGTAAAGGCCTGCACTTACTCCCTGGTTGTATAGACCCACAAGTGCACTTTCGAGACCCTGGACAGCCAGAACGAGAAGATCTGGGAAGTGGCTCTATTGCTGGCGTGAGTGGCGGGATTACCTCATTTTTAGATATGCCAAATAATGTCCCATCGATTACTACTCTAGAAGGCATGGAGGGAAAACTAGCCACTGCTGCAGAAAAGTGTGTCAGCAACTATGGCTTCTTCATAGGCGCCACTGAAGATAATGTAGAAGATTTGCAAGATGCTGTAGGAACAAGGGAAAATCCGGTTGCCATTCCCGGCATTTGTGGAATCAAAATATTCATGGGTGTTTCAACAGGTACTTTATTGGTATCAGATAAGACCGCATTGGAAAGAATATTCACTGAGACTGCGGGACTAATCGCTGTTCACGCAGAAGATGAAGATAGAATGAATGAACGCAGAAAATTAGTGGAGGGAAGAACTGATATTGCCGCTCACGCATACTACCGAGATGACATAACAGCCCTATTAGCTACTAAACTATCTGTGGAATTGGCCCACAAAACTGGACATAGGTTGCATATTTTACACCTTACCTCGGGGATTGAAGCTGATTTCCTAACCAACCATTGTAATCTCCCTTCAAAAACCGAAGGGCATCCAATAATTACCACAGAGGTATTACCACAACATCTCACATTTGATGAAACAGATGTCGATGAACAAGGTGTTCGATTGCAAATGAACCCTCCCATTAGATACAAGGCTGATAGAGAAATTTTGTGGAATAGGTTAGTTGATGGAACAATTCAGTGTATTGCAACTGACCACGCTCCACACACTCTCGAAGCCAAATCAAAGGGCTTTCCACATGCCCCAAGTGGTATGCCTGGCGTCGAAACCTCTCTAGCAGTTATGCTAAATTATGTAAATCAAGGAAAATGCTCAATTGAAGATGTTGTTCGTTGGATGTCATCAAATGTAGCAGACTGCTATCGCATGATTGGCAAGGGCAAACTCGAGGAAGGTTTTGACGGAGATATCGTGCTAGTCGATATGAACCATAGTGCAATTGTCGAAGATGAAAACTCATGGACAAGAGTGGGTTGGAATCCATTTAGAGGAAGAGAATTAACTGGTTGGCCAGTATTGACCGTAGTTGACGGAATACCGGTTTTTGAAAGGTCTCCGGGTACGGGACAAAAAGGCAGATTACTTGTAGAGCCCGGTTCAGTCGGAAAACCACTCCTGATGGAACCTTGGAAGTAGCCTTAATCGGTGAAAAAACCTGCTTTTTTGAAATAATCATAAATACTATTCCATTGATTTTATATCAGGGAGATTCAGTTATGAGTAGTCTAGAAGATACATTTGGAAGCGGCTATCAACAGATAATTATTGGTTTTGTTGTGTTTATACTTGGAGCATTTTGGGGTGGTCTAGAAGCAGATGGGAGTATGACCGCTTCTGATGTTTATTGGCCTGCATTGACCATGTTGGCTGGAGGAATGATTACTCTGTTAGGCATTTCTTTTGGCACCGATCACGAGGATGACAGAACTAACGACCTAATGGATGCAATTGATGAATTAACTGCTCGATTGGACAAATTGGTTGCCTTAACAGCTGGAAAGGATTCTGAAGAATGACCTTACAAGTTGTATAATTCACCATATTTCTTCTCGACATAATCAATGAATGGTTGTGGCGTTGGTGGTGCGCCTGTTGCGTGTTCAATCAATACACTTGGCGTCCATTTGCTACCTGCAAGATGAATTTTTGACCTTAGCCAATCCAACAAGGGTTGCCAATTGCCACTTTCAATAATTTTGTCAACATCGCCCAACTCTTTTCCCATCGCAGCCAATAGTTGCGCTGCGTATAAGTTACCCAACGTATAGGTAGGGAAGTAACCAAATGCCGCCATTGACCAATGTATATCTTGTAAACAGCCAAGACGATCTTCTGGAACTTCAATACCAAACCATTCACTGAACATTTGATTCCATGATCTAGGAATATCGTCTACTGAAAGGTTGTTGTTGAATATCTTCTTTTCTAATTCATATCTTAGCATAATGTGTAGATTGTAGGTAATTTCATCAGCTTCAACTCTTATGAAGCCCGGTTCAACACAATTTGCTATTTTGTTCAATTCCTTCGGAGTCCAATCCGGAGATTCTGGGAAATACTCCTTGAACCAAGGTAGTACTACTTTCCAAAATGCTGGCGTTCGCCCAACCTGATTTTCCCAAAACCTGCTTTGTGATTCGTGTACTCCTAGAGATACTGCATCTCCTCTAGGGGTGAAAGAATGCTCAGCATCAAGTCCCTGTTCATACAATGCATGGCCTGTTTCATGCATTACAGCATACAAGCAAGAAAATGGGTCGCGTTCATCAAAGCGAGTGGTGAACCTAGTGTCGCCAGGCCATAAGCCAGCGGAGAATGGGTGGGTTGAAGCATCCATTCTACCTGCTTCGAAGTCAAATCCTGTCGCACTAGAGACCATTTTGCAAAATTCTGTTTGTGCCTCAACTGGGAATACCAACTTTTCTGGGAGTTTGGGGTCAGGGTTGGTTTGTTTTGCCTCCATTATTTGTTGTAATAGTGGCACTAATTTACCTTTCAATCCGGCAAACAGTGGGTCATAATCACTAACCTTCATACCGAATTCATATTCATCAAGCAAGACATCATAACGTGTGGTTTCTACACCGTAGTAATCTATTTTTTTATTGGTCATTTCGATTAATTTCGCTAGATGTGGCCTAAATTTTGCAAAGTCTGATTCTGCTCGTGCCTCTTGCCAAGCAACTAGAGCTTGGGACCTTACTAAGGCGAATTCCGCGACAAAATCTGATGGTAACTTAATCGCTTTATCATAACGCCTTCTAATCTCCCTAACATTTGCCTGCTGGTCTTCGTCAAGTGATGTATCAAACTCTAATTGCTCAATCATATCTGCAAATGACTCATCGGTAACTCGGGAGTGCTGTTCCTTGGCCAACCATGACATAATTTCTGACCTAGCCTTTCCACCCTTGGCTGGCATTATTGTTTCTTGGTCCCAACCAAGATGTCCTTGTATAGCGCCAATCTTGTGAATATCTTTCACTCGTTCAATAAACTGCTCATAACTCGCCATATTTTGCTGAGAGTACGCACCCTCAATAAGGTAACCTCTAACTTAAGATACCCGGATGTAGCACACACATTCAAGACCTCAACCTGCATCAGATTAATCATGGCGAAGAAAAAGCAGGATGTTCCTGATGAGACTCGCCTAGAGACGGATGAGGATTTAGAAGATATCGTAGATTCAGTCATCGGCACGGAGGACAAAGATAACTCCACAGCGAATTCCGAAATTGCCGAACCTTCCATAGAAGAACTATTGGGTGCTTCAGCCAAAATGGTAGTTGAAACCTGTATGGACATCAGAAGAGGCGAGAATGTGTTAATCGTCTGCGATCCAACCACTGGAGATATAGGACAAGCACTTCATGAAGCTACAATCAAAAAATCTGAACGCGTATTGCTTATAGTTATGCCAAAGGCCAAACATCATGGAGAAGAACCACCAACACCTGTCGCTAACCTAATGCGGCAGCAACAAGTGGTTCTTGCCCCGACAAGATACTCTCTAACCCATACGAAAGCAGTCAGACAGGCCCTAAGAGACGGAGCAAGAGTTGCAACGATGCCGGGAATTACCAATGATATGTTTACTCACGGCGGAATGGCTGTAGATTTCAATAAAATCAAGAAACGAATTAGTAACCTTGGCCCATACTTTAGAAGACGAAGAATTGTCAATGTTAAGTCAAGTCAAGGTACTGACATCACATTTGAGGTGAACTGGCGTGAATGGAAATTAGATGATAATGGTATATGTAATCGTCCAAGAATGCTGACAAATCTTCCTGCAGGTAAAGCATTCATCATGCCTAGAGAGGGTACGATGAATGGTGTGCTGATAATTGATGGTTCATGGGACTCAACTTTGCTAGATGAGCAAATCGAGTTACAAGTCGAAAATGGCATGGTAGTGGATGTCAAAGGTGGACAGATTGCTGCGAATATTCGGCAAGAATTTGGCGAAGTTGCTAAGAAACTCCGGTCTAAGGAAAGAGAAAATGTCTGGACAGTTGCTGAATTTGGTTTTGGTATGAATGACCAAGCAAGAATGGGAGGCAATGTACTTGAGGATGAGAAACGGCTTGGCACCTGCTATTTCTCAATAGGCGATAATTCAGCACTCGGGGGCTCTTCTTCTGTGGGAATACACATACCAGGAGTTCTCACCAGCCCAAGTGTATGGTTGGATGATTCTCAAGTGTTGCAAGATGGAGAATTCGTCTTGGACATCTAATCAATTTAGATTTTGAGTGCCACAAACTGGACAAAATCGCCAGTAAGGGTCGATACCGATGCCACAACCTCTGCAATTAATTCCAGACCTGATCGTTGGTTGTACAGGTTGATTCCACATTTGTTGCTGAGGCATTGGCTGTGGTATCTGATTAATTGGCTGGTTTCTAACAACTGGTTGTGGTGCAACATTTTGTGGAGGAATGGGACGAGGAGCTAGGTTTTGGGATGGTAATGCTTGTTGGTTAGTTGACTCGATTCTGTTAACTGGCTTCCTCACTGGAGCAACTGGTCTAGGTAAATTAGATGCTACTTTTTCTACTGCTGGTGAAGCAACAAATTCTGATAGAGACATTTCTCCATCGCCATCTTTATCTGCAGACTGATGTAATTCTTGAGACTCTTCAATCGAGATACCCGCTGCTTCCGCTAGCTCTTCCGGGGATATGGCCCCGTCACCATCCGTGTCTGCTTGGATAAACATCTCAGCAGCACTGACGAATGGCTCCTCAATGTCATCTTCTAACTCTGGTTCACCATCTGCTTCTTGCGGTTGTGTAGACTCGTCTGCAATAACTTCTTCTTGTTCTGTTTCAGCCACTTGAGTGGGCAACGATACTTCAGATGGTTTTGGCTGGACCATCATTCCGAAGGCTCCTTCGAATGCATTATCGGTAACTTTTGCTGCTTTTCTATCTGTGAGGTTGTTCTCGGCAGATGGTGGTGCAACATCTTCAATCTTGGGCTCATCTTCGACCGTTTTACCCGGCAGAGGTACCGATTCCTGTGGTTCAGATTTTGGAGACGATACTGCCTCTTTCACAACTGTTGCCTTGGTTGTTTGTGGTTCTGCTTTGGTTTCCTTTGTTGGTATCGGGACTGCTTCAACTGCTGAATCGTCATCCTTTGATACCGATTTAGCATTGTCAAGCGCCGGAACTGTCGGAAGATTTGATAGATCTGGGGTAGAATTTGCTAGATAGGAAATTGGAATTGGATGGCCTATCACGTCAAGTGCTGAATCAAATTCATTGGCAATATCAATCAATACGGAATGATTTGAATTTACATCATTGAATAACTCAGATAGCGTTAGGTAATACTTCATTACTTCATCAGGGCCAACTGTTGATTGGGCTATAGCCAAAACCTTCAGCATGTTCATTGGATCTGATAGCCGTTTGAGCGATTCGAGATGAGCCTCTTCAAGGTCTGGTTTGCCATTTGGAGACTCTTCCCCGAGTGAATTTGGTAGACCTAGGTAATGTAAGATTGGGTCAGCGAAACTCATCAATCCCAAATGCCCCGAAACTAGAAAGTAGATCTCTCCACCTTCGCAGTTTAGAACCTTGCTCGCTTCTTCAAAATCAAATTCTCCAGGCTTAAGTACAACATCAGAAACGATGGTGAAAAACGCAACAATTGATTGGTTTTTGTCCATTGACATCAATTGATGAACGATGTCTGAAGACTCTGTAACACCGAAGTAGGCTGAGGTTTCATCAACCTCGAATCCTTCTGGTAAGGACGCTCCTTCGAGTACGAGTTCTGCCATCAATATCTCTCCGCTAGGTTTTGCTGTTGACTCATCTTTGAAAAGTAATACCTATTCATATCATCGTGATTTGGATTTTGCCATGTTGATTATTGCTCGAGACTGTGGCGCATTCCACCCCTTTTCTTGCAAGTACATCAAGAGTTGTCTTTCATTGTCTAGTGAATAGTTGCTTAACTCATCTATTGCTGAATCAATTGAGGATTTAGGAACATTCTCAAAAATATCCTCTTCTACCTCAACAACCGCTCGACGTACTTTCTTAGTATTGTCACCCGATTTCTTTACTTTCTTAGCTACCTTTTTGCCAGCGGATTTAGGTCTAGTTTGTTGTGGAACTGTTCGAGGATTGAATCTTGGAGGGCCGGAAGTAGGCGCATGCGCTTTTACAGGTCCTTTAAGAATAGGATTTACGAGCGGTGGTGATGGCGGTGGCGCACCTTTGGGTCCACTTTGCGGTGGGCCAATTGGGCCTGATGTTTGTTTACTGACCAGAGAGGTTGGTGCACTCTGTGGTTGATTACGATCAAGGAAGGAGAGCCTTCCATCTCCTAGATCTTCATCTCCAGCCCACTCTTCACTATCTTCCTCAAACCAATCTTCATCATCAAATCCGTTGTTTCTGCGCATTATTATCAAAATTAGCAATAGTACAATACCAACTACAATAGCGATAAACCAAACTATTGGTAGACCGAGAATTTGACTCGAAGTAGCAGTATCTGTTTGATTCTCCAATGGACAACCATCCACAGTATTACCTGCTTTTGTTGGACAATTGTCAAGACTATCGAACACTCCATCATTGTCTGTATCCTTTTCGTTAGGGGCACATCCCGAAGAATCTACCGAATTACGATAGAAAGGTTCTGTGTTGGGACATAAATCTGCCTGCGTTCCAGATCTATTGTCACCAAGACCATCTCCATCACTATCTTGCCACTGTGAGGCATCAAAAATGAAGGCATCAGCATCGCCGTTAGGAGATGCTAGAAAATCATTTGATGGATCTGAATAACCATCTCCATCACTGTCTATGCAACCAAATCGGTCTTTGGTGGAGCTACCACTTTCAGTTGGACATTGATCCCCATTTACCCCTTGTGAGTTGTCGCCAAATCCATCTCCATCAGAATCAGACCATTGAGTCGGCTCGAACATAAATTCATCATCCTCACCAGTATATCCATCTTGATCCCAATCAATTTCCTTGGCACTTTCATCTGTACAACCGTCGGCTAAAACGGGATAGTTTTCTGGCGTGTTTGTACAGACATCAATATCATCAGTTATTCCATCCCCATCAGTATCTTTTTGAGAAAGTGAGCAACCTGTAGAATCTGGAATTTCAGAATCTGGAGTATTGAGGCACTGGTCAAGGTAATCATAAACGCTATCTGAATCTGAATCAACTTTACGCTGAGCCTCACTACAACCTATCTCATCTACATCATCAACAGATACAGTGCTTGGACAGAGATCAAGATCATCTGTCACCCCATCAGAATCAGCGTCTAATTGATTACTTGCACAACCATTCAAATCCACAATCAAGCCAAATTGGGTATTAGGACATTGGTCATCTTCGTTAATGACAAAATCGCCGTCATCATCGTTACCGTCGATGAATGGGCATCCAGTACCTTGTGTTCCATTAATGACGCCTGGGGTATCAGGACAAAAATCAGCCAATTCACCGCCCTGGAAATCACCAAATCCATCTCCATCGGTATCAGCCCATTGGTTTGGATTTAGTGGAAAAGCATCACCTGTTTGATTTTCTCTTAACCCTGTCACCTCATTGACATCGAATGTGTAGATATCACGGTAGTTATCACCATCTGAATCTATACATCCAAAAAACGGGTTAGTTGAATTTCCTGCTACCAAAGGACAACCATCGATCTGTAATCCTTGAGCGTTAGAGCCGTTGTAATACTCCGTGAAATCATCTGGATAACCATCACCGTCTGAATCATTTGCAGCAGCTATGTTATTTGGGTATAAATCTGGCAAAGTAGCATTTATTGAACTGTTATCTCCATAGCCATCACCATCTGAGTCAGCCCACTGTGTGGGGTCATTAGGCCAAAGATCTGCACCTCTTGATTCATTCCAAAATGTCGTAGGGTCTGAAACACCATCACCATCACTATCACGACAGCCTAATCTATCTATGTACGACGTCCCAAATTCTCTTTTACAAGCATCACCGCCTTCAAAATCAGAGGAATTATCGCCGTAACCATCGCCGTCAAAATCATCATGCTGCTTAGGATCATACGGGAACATATCACCTGGGGGCGCATCCTCATCGTACCAGGTATCACAACAATCAGGACCATGGTTGTCACCATATGAATCTCCGTCTGAATCAAATGCTTGCTTCCAATTGCTACTGAATATATCACCGATTGGGTAAAGCGAGTTCCAGTCTACCCAGCCGTCTTGGTCAAAATCTGTACATCCAATTCTTTCAAGCCAGGAAACGCCGAATACGGTAGGACAGTCGTCTGTAAAATCGTCATAACCATCTTCATCATTGTCAAAACAACCTAGCACCAAAATGTTAGAGGAACCCGCTTGGGTTGGGCAGTTATCATAGAGCGGTGCGTTTTCATTATCACCAAATCCATCATTATCTTGATCAGACCATTGGTTGGGGGAATCGTCCAACTCATCAATTGCATCGAATACATGGTCATTGTCGGCGTCTGGATATAACTTAATTTCAGTAAGGAAATTGTTCGTTGCTGATTTGACAAATATCGACATGATTCCACTATCACTAAGTGTGGTAAACTCGTCCTCAGACATTATATTTTCTAGCATTGATTGATGCCATGGAGTATCAATGCTCCTACTATCAGATAATGTCATTGAACTCCAATGCAGTTTGTCTGAATTGTGATTTTTGGAGACGATCATAAGGTGTTCATTGTCATCTACTAGTTGGAAGCTATTAGTATCATCAGCAAATGAATCAGCGATGACTTGCCAGGTTCCTGAGACTTTGAGATAAACAGAGTTGATTTCACTGTTAACTACAATCAATGGAGTACTACCACTTACGGTTTGGATTGAGTTTGCTGAATTTGCCATCTGAGGTTGTGGCAATAAGGCTGAATTCCAAGAATTAGTGTTATTGGCTTTCTCATATACAATAAGGCTGCCACTCGATGTATATGCCGCTAATGTTAAATCGTTATTATCCTCCTTGATCAAAGATAGATTGGTATTTTGGTCTGATTCGACTGCC
>MDTG01373007.1_pt1 | contig 12265 bp, 6 predicted proteins | sample 811421 | NCBI WGS metagenome assembly MDTG01 (sample SAMN05326645, study PRJNA326480) | marine metagenome | isolation source: seawater | place: Pacific Ocean: South East | collected 2011
TGTCCGGGTATTCTTCTAGGTATTGCTCAAAGGCGGCGATGGCGTCGTTGAAGGGGTTGAAGTCCGTTTCAAACGCCAGCTTGGCGTGGTTGAACAAGGCGTCTTCCCGGAGCTCCAGATCGTGCTCCAGCTCTGCGGCGGCTGCGAAGGCGGCCTGGGCCTTGGGCTTTTCTCCGAGTTCGAGGTAGGCGCGGCCCAGTGCGTGTGTGGCGAACTGGTCGAGGCTGTCTTTCTTGCCGGTGGACCGCATCAGGGCGCGGATGGCGTCGGTCGGCCGACCTGTGGCGAGGCGACATTGGCCCACGATGTAGCTGAATTCCGCCGTGCGTTGCGGGCTGTCCATGGTTTCCCACGCCGCTTCGAGGAACGGGTGTCCGGCTTCACAATTTCCGAGGTGGAAATGGGCGGTACCCAAGAGTCTGGCGAGTTCCTGACGGTCGCTGGGACGAAGGTCCGCAGTGTCATCCAGCCAAGCCGGAGCGCGCTCCACAATGTCTTCGTACCGCTCGAGCTGGTGTAGGATTTGGGCGATGTAAACCGGGACCGCATTGTGGAAGGCCTCCACGGCGAGTAGCTCTTCGAAGGCGGCCAAGGCGGTGGTTAACCGGCCTTCGTCGTAGGCGATGTGGGCGAGGTAGTACCGCGCGGCTTCGAGGTGTTCAGGACGGGCACTGGCATCGCCGACGACCTTGAGCAGGTCTCCTCGGGCTGACTCGAGGTCGCTTTTTTCGAAGCGGGCATGGCCGCGCTTGAAATGGAATTCTGTGCGCAGGGACTTGCTGAGTCGGCGGGGGTTGAGCCCTTCGAACGCATCCAAGGCAAGGCTCCACTTCTTGCACCGGTACTGGTAGTTGCCCAGTTCCCATTGAAGTTTCGGAACCCAAGTGGACTCCGGGTGGCGCTCGACGAATTGGTCGATGCGCCACACTGCATCCTTGTGGTACAAGTAGACGGCGCAGAGTGCGGCGTGGTATTCCGCTTCGATGTACAGGAGACGCTCGCTCTCTCCAGCCGGGGCATCGCCGTGCAAAGCGGAGGAGGCAAAGCCATCAAAGCCTTCTAGGGCGGCGGCATACTGGGCGTGGGAGAAATGGGCGAGGGCCCGGTCAAAGGTTTCGCGGGCGAAACGTGTGCTGGGATCAACCGCAGCGCCTCCTGTTAGGGGACGCTGTTGTGCCTGAGCGGCCAAGGTGACCAGGACCAAAGGGAACAGGAGCGAGAAAAGGTGGCGCAGAGTCAGAATCATGTGGGGACGCATGGACAACGTGAAAATCGGAGGCAGGCGCACCCGGATGGTGGCAAAACTGCCGAATTGTTCACGCTGAGCGCCTTACAACCCCAATGCGGCTCAAACGTAGTTCAGTGTCCGGTGACCTTGAATTCCGTCCGGCGGTTGTCGGCCCGCCCCGCTGCCGTCTTGTTGGAGGCGCGCGGTTGGGTTTCACCATACCCCTTCGCCGTCAGTCGGGCAGCAGGAACCCCGGCCGAAACGAGGTGGTCCCGCACCGATGTTGCTCGCTGCTCAGACAGGGAGAGGTTGTCGGTTTCGCTGCCCACGTCATCGGTGTGCCCGCCGATTTCGACGATCAATCCCGTGTCGAGCAGATACTCTGCAAATAAATCGAGCAGCAGCAGACTGGCCCTGTTGATGTCGGCCGATCCGGACGTGTAGAAGATGTCTTCGATTTCGAACGTGGCGTCGGCTTCTTCAATGGATCGGATGGTCAAGTCGGCTGTGACGAGCGCCGGCTGATCGGCTTCGCTGTCCACCACCAGTCCTGCGCTGAAAGCGGCCCCTTCGGCTTTGGCCACCAGCAACACGTCTTCTCCAGCGGAGAGGTCTACAATGGCAGCATAGGCGCCGTCATCGCCAAGGTCAATCGCTTGTGCGCGGCGGCTCTGGGCATACCGCAACTCCAGCGAGACCGGGGTGTTTTCCATACCAGCGCCGAGCGCTAAGTCCCCCTTGACCACTACCGAAGCCCGCGGTCGGAGGGCCATGGGCATGGGCCAGGTTAGAATGTCCAGACCTTGTGTTCCCGGTCGTCGGCTGGAGAAATAGGCGGTCTCTCCATCGGCGGAGATGACCAGGCCGTGCTCATCGCCCTCGGTGTTGAGGGGCGCGCCCAGGTTGACCGGTTCGCTCCATGCGCCCGGTGCAAAAGGAGAGGCCGTGCTGTCCCGGTTGCTCATCCAGATGTCGTAGCCACCGCCTCCCGGATTGCGGTTGCTGGCGAAATACAGGGTCCGACCGTCCGGATGGAGGAAGGGGGCTTTGTCGCTCGATGGACCATTGATGGGCGTTGGAAGCAATTGGGGATCGCTCCAACCTCCGCCGTCTGTGCGCTTGGATGCGAGGATGTCGATGGTCGGGTTGCCGCCCGCATCCTCCGTGGTGCCGGGGCGCACGGCCGCAAAGTACAGGGTCTGTCCGTCCGGGCTGATGGCCGGTTGGCTTTCCCAACCATCAGGGGTGTTCAGGTTGACCAGCGGTTCAGGATCGCTCCACAGATAGATGCGCTCTTTCCCCGTATCGTCCAACAGTTCGTAGCGGGTGGCGTATAGGTCGATGTTCTCCGGGTTGCCCGGCGTGGGTGTTTTGATGGCCAAATACAGGGATCGGTTGTCAATGGATATGGAGGCGCCGCCATACCCGTTGGAGCGGTTGAAGGGGGATTCCAGCGCCTCGCCGAGATCGAACGGTTGGGAGGGTCCAGGGCGGCGGGCCCAGGTGAACTCTTCGAAGGGGCGACTGACCAGGTCGCCCTTGGCCTTGCGCTGTCCAGCCCGGGTGAAGAACAACAGGGTGCCGTCTGCGGACAGGGTGGGCAAGTATTCCCCGTCCCGTGTGGCCACTTCGCTCAATACCCGAGGCTGTGGTGCATCTGGGTGCGCGTTGTATTGCTGTAAGAACCGGAGTTCAGGCAGGATGGCTTCCACCTGAGGCACCCGCTTGAGTTCTCCCGGAGTAAGCGGACGCCCAGATACGGATTCCCACCTCAGGAAGCGTTGGAACCACTTCATGGCGTCATCGTATTGGCCGGAGGCGTATGCGATGGCCCCCAAGGTGTAGGGAATATCGGCAGCGTAGAAGGGGCAGGCCTCGTGCAGGGTTTCCATCCAATGCCTCGGTGTTCCCCATTCGCCAGTGCGCGCCTTTTGCGCATCGCGGAAGGTCAATTGTCCCAAGGCGAGCATGGCGGCCCAAGCCTGCTCATCTTCTTCGAGGGCGTCTTCGAGATAGCCGCGGCGTTTTTCCGCTTCGTACCTCCGTTTGTCGGTGCCCTTGTCGATTAGCTTCTGCGCTTTGGCAGAGGGCACGCGATCACAGGGGGCGTCCTGAGCAGATACGTCCCCGCAAGGCCAGGCGCACAGCCCGATGAGCAGCAGGAGAAGGGGCCAGGGTGAGGGCATCAAGGCAGATCAGGCCTCCGGGACCTCCAGTTCGTTTTCGCTGTGGGCAATCAAAGTGGACACGGCACCATCGCCGGTTACGTTGACTACGGTTCGGCACATGTCGAGGATGCGGTCCACCGGGAAGATGAGGGCAATCCACGCCGGATTGAGACCGACGCTCTCCAGCACGATGATCATCAGCACGAGGCCGGCACTGGGCACTGCTGCTGCGCCAATCGAAGCGAGGGTGGCGGTGAGGACGATGACCGCTTGCTGGGCCAAGCTCAAGTCGACCATGTGGAATTGGGCCAACGACACAACGGCCACAGCTTGATACAGCGAGGTGCCGTCCATGTTGACCGTAGCGCCGATGGGAAGGACAAAACTGGTGGTCCGCTCGGAAACGCCAATCCGGTTGCGCACACAATCCATGGTGACGGGCAGGGTGGCCACCGAGCTGGAGGTGGAGAACGCGGTGATTTGGGCGTCGCGCATGCCGGACATGAAGCGCTTGTACCCCAGTTTTCGGACGAACAGGGCGACGAGGCAAGGGTAGAAGACAAACACCATAAAGGCGAGTCCGATGACCACGACGAGGCTGTATTGGAGCAGGTATTCGAGGAGCTGCCGGAACATCTCCGGGTCACTGCCGGCCGCATTTACAATCTGTCCGGCCATTAAGGCAAAGACAAAGACGGGCATCGCCTTCATCACGACCCAGACCATCTGCACGAAGACGTCATTCAACGCGTCGATGGCCCGGGTCAAAGGGCCGGAGGTCTCTTGAGGAAGGCCGACCAGCACCACGCCGAAGAAGACGGCGAAGAAGATGATTTGCAGCATCGACATGTCTGCCAATGCTCTGAAAATGTTGGTCGGGACCACATCCACGAGGGGTTGGAGCGGTCCGCTCGACTTGGTGCGCTCGGCTTTGTTGAGCTTGTCCATGACCCAGTCGTTCATCTGGACTTGCTCCTCGGTGATGTCGGCCACTTTGTCGGCCAGTGCCGGGTCGTTGCGCAAGCGGATGTCGTCCAGCACCTCAATGCCATTGGCATCGCGCCACAGTTCATATCGGATGCGGTTGGACTCAATCAGGTCATTCGAGACCCGGGCGCCCGGTTGGAACAGGTTGACCAGCAGCAACCCCACCATCACAGCCGTCATGGTGGTCAGGAGGTAGGTCACCACGGTTTTCACCCCAAGCCGGCCGAGTTTGGCCGGGTCGCCAAGGCTGGCCACACCTGAAATGATACTGAATAGGACGAGAGGTACTGCTATGAGCTTCAGGACATTGATGAAGATGTCGCCAAAGGGCTTGATGTAGTCAATGGTGAAGTCATTCCATCCGAAAGTGATGGACATCCAGGCGTACAGGACGCCGATTGCGAGGCCGATCAGGACTTGCCAGTGGAGGGCGAGGCGCATGTGGGGGTGTTCGATTCAGGCGATGAATTGCAATGCGCAATCTACCGATTCAAAGCCGGGCAGCGCGTTGTCTCAGGGCGTGGTCGGCCAGCACCACCAGCACCATAGCTTCTACGAGGGGAACGGCGCGGGGCAGGACACAAGGGTCGTGGCGGCCTTTGCCTTTGATAGTCACCGGGATGCCGTCCTGGTTGACCGTGCCCTGTACGTGAGCGATGGTGGCCACGGGTTTGAAGGCGATGCGCAACACAATGTCTTCCCCGTTGCTGATTCCGCCTTGGATCCCGCCGCTGTGGTTGGTGGCGGTGCCCACGCCGCCTTCCTTGGCGACGAAAGCGTCGTTGTGTTGGGAGCCGCGCATGAGGGAGCCGCTAAACCCGCTGCCGAGCTCAAGCCCTTTCACGGCAGGCAGGCTCCATAGTGCCTTAGCCAAGTCGGCGTGGAGCTTGTCGAAGACGGGTTCTCCCCAACCTGCAGGGATGCGGGTGGCGACCACGGCCACCGCGCCGCCGATGGTGTCTCCGTCCTTGCGGACCGAATCGATCCGCTGCATCATGCGCTCTGCAGTGTCTGGGTCCGGGCAGCGCACAGGGGTGGCATCGACGGCTTCCGGTGTATGAAAAGCGGGCGGGGTGGCCATGGCGATATCCTGCACGCGCTCGACGTAAGCTCCAACCGCGGGCATGGCTTCGGGCAGCATCTGCTCGAGCATCTGACGGGCGATGGCGCCTGCGACCACCCGGCACACGGTTTCTCGTGCGCTGGCCCGACCGCCCCCGCGCACATCGCGGAAGCCATACTTGGCATCATAAGTGAAGTCAGCGTGGCTCGGCCGATAGCGGTCTTGCAAGTGGTCGTAGTCGCCACTTCGGGCGTCGGCGTTGGGTACGGTGAAACCAATGGGGGTGCCGGTGGTCTTTCCGTCGAGGAGGCCCGACAGGAAAGTCACCGTGTCGCTTTCCGTACGCTGGGTCGTAAGCTTCGATTGACCGGGCTTGCGCCGGTCCAGTTCGCTCTGGATGCGTGCGAAGTTGAGCACCACTCCAGCGGGCACGCCGTCCAGCACGCCGCCCATGGCGGCACCGTGGGATTCGCCGTAAGTGGTCAGGCGAAATGCAGAACCGATGGAATTGCCGGGCATGTTGCAAAGGTAACGGGCGACGTCCAGCGCGATGTACGACCTTGTGGCCATGGATACCGGATTCGCCCAAGGCAGGTTGCTCATCAAGGACATCGGTCACCTCGTTGGCTTCGGGGAGGCTCCATTGGACCGTTTGGCCGGTCCCGACATGCGGCAGATGCCGGTGCTCGATGATGCTTGGTTGGCCGCGGAGGATGGCCGCATCATCGGTGGCGGCTCCATGCGGGATTTCCCCGGTATCGTCGATTGGTCGGGGTTGGAGGTGGTGGATGCGGGCGGGCGGTGCGTCTTGCCTGCCTGGGTCGACAGCCACACCCATTTGGTGCATGCGGCCTCTCGGGAGGGCGAGTTCGTGGACCGCATCCGCGGATTGAGCTATCAAGAGATTGCGGCCCGGGGCGGCGGCATCCTCAACAGTGCCCGGGTCTTGCGAGAGATGGAGGAGGAAGCGCTCTACGATCGTTCGCTGGAACGGTTGCATCGCCTGATGCGCATGGGTACCGGTGCCCTTGAGATCAAGTCCGGTTATGGGTTGGACCTCGCCTCTGAAATGAAGATGTTGAGGGTGGCACGCCGACTCGGCGACTTGGGCCACATTCCGGTGAAGACCACCTTCCTTGGTTGCCACGCCGTGCCGGATGGATACGACGGTGTAGCCGAATACACGACCTATATGCTGGATGAGGTGTTGCCCGCTATTGCAGCCGAAGGCCTCGCGGACCACGTCGACATCTTCTGTGAGCAGGGGTATTTCGGCCTGGAGGAAACGCGGCGCCTCCTCGAAGTCGGCGCTCGACATGGACTGCCCGCCAAGGTGCACGTCAACCAGTTCACCGCCATGGGCGGGGTGGCCCTATGTGTGGAGCATGACGCCCTTTCAGTCGATCATCTTGAAGTGTTGGAGGCGGGTGATGTCGCAGAATTGGCCACGGCCAGCACGATCCCGGTGGCCTTGCCGCTGTGCTCGCTGTTCCTCGATTTGCCCTACACGCCAGGGCGGACCTTGGTGGATGCCGGTTGCGCTCTGGCCATTGCAACGGACTTCAATCCCGGATCTGCCCCGTCGGGCAACATGCACCTCGCGGCGGCCATGGGATGTCTGCGTATGGGGCTCGAACCCATGGAAGCCCTGGCGGCGGCGACGGTCAACGGTGCAGCTGCGCTGCAATTGCAGCAGCACGTGGGGGGATTGGCCGTTGGTCAGGAGGCGAGCCTGATGCTGACGCGGCCCTTGTCTTCAGTAGATGAGGCGCTCTATGCCTTTGGAGATCCGCTTCCTGAACGTGTCTTGCTTCGCGGGCATTGGGTGCGTTGAACCGGCCGTAAATTGAGATGTTTCTCGAGGGGCGCCATCCGCCCTCATCCTCCGATGAAGCCGCATCACCCTTTTCTTGTCTTGTTCTTCCTGGCTATCCAGCCCTTGGCGTTGTGCCAGTCGGTTCAATTCTTGGACCAGAGTGAGGATGCAGGATTGCTGGGCGATTATTTGAACCACACCCTGTCCGTGGCGGACTACGACCTTGATGGGGACCTGGATGTGTATGTGGGCAGTCGTCTGGCTCCCAATACGCTCTATCGCAATGAGGGCAATGCTGAATTCGAGCAGGTCACCGCCGGGGTCGAGGACGAGGGCTTCACCATGGCCTCCCTGTTTTTCGACTATGACAATGACGGGGATCCGGATTTGCTGAGTTGCAATGCCGGGGATGTCAACCGGTTCTGGCGCAACGACGGTGGGGAATTCACGGAATTGACCGATGAATTGGGCATCGGAACAGATGCACAGTGCCGCAGCGCGCATGCGGCTGACGTCAACCGTGATGGTTTTCTGGACCTCTATGTGGTCAACATGAATATGGCCAATGAAATGTGGTTGTCCGACGGAAACGGTGGGTTCGTCGACGGCAACGTGGCTACGGGGACGTACGACAACCTGATTGGCATGGGCGCGCTGTTCATCGACATCGAAAACGATGGGGACCTTGACTTGTACCTGACGCACGACGCCAACCAAGCCAACAAGTTGTACATCAACGATGGCAATGGGGTTTTTGACGAGCAGGCCGCCCAGTGGGGGTTGGACCTCCAGGCACAGGGCATGGGGGTTGATGCGGCCGATTTGAACCACGATGGGTACATGGACCTGTTCATCACGAACAACCTGCCCAACGACCTTTTCCTCAATCCGGGGCCACAGCCGGAGTCCGGGAATGCCGCACTGTTCACGAACATTACGGAAACAGCAGGGGTGGGCGACTTCGGAATGGGGTGGGGCACGGTTTTCATTGACCACGATCATGACGGGGAGCGCGATCTCTATGTGGCCAATCAATACTCCTTCAGTCCTTATCCCAACCTGCTCTATCACAACAACGGAGACCTGACGTTCACGGATGTCGCCGAAGGCACTGTGCTGGAGAGCCCCTACAGCGGATACGCCACCGTGGTGGCGGATTTTGACGGCAATGGCACCGAGGATCTTTTGGTGGCCAACACCCTGACCGGGTCCAATCCCGGATGCCAGCTGTTCCTCAATGTGGACATCGCTCACCATTGGATCGGATTCGAGTTGGAGGGCGTGGTGTCTCCGAGGGATGCCGCTGGCGCCCGGGTGGTCGTGCATGCCGATGCAGACTTTGTACGGACCGACCAGAGTTACTTGGGCCACAGTTACAGCAGTTGCAGTCCGCTGACCTTCAATTTCGGGTTGGGGGAGCGCATGTCTGTGGACAGCGTAGAATTTTTCTGGCCCAGCGGCCTTCGGACCGTGTTGGAGGAGCCGGCTGTGGACCAATACCACACCGTCCTGGAGACGCCTTGTCTGGGAATGTCGCCCGATTTGGATTGGCCTGCATCCGCCGAGCTTTGTCCAGGCGATACGCTCGTACTCACTGTGCCGGATGGGTGGACCGCCACGTCATGGACCGGCGGCACCGATGTGGTCGGAGGACGGGCCTACACGGAACCAGGCTTGGCACAGGCCTTGCTCGCAGCCGGAAACGGGTGTACGATCCTGACCGACGGATTGGAGGTGACCGTGGTGCCGGCCGTCCCGCCGACTGTCGCTTTGAATGGCCCGGCGAAATTCTGCTCAGGCACATTGCGTCAATTGACCGTCCAAGGGCCACAGGTAGACATCCAGTGGTCCAATGGACTGACGGTGCCTGTATTGACCCTCGCCGACTCCGATACCCTGACCGTGACCACGACCAATGTGTGTGGGCACATCGACACCTCCGACCCCGTGGTGTTGTCGGTGTTCGGTTCGCCATTGTCACCTGTGGTCCCGCCAGCCACGGTGGCCATCGGTGGCTTGCACACGTTTGAACCCATTGTCCTCGATGAAGCTGTATTGCGTTGGTATGCGCTTTACGGTCCGGGTGCCTTGGACGATCTCGTGGCAGGAACCACTGACCAGGTCGGGCCCTTCATCATCGAATCGCCCACTTACCTGACACCGCCCTTGGGTGTGACCACCGGGTGGTGGGTGCGGTCCGAAATCCAGCGGGATGTCCGCGAAGCAGACGGAGGCAAAGCCACTTCTTCCAGCGGAGGATTCATCGACGCGGACACCTATGGTTTGCAATTTGATGCGCACGAACCCTTGGTGTTGGAACAGGTCCGAATGCGGGCAAATTTTGCCGGCTCAAGGACGGTTCAATTGACCCATCCGGGACTGGGGGTCATCGCCAGCAAGACGGTCCAACTGGTGGCGGGGTGGAATGAGGTAGAACTCGGGTTCGACATTGAGCCCGGTGAAGATTACGGCCTGCTGGCGGAGGGTGAGGACATTGGATTGTGGCGCGACAATGTCTCCACGGAACTGACCTACCCCTATTCTGTGGGTGAATTGGCGACCATCACCGGCTCCACCATCCCCAATGCGGCCGGTTTGGGCTATTACTATTTCTTCTATGACTGGCAGGTGTCAAGCCAAGGGCTGACCTGCACCAGTCCTCCGGTTGCGGCCGTGGTCAATGTGGTCGACGCGATTGCCGGTTGTACGTATGCTTTTGCTTCCAACTTTGACCCTCAAGCCACGCTCGATGATGGCAGTTGTGCCCTTGCAGGGTGCCTGGATCCCGCGGCGTCGAATTTCAATCCGGACGCTTCGGTGGATGATGGAAGTTGTGCCATCGACTGCGAAAGTGACTTGAACGGGGACGGCCAGATTGGCGCTCCGGATTTGTTGGAATTGCTCAGTCAGTGGGGAAGCGTCTGCCAATGAATCGGATGTAGTTTGGCGCGACGAAATCGACGCCATGACACCCCGACTTATTGAATGCGTGCCCAACATCAGCGAGGGCCGCGACCGCGCCAAAATCGATGCCATTGCTGCCGTGGTGGAAACTGTGGAAGGCGTGCGCCTTCTCGATGTAGACCCGGGCAATTCCACCCACCGCACCGTCATCACGTTTGTAGGTCCGCCTGAAACCATTGTGGAGGCGGCGTTTCGCTTGGTTCGCAAGGCGGGAGAATTGATTGACATGTCCAAGCACCAGGGGGAACACCCGCGCATGGGCGCTACCGATGTCTGTCCGTTCGTGCCCGTCTCCGGGGTGACCATGGAGGATTGCAAGGCGGCTGCCCATGCCTTGGGCCAGCGCATTGGTGAAGAGTTGGGCATTCCTGGCTATTTCTACGAAGAAGCCGCTACGTCGCCCGAGCGCCGCAACCTGGCCCATTGCCGCAAAGGCGAGTACGAGGGACTTGACAAACTTTCGGACCCTGCATGGACACCGGACTTCGGACCGGCTGAATTCAATGACCGTGCTCGATTCACGGGAGCGACGGCTGTGGGCGCGCGGGACTTCTTGGTGGCTTACAACATCAACCTCAATACAACCTCCACGCGTCGGGCCAATGCCGTTGCCTTCGACTTGCGGGAGAATGGCCGTGTTAAGCGGCAGGGGGGACTCACTGGTCCTGTGGTCAACGATGCGCAGGGTCAACCCATGCGGGATCCCGGACTCCTCAAGTGCGTCAAGGGCATCGGCTGGTACATCGAGGAATACGGCATCGCCCAGCTCTCCCTGAACCTCACCAACATCAGCATTACCACGGTACACGAAGCCTTTGATGCCGCGTGCGAACGGGCCATCGCCCGGGGCATGCGCGTGACGGGCAGTGAAATCGTTGGGCTCATTCCCAAACGGGTGCTCATCGATGCGGCGCACCATTACCTCCGGAAGCAGCAGCGCAGTCTGGGCATTTCAGAACAAGAAAAGGTCAAGGTCGCGGTCAAGTCCCTCGGTTTGGACGACCTCGCTCCATTCGATGCCCGGAAGCGGGTGATCGAGTACCTGCTAGAAGACGCCGGTGAAAACGTGGCGCCTCTCGCAGCCATGACCTTGACCGGGTTTGCAGACGAGACGGCCAGTGAGAGCCCGGCACCCGGGGGCGGCTCCATCTCAGCCTACGTGGGTGCACTGGGCGTGTCGTTGGGCACCATGGTGGCCAACCTGAGTGCACACAAGCGCGGATGGGACGACAAGTGGGAAGAATTTAGTGCTGTGGCGGAGCGGGGCATGGCGTTGCAAACCCGCCTCTTGCAACTCGTCGATGAGGACACGGCCGCATTTGACGCCATCATGGCGGCCTTTGGATTGCCCAAGGGCAATGATGCGCAAAAGGCGGAGCGGGCGGCGGCCATTCAGGCGGCCACCCTCGGCGCCATGGAGACGCCGCTTGAAGTGGCCGAGGTGTCGCTGGCTTCTATGGACATCATGGCGGACATGGCCCAACGTGGCAACCCGAATTCAGTAACCGATGCTGGCGTGGGCGCCCTGTGCGCCAGGACGGCCGTACTCGGCGCCGTGATGAACGTCCGGGTCAATGCGGCAGACCTGAAGGACCGTGCCAAGGCAGAGGCCATGCTGGCCAGGTGTGCTGAATTGGAGCGGGAAGCCGAGGCGAAGGAAGCTGCGGTCCGCACCCGGGTGACGGAAGTGCTGGCAGGCTGATTAGCCTTCTGTTTCGCCACTTTCTTCGGCGGTGACGGCTTTGCGCAGCGCTTTGGCCAATGTGGTGACCCGCTTGGCATCGACCGGATACAGCTCGCCTTCGAACCAACGGCCTTCATGTGCCACTCCGGCGCTGTGTCGGGCAGAGGCACGGAAACACGAGAGGCCTGCGGTCCACATCCGCGCTGCACCGTGTGGCAATACGGCGCCGGAAGCGTAGACGTCGAAATCGACACGGGATTGCCAGTCCACAAGGTTCTCGAGTCCTTTGATGGCATTGCCGAAACCTGCACTGGATGCGAGGCCTGCAATGGGCATCTTGGAGAGTTTGTCGAAA
>MDTG01093631.1_pt1 | contig 12264 bp, 8 predicted proteins | sample 811421 | NCBI WGS metagenome assembly MDTG01 (sample SAMN05326645, study PRJNA326480) | marine metagenome | isolation source: seawater | place: Pacific Ocean: South East | collected 2011
CTGGTGTGTTGCTGCGCGGCGCAGCCCTACTGTGGTGCTTGCTTGGCGACGTCGCCAAGAGGGCAGCAGGCCAGCGGCTGTCGACGCTACGCTGTCGGCTACGGGTTAAAATCGATTTTTCTATTTATCGATTATCCCCCGTCAACCCTCTAGGCGCGCGCCCCCGCAACCCGAATTGACTATAGCTATTTCCATTTATCGATTATTTGACGAAATCGATTTTTTGATTATAGAACTTACCCGGAGATTCTATCATCGGCAATTTTGGGCAACTCGGGGCTGATGGTCAGCTCCCCAAAAATTTTTGAGCAGGTTCAAAATCGATTTCATTGGGATAAAGCATCGGGGCGTCGACAGTTTTGCCATTCAGGCAAAACGGTCACCCCCTACTCTCTCCTGCTCCTGAAAGATCCCGCGGGCGGCTTTCCCCTCACTGTTGGGAGTTGCCCTACTTTGCCCTACCACCCCTCACTGTGTGGGAGATTGAACAAATCCGGCAGCATGATGCTGCGGGCGATTAATTTTTTTGCCCTGCTCTGCTCCTGAAAACTATAAACAGATGCTTTAGAATAGAGATCAGACTGACCAGAAGGAGTGAGAAGGGTTCTCGTTAGTCGCACCCATAGTCTCCTGGGAGAATAGGCGTATTAAGCAAGTAGACAAGCCTACTGGCAAGAGACGAGCCCAGCCGTTTTGTTGTATCTTGTTCACACAAAGCGATGGGGCTTTCAGATGTAGTCAAACGAGGCAAGTCGTCTAAAGCAGGCAACTTAATCAATCTAATTAGCCTACAGGTCCATCATTTTTACCGATAGGCATGCAATATTCGAACTACACAACACGCACATTTCCAAATGCGGCACGTGTTATCCTTGGATCCAGTTATGATCGTATCACCACAGTAATTAAAGGCGCAGCTGAAAATTTCATCTGTGTGGCCCTCTAGGATCTGCCAATCACTGTGTCGGTATAAGAGTGGGAAAATATTTGTTCGCACCTGCAAACAATCACCTGTCTCTACATCCCACAGTCGCGCAGTTTTATCACTACTCGCCGTCAGAATTCGAGCTCCTTGGGGATTGAATGCAACTTTTGAAATTTCACCCTCGTGCCCGATAAGAATAGACTGGCATGCACCCGTCATGGTGTTGAATATGCGTGACGTGCCGTCAGCTGAGGCCGTCACAAGTTTTGAGCCAGTTGCATTGTAACAAACATCCAAAATTTCGTCGTTATGACCACGCAAAGTATGAACGCACTGGCCAGTGGTCACATCCCAGACTTTGCAAGTTCGATCTATCGAGCCACTGATGCACAGGTCAGATTGGTAATTGAACTATATACAAGTCAACACTTTCCAAAAATATATTGTTAAGTTCAAGCCGTACCTGCGTACTAGATATCTCTCCGTTGTGTCCAGCAAGAGTGTGCACGCAACGTCCCGTCTTTACATCCCAAACCTTGACTGTGTGATCAAAAGACCCAGTTATGATCCTCTGCCCGCCAGTGTCAAAGTTCAAACTAACTATCTCCGCTGTGTGGCCTAGCAATGTGTGCAGGCACTCTCCAGAATGTACGTCCCATAGTCTTGCTGTATTGTCCATCGACCCTGTCGCTACAATTGAACCATGAGGATTAAACGACAGACAGACGATCTCAGTTGCATGACCACGATATGTATGAAATAAGTCCCCATTCTCTGCGTTCCAAATTTTACATGTCTTGTCTAAAACCGATTCTTTATCCTCGTATAATTATCAGATAATCCAAACGCACCAAAAGACCCAGTGATTATCTTGTCCCCCCATGGATTGTTGAAGCCAATTGCATACACCACATTTCGATGCCCTTCAAGAGTAAGTAGCTCTTCCCCCGTTTCAGTGCGCCATATCTTGCAGGTTCTATCATAACTCCCCGTGATGAACTTGTCCCCTTGCTTGTTGAATGCACAATTCGTCAAGGGTAGTATGTGTGCCCTCAGAATTTTAAACAAGTAATAGTCGCTATTGTCATTGCTCTCGAGCTTTTCGATCAGTTCTATGGGGTGGCTTAATTCTAACATCAAATAAATAAATATACTCACTGTAAATTAGTCTACGCAACTGTGGCTTGCGACTCTCACGTATAAGATTCTCTTCAAAGGTGACTTGATTGACAAGGACGTCGACATCGGTTCTAAGTAATATTACAATATGCGATATTTCGGCGGTTAGGGTGTTACTCAGGTGTCAGATGTAAAAGGTCGATTTCTTTTGTCTCCCGTGACTTGTTTCGCATTTCATATTCCAAAATAATCCCAGGCGGATAGTACCTCTACAGGGAAATTGTGTGCGTTGCGACATAGCACGCACCAGTAAGAAACGTTTGAGCTTCATCGTGAGTTTGAACCGTAGGTACCGTAGGTACAAGCTGGTACCTGGTAAGTACTACAAGCTGGTACCCAGTGGCCCGAGGTACCTATGGTACTGCTGTATGAGCTGGTAGGCCCGGGTATTGTTTTTCTAGATCCAGGGGAAAGACAAGCTCGGCGCGGTCGAATGCATCGTGCGTGCCACTCGACTCAGGCTCGTATTGTTCAAGTTCTCCGCGTCTGCGTGCCCGGGCCGTCGCTCCGAGTCGCCCCAAGTGGCTTCTAGGTGCCAGTGCCCCGGCCGTGGCCACTGCCAGTGGTCCTGATCGAGGGCCGGAGTGCGCCGTAAAATATGCGCGACAGTGTATGCACAATGGACTCGAAGCTGCGCCCGGCGCGGACCCCGCGCATTGTGGCACACGCGGGTAATTCTTTCGAATAAGAAATGGACCCATCCTCCGAGTTCATGAGTCCTAATTAAGATAATTACCCTGCGAATCTCAATACTGCGTGCCAGTGGATCGAAGAGCGTAATTGAGCGTACAGCCACACACGCCGACCGGATGGCGGAGGCGCAGGATTCCGTATGTGCAAGATTAGGCCCCTCTCGACTTGCAGCTCGACTCCCGAGGGCATGTTCCCCCTTGCAGATATGTACGCGACACTCCATGGGACAAGAAAAGGGAGCGATACGGCTGCCTGCCCAAAAGCTTGGGCTCTGTTGCGGCGTCGACGAGGTCACTCTGGCTTGGACTACGCTCACAACATGTCTACTCACTACCACGACGTGTCTTGAAACGAGCGGCAAATCATGTGGTGAGGGAGTAGTGCTGACGTGCTGACCCTAACTCTTCCATAGCTTCGCCTAGTTCAACATTTCTTATGGGCAGCTGTAGCACCTGAGAAAAGGTGTACCCCTGTTTTCAACTCAAAGGAATTGGCTGCAAGACTCCCCCGAAGATCGCGCCCAGGCAAACAGCAGGAGGCTAGAAGAATATCCAGGACTCCGCTATCCTTGTATTGCGCCTTCGAAGCTGTGGGCGTGCACGGCACTGGCATGGCTAAAGCTATCTTGAGACAGCTCGTGCCAAAAAGAGTTGAACTGATGTCTGAGATTATGATCTGGCCATGACATTTTCTTAGTGGCATAGGGACGATGTTAGCCTTTTCAAGTAGAGAAGCATTACAGGCAAGGGCCCTAGCTGTGCTTATGAATGTGCTACTTTGATGGGGTGATTGACATAAATCGACAGGCTTTAGATCGGCATAGAAGACATCTACTGCATCAGTGATGTTGAGTTTTGCCTTTTTGCGGAGCTTGTTGACACGATTACAGAGATCACGAACGACAGCTTGCATGCGCAGGGTGTCGTCTTGTACAGTGCAGATGGCGACTGTTAGCCCACCATCGGATGAGGTAATAGCAGAATATTGACCTGTATCGCCAGCAAAGGTCGACCTTACAACTAGCTCACCTGCTACCAATTGAAGGGGTGTGCCATCTACGTTGACTGAAATTTTCCCTTTTTCTTGGTATTCGCGCAACATATCTGAGCCTAGGCTCTTTATGGCGGTCGTTGCTGCGCGCATTCTTTTTCCAAGGCGCTTTGCAAGAACAGGTAAATTGGGGAGTGCTGTAACTGAGCACCATTTTTCCACATCACTTGTCAGAATCCCACCCCATGCATTTAGTTCATCAAGCAAATAATCTTTGAGGTGGTCTTTTAGTGAGGCCAAGGACCCAGTATCGCTGCAGACGATCAGCACTTCTCGCACTGGCATTCTCATCGAGATGTTGACTGCCTCTCTCGCTCGGCGTCCCAACTCCACCGCCTTTTGGAGAGTGCGCATGCCAATCAAAATTTTTTCGTCAGGCACAGAGCCATCCTCAGTTGGAAGCATTACATAGTGGATGCTATCTGCTTTCCCAATTACATCAGGTGACACACTTTGATTATTGAAAGTGGGAAGGCGCGCTCGTAGTCGCTGGTACAAATACTCTGTAAAAAAAGGAGTAAATGGGGACATGAGGATAGTCATCTTTAAAAGTACTTCGAAGAGCACAGAGAGTGATGTGAGAGCTGAATCCTCGCCATCGTTGCCCTTGAGTCGGGATCGATTCAAGCGCACATACCAGTTTGTCAGGTCCCCCAAAAAGCCAACAAGCCTACTTACCATGTCCCAAAAGAATAATTGCCACATGGACACAGAATAGGTACCGGGGAACTACAGTGTAGAGACGGTAAGCGGCCATTTCCTCGTGAACATAAGTCACAAGGTCAGCCATGCTTGCAGTTAACCAAATATCCATGACATTATTAGAAGTTTCTGCACGCACTGTATCCTGAACAAATCTTCTTCCTGACTGCATTTCCCATCGAATCGCTTGCTGTGCAAAGAACCGGTAAGCATTGAACCACGGCAAAAGAACATCGCGAAGAACGCCACGCACGCCAGCCTCGACAAATTTGAGAGTTTCACCCTTTACAACAGGGGAATTGATGAGGTAGAGTCTAAGTGCATCGGCTCCGTGCGCATGAACCACCAGCGTTGGGTCAGGGTAATTCTTAAGTCGTTTCGACATCTTCTTACCATCTGCGGCAAGCACAAGGCCGTTGACAATGAGATTCTGAAACGCTGGTTTGTCGAACAGCGCTGTTGAAATGACCATTAGGGTATAAAACCAGCCTCGCGTCTGGTCCAAGCCCTCTGCTATAAAGTCCGCAGGAAACTTCTTCGCAAACTGTTCGTCATCGCAATCAAATGGATAATGCAATTGTGCGTAAGGCATCGAGCCTGATTCAAACCAGCAATCAAAAACCTCATCAACGCGCCGCAAGACAACACCAGTACGAGTCGGCGATGCCATTAACAACTGATCTACATTTTCACGGTGCAAGTCACAGAAGTCGGATGGGATATCTGATCCATCTGAGAGTCTACATTTAAGTTTCAGGTCCGAGATGCTACCCACGGCAACCATCTCTGTAAAATCCTCAGAAACCCACAAGGGGATGGGCGTTCCCCAAAATCGGTTCCTTGATATTGCCCAATCCTTCGCGTCTACTAACCAGTTATGGAATCGTTTCTCTTTCACCTAAATTGAATCATGTACCAAATATCCATGCGTATGCAGTAAAAGATGGTGTGAGACACGGCCCAAGATACGGAAGTAGGGACCCAGTATGTTCGACAATTGTTTTTGATGAGTTTGTCTTTGATGCTCTCCACAGCAACAAACCATGAAGGAACAGCTTTGTAAATGAGGGGTGTGTCCGAGCGCCAACAGAATGGGTAGCTATGAATGTGCGCCTCTTTGAGGAGAAGTCGACCCTTTTCTTTAAGAAGGGCGCATATAGTTGCATCGGCGAGTTTGACGTGTATGCCACGCAGGTCGGCACTAACGGGGAAAGTGAATCGACCATTTGCATCCACAGGACAAGGGAGACCATTATTGTCGTCCTTCCTGATGTCGATGACCCCATGTTCTAGGCAAATTCGATAATCATCCTCGCCAAAGGCTGGGGCCTGGTGAACAATGCCCGTACCAGCGTCACTGGTGACATAAGCATCAGATATGACCTTAAAGGCGTGGGTGCGCCGCTCAGCACTATCATAAAAGTCAAAGAGAGGCTGGTATTTTCTACCAACAAGTGCAGCACCAGGGAACGAGTCCAAAATGTCAAATATCATGGCTTCGTTGCCTTTGAATTTCTTAGATTTGAGCACTGGAAAAATTTGCGCCAATCGTGCCTCGGCGACAATGTAGACCTTGTTTTCTGTGATCGCACGAACCTTGACGTATGTTAAAAGTTCATTCACACAAAGAGCCAAATTCGATGGGAGGGTCCACGGTGTTGTTGTCCAAGCCACAAGGCTCGTTTCTGGTTCATCAACTAACGGAAATGATACAACAACTGCTGGATCGGTGACATCTTTGTAGTTTAGCCCTGCTTCAAAGTTAGAGAGCGGAGTTGCGCATGTTGTTGAATAGGGCATCACTTTGTACCCCCGGTATACAAGCCCCTTATCAAAGAGGGTCTTAAATACCCACCACACCGACTCCATGAAGCTCGCGTCCATTGTCCGATAGTCATTATCAAAATCTATCCACCTTCCTAGTCTTGTAACAACAGTTTCCCATTCGCTTGCATACCGTTGAACTATACTTCGACAGTGTGAGTTATAAGTACCGATGCCCATCGCTAAAATATCTTCGCGGGAACTAAGACCCAATGTCTTATCGATCTCATATTCTACTGGCAAGCCGTGGCAATCCCATCCGAATCGGCGCGTAACATGATGCCCAGTTTGGTGCGCGTATCGAGTCACAGTGTCTTTAATGGTGCCTGCAAGTATATGCCCATAGTGTGGCAGGCCAGTCGCAAACGGTGGACCATCGTAGAATGTGTACTCAGGTTTACCCTTGCTCATGTTGACACTCGTCTGAAAGGCATCAATCTTTTTCCAGTAGCTTAAAGTAGACTCCTCTTCCTTCGAAAAGTTTATGCATGATTGAGACGCAGCTTCATCCTAAACACAAGAAGTTAACGTAGTTTGACAAATTCACAGACCATTGTAGTGGTCCCGGCGATGCGGACTAGTTAAGAGATGCCTACATGCCTACTAGCTTGTAATGTATTTCAAGGCACTCTCAGAGAATCCTACGCATTGGCGACTCGGAGTGCCAACACTACTAGTAAACTCGTGGGGGTGAAACGAACCCTTCCCTCTGCACCCGATGACACGACAGTAGGTGAAGGTGAAGAACCCTGCGAGGAATATAGCCCGGGCCCGGGCCTGAGCCCCCTCTTACTCTCCTCTATAGTCCCACATTGACGTAATGAAGGTCCACACCCCGTTCATTCATAGTGCTAGTATTACACGGGGATTCACTAGCGCCAAACTCACTCACACCGTTGCAGGGGGTCGGTTTACCACCGCACCCCTCATATTTCCTGCACTCGGAAGGCGGGCCATAATTAGGGCTCAACTTTAATACTTATGCGATCCTAGCCTACTGACCTACGCAACCGCAGGAGCCTAGCCTGGGGCGGGTACTCCTCGAGCCCCTGGCCCCGGCCAGCGCCGGTAAGCCAGGACCCTACCAGGCTAGTAGACGGGATTAAGCGGAAAGCTAGACGGCGTGTCCGGGTAATACTCGACACAACCTAGAGACACACCAGCATAGAACACCAGCAAATGCTGGTGGCCCGGGCCTCAATCAAATCAGAGCGCCGGCAGCTAGCCTAAGTGTGCGCTGCGAAAGCAGCGAGGCTTAAGCGGCCACATTCAAGGCAGTGCAGATTGCATGGAGAGTTAGCTCGAGGTGCAAGATCCTTCAATTGGACCGGTTACACACTACTGTAAAAGTCCCCGTATGCGTGCGTTGTGAGCAAATTCCACGGGAACCATGCCGTTGACGTTGCAGATGTTTTTGTTGCAATTGTTGAGGAGGAAGCGAACAACTATCTCATAACCCATTTGGGCAGCTATATGGAGTGGGGTGTTGCCCTCGGCGTCTTGAGCATCAATTTCGGATCCACACTCCACTAGCTTTTTTATGCACGCCACGTGACCAAAGAGTGCGCCGTGGTGAAGAGGCCGGGCGCTGAAGGCATTTGAGGCATTTACATCTGCACGTGCCTCTATGAGCAGTACTACAATGTTGATCGCACCTCGCGCTGCTGCGAGATGGAGAGCTGTACTACCCGTCTCATCCAGCGAGTTAGGGTTTGCATCGCACTGCAGGAGGAGCATAACCATGTTCTCATGTGCACCACTCACTGCATGTTGCAGGGCAGACCATCCTCCAAAACCAGTTGCATTGATGTCAGCGTTGCTTTTACACAGGTACTTGACGGTGTCCTCGTGCCCATTTCGCGCTGCCCAAAGTAGTGCCGTACATCCTGACGTGTCCGATGCGTTGATATCCAATGCCTCGTATGTATTTACATGGCTCCTTAATGCTCCAGTTTCGCCGAACCTACTGGCTTTGCATGCTAGACGCCAAAGTATTCACGCACCGAGCCAAAGTATGGGCAGAGATAACTTCGTGTGACTCGGGCAACGGCATGCTCAGGGTTTGTTGATGAGATACGAGCTTCTATATGTAGATATGTAATGCTATAATGTATCTCCGAGTCTGAATCACGGTCAGGCTGGACCGGGGAATTTTACGCGAGTTGTATCCTGGCTTGTGATTAACCATGAAGCTCGGCCTAGCAAAACACCGGAAAATCCCTTTGAGCCTTATATAGATATGGAGCGACTCGGATACTAGGCCTCGGAACTTCAAGTTGAACTTGAAACTCCGAGTCAGCCTGAGGCTTCAAGTCCAAGTTTGCCAGTGACTCGGAACTTGCCAGTGTTGAGCTTCAATACTAGTAGTCACCATGACCAGCTGGGCCCGGGCCCGTGCCAGTCACGGTGCCAGCTGGCAAGCCTGACTCGGAATTCGTCACGGTAATTGTTGTGATTCAATTCAAATTCAAGTTCAAGTTCAATTTCATGTTCAAGTTTATACGTGTTCTTCAGAAGCGATCATACGGTTAAACAGTAACGGTTTGCCCGGGCCGGCGGGCGAGCGGGTTTTATCTCAGCGGTCCGCGTCACAGCTGATTCACCTGCGCGAGGCTGCCAGCACATTAGCAGCAAAGGAAATTTCGCCATTCGGCCCGGTGATTCGGAGTCGGCGGCGCGTGCCGGTGGATGTAAGCTCATAAGTCCCTAGTAAACTCAAACTTATTGCCAGACGACTGCAAATATAACTGCCAACACGCCGCTAAAGGCTTGGTGTATGTCCCTTTTCCTTCCTTAATTATTTAACTATTTATTTGTTTATTTGTTTATTTGGCTGTGTTCATTATTACAATCATCAATTTGTTTATATTGCTCTTAACTCTTAGCATTTATCCTCACAGAGCCGCTATCCGTGCGGTGAGCTCGCTAACAGCTGCTCCGAGTACTCCATTTGCGACGGAATAGCCAAGGGCATTTTTCAGGCGGCCAGTCAACTCTCTTGCAATGGTTCTAGCTCGCACGGGAGGCAGTTCACAAGTCGACGACGACACCTTACTCAAGTTCTCAGATGGCCAAGAGACGCAGAAATTAATTTTAGCAGCATCTGATCTTGGCTTCTCGTGTGCATTGGCAAGACTATGATGAAGGTCGGTAGACAGTGACATATCGCGCTTATGACATGTAGATGATAAAGGAGTTTGTGCAAGCTTCATGTGTTCCTCAAAGTTGACTCTTTTGCACCCGACATTTGAGTAATTCATGTAAACGTCTGAGTTTGATTTCTGCCAGGACTCGATGCCATCTGGAGCAGCGATGGTAAGCACCGGTGAGTAGGCCCCCCATCCAAGGGCGCATCCTGCTTTAACTCGATACATGGCAAACACCTCATGTTTGTTGAGAGTCAAGTCATCACCACATGTGGCTTGAGGGCCGGTGTAGATCGTATTCCAGCGACCCCATTCTCTTTCATTAGCTCCCCTTGCTCGACAGGCTTGTACTAAATAGCGGCAAACTGGCACACCGTAGGACCGAGGTGTCTCCCAAGATAGACGAACAAAGGGGGCACGATGCCCTGTGGTAGAAACAAAATAGGCGATCGTGCCCGTCGGAGTCTTCGGCGCGCTCGGTACGGTTGGTTTAGTTCGAATATTAACAGTGGAAGACGTCGAAGCGCCGTGCACTGCTGCCAAGCAGAGACGAAAATGATACTGTTGGCCTGGTGCGAGCCTCACGGTCACGGAAGATGTTCTAGAGACGGCAATGATAGGATGGAAATCGGTGGCCGAAAATATACTATTAGGCTTGAAAATCGACCCCCTCGGACTTTTCACAGAGCCTGACAAACGATAGCCACACTCCTGCTCTGTGTGTATTGGTGATACTAGCGGAGTCGATGCAGCCTCAAGAACTATCTTAGAAGGGACTAGTGGCCTGTTCGAGAATGGAATATTGCTGACATCTAATGAGCCATCCCATGACACACGCACTAATTCCGGCGATTTTGATACAAGTGAGATTACTGGAGGAAGGGGCGCCAGAACAACTACCATTGTCTGGTTTGGTGTCGCTTTATCTGGAGTTAGATCACATGCAGAGCGCAACAGGCGAATACAGAGACATACTCCAGGTTCAATAGCGGGCAAATTAGCATCAAAACAATCAATGGCACAAATATTCATACTCGAAGCAAATGTAGAGGCGATGGGGATATATGAGCCGGTTTTAGGCGAGTATGCTTGCATGTAGTAAGAAGGTGGCTTGGGGGGTTCCATGTACATTGCTCTTACGTGTTGCGGTGGCCAAGAGACTATTAGAGAAGACAATTGCATCGAGTTTTTGAAAGCCACCATCCCGGAGAATTCTGGCGAGGGCAGGGTCTGAACTTCCAGCACCGGAGTTCTATCCCAAAAAAGGTGACTAGCCCCTAGGGCTCGCAGGTCCATTGCGCAACTTATTCGGATACTGCAATAAGCTGGTGTGCCACTAAGAGCAATTTTTTCGCCCGATTGAAAGACCGTGTTACCATCCTGCTCCCTAAGTCGCTGGAAGCTGACCATACCTTCATCAGACCCTTCTATAAAGCACTCGGCCCGTAAGCCAAATTTTACAAGCATATTGTCCACGTCTACAACACGCGGAGGTTGAAGGATCCAGCTATTTTTATTTGCAACGCACGGAGCTAAAGGGCCTAAGCCTGTACACCAGCTGGCCGCTGGTGACTCGGAGGATTGCACTACTTGCGCGTATTTGTCACAACTTTTGTAAGAGATGATCGTACGAACTGTAATCTGGTAGTCTGAATTCCTCCCTAGTCTTGGGAATGCTACCAGAAGAACCAGCGGAGACCCAGTAATTCCTCTGAACTCTCGCTTTTGGAGCTCCATGCTTCCTTCGGGCTCGGTTTTAGTATTGCAACGATCTCTTGCGCGCCACCAGCTTACGACATACTTAAGTGTTGATATCTCCTCCCCCGGATAAGCTGAAATAATGTCTGATGCACCTTGTGTCCTGCAGGAGACATCCAAACATACGCATATGTTTCGTCCAACGCCTAGAGTAATGGGAGTTGCAGGTGGTGTTAGCACCTTTATCAACGTCCCTGGGAACACACTAAGGTCCATCGCATCTACCAGCCGGAAAATGTATTGCGCACCCCTGATCTGGATAGGGACTCTGCAGCTGTGCTTAATCACCTGCAGATTCCGCCATGCGACCTCTCCTGGAAATAAAACTTGCAACATTATTGTTTCATGCTCAAATTCTTTCACTTCAAATAGAACAGAGGCGACTCCCAATTCTTTCACAACGAGCCTCATAATTACAGCTGGGTTGGGTAACGCCGGTAATAAAAATCAAAAGTATCTGGCCGAAGTGCAAGCACTTACTACTAGTGCAGGATATAGCGATCGAAGGGAGACACTGGCAGTGGCTGCCCGGTTCGCGACTTTGCCTGAGTAGACAGCTTGCAAAAGCAGTAAGCAATTCAATGAATAAACCACTATGGCACTTAGCTGCAGGATCACTGGCATTTAACCGACACTTCGACCCCCCCTCCCTTACCATCCTGGCCTACTGAGAAAGGCCGAATTTACACATGGGCACCCGTACTGGCACTGCCTGGGCCGAATTTACACATGCGAGGATGGCCGCGTGCCTGGGCCGTATCGTATACTTGAAGTAGGTGCATCACTTGGGGTGCCCGAGCGCCCGGGAATGCGGGATACTCTGCTTTTCAGCATAAAAAAAGACGCACGTAGCGCCAAGATCCAGCTACAGTCGAATCCCCACCTTCGTACGCACAAAATCTCGCTGGGCGTGCGCAGAAGCTGCCCTCCGCGCGGCTGCTATCCTGGTACGACCGGGCGAAGCTACGGTCATCTTGGCGTATCGTA
>MDTG01118889.1_pt1 | contig 12264 bp, 10 predicted proteins | sample 811421 | NCBI WGS metagenome assembly MDTG01 (sample SAMN05326645, study PRJNA326480) | marine metagenome | isolation source: seawater | place: Pacific Ocean: South East | collected 2011
ACTGATCAGAAAAAAGTAAGGTATCAAACTTTATAAAATATGTTAATAAAAAAGAAAAATTTATAAAGAATATATCTCCGATAAAATGAATAACCCAAAAATATCTAGAATAACCTTTCATAAGCACAAAAATATAAAAAGCAACTTAAAAATAAAATTATGAAATATACCAATCATATAATCTTTTAATACCTTCTTCTAAAGACACTTTATGTTTCCATCCTAATTTATTAATTTTTTTACTGTCTGATAATTTCCGCATTGTTCCATCAGGCTTTAATGTATTGAAATTAAAACAACCACTATAACCAATAATATCTGAAATTAAAAATGTTAAATCTTTAATTGATATATCATAACCTGTACCTATATTAATATGTGTATTTTTTATTTCATGCAAGTTGTTTTCAAAAGTATCTCGAAAATCAATATTTTCTAATAAAAAGATACAAGCATCTGCCATATCCTCTGACCATAAAAATTCTCTCTTTGGCTTACCACTACCCCAAATTTCTACAGAATCTATCGTAACACCATATTTACTTAAAGAATGTAATATTTCATCCTTAGAAGAAGAAGAATCAACACCTTTTATAGGTCTTCTTAAAAGATCTTTTTGTAAAGATAACCAATCGCTATGTTCAATACATTTTGCTATATGTATTTTTCTTATAAGAGCAGGTAAAACATGAGATTTTTCAAGATTAAAATTATCATTTGGTCCATATAAATTTGATGGCATAACAGTTAAAAAATTAGTTCCATATTGTAAATTATAACTCTCACACATTTTTAGTCCAGAAATCTTAGCAATCGCATAAGGCTCATTTGTATATTCTAAAGGAGATGTTAATAAAGTCTCTTCTTTTATTGGTTGTTTGTTTTTTTTTGGATAAACGCAGGTACTACCTAAAAACAATAATTTTTTAACATTATTTAGAAAGGAATGATGAATTACGTTATTTTGAATCATCATGTTTTGATAAATAAAATCTGCTCGATAAGTATTATTAGCAATAATACCCCCTACTCTAGCTGCCGCTAATATTACATATTCAGGCTTTTCTTTTTCAAAAAATTCTTTAACCTTATCTTGTCTTATTAAATCTAACTGTACATGATCCTTGTAAATTAAATTATCATATCCTTTTTTAACCAAATCATTTATAATAGCAGAACCAACTAAACCTTTATGTCCTGCAATATATATTTTTGATTTCTTATGCATCTTGTTAAAATTAAATTATTTATACTGCTTATTTATTGAAAATACGTGTAAGATCTGACTCCATCATTTCATTTACCAATTCTTGCAAATTATACTCTGGTTTCCATCCTAATTTTTCTTTTGCTTTTGTAGAGTCACCAACTAATTTATCAACCTCAGTTGGTCTAAAATATAATGGATCTACAGCAATGACTTCCTTTCCTATCTCAATAGTATATTTTGGATTTGAACAAGAACAAACATATCCTCTCTCATCAATACCTGTACCTTTAAACTCTATTTTAACTCCAACATAATCAAAAGCCATAATTACAAAATCACGGACACTATTTGTTTTTCCTGTTGCAATTACCCAATCTTCAGAATGCTTATATTGTAAAATCATCCACATCACTTTTACATAATCCTTTGCATGACCCCAATCTCGCTTAGCATCAAGATTACCTAAATATAAAATCTCATTTGAACCTAAAGCAATTGCAGAAACTGAACGTGTAATTTTACGAGTAACAAAAGTTTCACCTCTTACTGGAGATTCATGATTAAAGAGTATACCATTACAAGCAAAAATATTATAAGCCTCTCTATAATTAACAGTAATCCAATATGCATATAATTTAGCAACACCATATGGACTTCTTGGATAGAATGATGTTGATTCATTTTGTGGGAAATCACATGTTTTTCCATAAAGTTCAGAAGTAGAAGCTTGGTATACTTTTGTTTTTTTAGTTAATCCTAATAATCTGATTGCCTCTAAAATTCTTAAAGTCCCAATACCATCTGTATTAGCTACGTATTCTGGAATATCAAAAGAAACACGAACATGACTCATAGCCGCTAAATTATAAATCTCATCTGGCTGAACATGTTGAATTATCTTTGTTATATTCATTGAATCTGTTAAGTCTCCATAATGCAAAATAAAATTTCTATCTTTAATGTGAGGACCTTCATACAAATGCTCTATTCTATCAGTATTAAAAGACGAACTCCTTCTTTTAATCCCATGTACTATGTATTCTTTCTTTAAAAGAAATTCTGCCAAATAAGAACCATCCTGTCCAGTAACACCTGTTATTAAAGCTTTTTTTCTTTTCATTATGTAAATATATAAAAAGATTAAGAGAACTATATATGATCCTTCTTAAGGAAATTATCATATTTTTCTTTAACAAAATCCTTAATCTCCATTTCAAAACGTTCAGTACTAAACCTTAAAGCATGTTCTCTAATTTTAACTGCATCAAAATTTGCATTTAACATCTCAAATTTTTCAACTGCATTAATAATATCTTCAATTTTCTGTTTGTTAAAATGAATACCTGTAACGCCATCAATAACTGTTTCTTTAGTGCCTCCTTGAGAAAGACATATAACTGGCGTTCCGCAAGCCTGTGCTTCAACTGGAATAATTCCAAAATCTTCATTGGCAGCAAAAACAAATGCTTTTGCTCTTCGCATATAATCTATAAGAACCTCATCGCTTTGATATCCTAGTATACGAATATTAGAAGTTGCTTTAGCTTTTATTTTTTGCATATCTGGCCCATCACCAATTACAACTAATTCCTTTTCTAATCTAGAAAAGGCATCAACAATTAAATCTATTTTTTTATAGGAAACTAATCTTGAAGCTGCTAAATAGAAACTATCTTTACTCTTCTTTAATTTAAAATCATTCACATTTACAGGAGGATATATAACAGTAGAATCCTTACTATATATTTCTTTTATTCTATTTGCAACATACTTCGAATTGGCTATATAATAATCAACATTATCTATAGTTTTTAAATCCCATTTTCTTAATCTAGATAAAAAATATTTTGCGAAGAAACCTTTTATTCCTTTATCTAAACCGTTATCAATTAAATATTGTTCTTGTAAATCCCAAGCATATCGCACAGGTGTGTGCATATAGCAAATATGTAATTGATTATTATGAGTAGACACACCTTTTGCTACACAGTGGGAACTAGACAATATTAAATCATAATCTGAAAGATTAAATTTTTCAATTGCAAAAGGAAAAAAAGGTAAATAATTTCTATATTTTTTTTTCGCAAATGGAAGTTTTTGTACAAATGATGTTTTAACATTCTTTCCATCTAATATGTCATCTTTGTCCTTCTTTGACAAAAAATCCACTAAACTAAATACGTCAAAATCTTTCCAAATAGTACAAAAACTCTTAATGCATTTTTCTGCTCCAGCGTTTACTGTAAACCAATCATGAATTAATGCTTTCTTCATTTTCTTTTATTTTTAATGCTAATTTTTTTATCTGAACTCTAGCTTCAGCAATATTTTTTCTATAGACAGTATCATTAATTTTAAAATCATTAATATTTTTAAACAACTTTATTATATTATCATACCAGTTAAAATTATTTAAATCCAGCGCCATTTCTTCTCTATTAATCTTCTTAAAAAAACCTAAAACTTTTTTATCCCAAACTATTCCTATTGAAGGTATTTTATATGAATAGGCTATAATGTTAGCATGTAATCTGTGAGAGATAATAAATTTAGATTTAGCTATAATTTGTATTAATTCTACAGGACGTAATGGCCTATCTGATAACATCAAACTATCTTTAAATTCTTTTTTTAGATAATTATATAATTTGACCTTATATTCTTCATCTTCAAAAGAACCATTTGTAAATAACAATACTCTTTTTTCATTATTATTAATTAAAAATAAAATAACTTTATAATAAAATGTGTCAAAATCAATTTTACTATAAGAATCTCCAGAATACTTTAAATTAACAGGACTTGTAATATTTATAGCAATATAATCTTTTTTCACGTCAAGAAATTCAGGGTATTTATCCGATATTAATATACCGGGATCCCAAACCTCTTCAGTTTGTTTACTGATATCATTGAAATTCAGTAAATTATTAATTGATATTTTGTCTCTTAAAAAAATATATTTAACTAAGCTATTATTCAATAAATTTGAAAAAATATTTTTTCCTCTACCACTAACAGTGCTACTAACTCCAACACCATATATAATAACATTTTTCTTATGACGCTTAACTTGTCTAAATAATAAATGTAATTTTAAAGGAAAGTTTAGATCCACATCTGAAAATAACTGTCCACCACCTATTATTAAAGTTTCAGTTTTAGCAATAATATCACTATAATATTTTTTTAATTTAAAAACATATAAAGTATATATATATATATATATAATTGTTAGTCTAATTGACTTAGGGAAAGTCACAAGGTAATTTAGAAATAATGAACTAACATTAAATTTTTTTTTATGTTCCAAATAATCTAATCTGCCTGAAATATCAATAGTATTAATTTGTAATTCCTTATAATATTTACAAAGTGAATATACAAGAGCTTCGTGGATAATACCATCTCCAAGATTTAGACTGTATGGCACCGCTGCAATTGTAATTTTTTTATTATTTTTTTTAAATATACGCATCCTTATCTTGACTTAGTGAATACATGTATGCAATTAAATATAATGAACAAGAAGACATATGTCTTAAATAACTACCCAAGTCTGGCTCAAAGATAAAAAGAACAAATAAATGCGCATAAAATAAGGAATATAATATTTTTGTCTTATAAGAGGGCTTAAACTTATAAATTTTTAAAAAATAAACAGATATATAAAGATTAATTAATAGCAAAATAAAATCCTTAATAGTATAAAAATAAATTACTGGAAACATTATAACAGAAATAACATATAAATAATTAACAATTAACTCTAAAAAATTTTGTGGCAAGTATAAATTATTAAAAGCTGTTCTGTTTATACTTCCTAATGAAAGAGCATAGCTATTTGAAATATCCCTATGACTAAAAAGAAATGTATATAATTCAGAAGGAAGCATAGCTATTAAAAAAACCAAAAAAATAAGTAATGATAATTTATTGATTTTTTTCTTTATATTAATAAAATAAATAAAAAATAAGAAAAATAAGAAAATAAGGAAATAGTATGGTCTTATATAATAAGCATATGGTATATATAAGAAAAAAATAAACAATATGGGTAGAAATTTTAATCTTGAAAATCTAATAACTGATACAATTATTATACTCATCGATATAACAAGAACCTCTTTCCCTGGTAATAATAGGTTGAAAATCAAATTTGGTATTAACAATAAAAGAAAGGGAAATAAATGTCTAACATAAACGAAATATCTAGTTAATAGAAAAATATAAAAAACACCTTGTAAAAAAATGAAAAAATGAACTTTACCAAATGAAACTAGATTTAATACATATGCTGACATAGAAAAAGAATCAGATGGACTATAAATTTCTATATTCTTAATAGTGCTTAATACTTTCTCAGAATCTTGAACAATTTTTTCTGGAAAAAAAGGAACTAAAAAAATTAAAATTAAAAATAATATAAATAATATAATATAAGTTATATTCCTAATATCTAATGATATTTTCATCTTAGTAAAGAAAAAATTAGAATATTAAAATTTCTCTTTAATTGATAAGCTGCATATAAATTAAGTATTAAGGTAACTAAAAAAAATGATATTCCAGCGCCTATGATGCCAAAAATAGATGTCAAGAAAGGTATAAGCAACATACTAACTATTAATGATAGTCTTGCTAATTTATAACTTAACACATCTCCATTACTAGACATAGTTAAAAAATAAATAGTAGGACCATTAAGTAACTTTATTAACTGAGCTAAATATAAAAATACAATAACCCATATGTATTTGTATAAATCAATATTTATGAAATTTAATATTAAAGGAGTAACTAATATTATAAATAAAAAAATAACAACACCAATATATATGTTATATCTAATAGAGTATTGTAATATTTCTTTTAGTTTATAATTATCTATAGTCTTCTTATTTAATTCGGCGGCCAATTTAGGTGCTAACAAAGTATTTATAATTGCCATAAAAAAAACTATAATCTGTGATAATCTTAAAATATTTGAATAAACTCCTGTTTCAAATAAATTATTAAAAAATGAAATAAATATAATAGGACTCCAATATAAAATAAAATCACTGAATGTTAAAAAAAAGTAACTATTTGCATCTCTAAAAGAATCTTTAATTTTATTTAGATATAGTTTAAAAGACCAAGAAGTATTAAAAATTTTAGAATAATGAGATTGTATATTTACAAATAAAAAAACTAAAATAATAGATGAGCCAATCCAGAAAAAATATGGTAAATCAGTATATATATTAAATTCACATAAAAAAACTAATAATAATAAGCTTAAAGCAATACCTCCTTGATCTAATATGTAAGCTGCACTTTTAGACTGAAATCCTTTTAAAATAGAAGCAAAAAAAATAACTAAGGTAAATGGTAGAATACAATAAGCGGCAAAACTAAAAGCAAGTTTTTCTTTTTTATCAAAAAACAAGTCAAAAAAATTAAGATAGGATAATGATTGATAAAGTAATAAAACAACTATACATATAAGAATGATAAATGAAACTGTCCTATTAATAAAAAATGTACTAGATTTCTCTTCTTTATTTTTAGCATATATACCTATCTTTTTTAATGAAAGATAATCATTTCCATACTTACTAAGTATAGAAAAAAACATTAAAACTGTCCAAAACAAATTAAAAAAACCACTATCAGAAACACCAAATATATTTGCAATATAAAAAGACAAAAAAATTAATGAAAAACCGCTAATTAATCTAGATAAAAAAATACTAAAATAATTAGACATCATATTTGCTTTCATATTTTAAGGTTAATAATCAAAAAATTAAATCATTAGGATGATTAAACTTTTCTATATTTTAATTTTTTTCTTTGTTCCTTTTCTATTGATAATATATCAATATCCTTATAAGTTAATGATTTAAAAGTCGCCTTAAGGTCTCTAGATAATTTTTTTAATCCATTAGGCTCTAAAGATGCCGCATGATCTGTGCCTTTCCAGGTTCTATCTAAAGTAAAATGACGCTCTATCCAGAAAGCACCTAAAGTATATGCTGCAATATCTACTGCTATGCCTAAATGATGTCCTGAAAATCCAATTGCTTTAACTCGATTTTGAAAAGTATCTTTTATTCTAATAATCTCTAACATACAAATATATTCAAATGGTACAGGGTATCCTGATGTACAAGCATATAGTGTTAATCTTTTTGCCTGATTACTATCCTCAAAGAAACTTACAATCTCAAGCTCTTCATCTTTTGTTGTCATACCAAAAGAAATATGAACTTCCCCGTTATACTGATCTCTTAACACTTTTAACATTCCAAAATTATTATTACAAGCTGAGGGTACTTTAATTAGATCTGGATTTAAGGATATTATTTCTTTTGCTGAGGTTATATCCCAAACAGAAGAAGAATAAGTTAAGCCTAAATTTTCAGCATACTCTTTAAGTATTTTATGTTGACCTATACTAAACTCTAAAAATTCTCTGTGTTCTCCATAGGTCTCTCCATAAGAATGCATAGGGTTTGGATGTGGCTTATTATATTGATCCTCAGATAACAGTTCAATATTATTTCGTTTTTGAAATTTCACAATCTTAACGCCACTCTCTGCAGCAACTTTTATTAATTGCTTAGCAATATGTATTTCTCCCTTGTGATTACACCCTATTTCAGCAATTAGTTTTGGTTTCTTATAATTTCTCATACTATAATTGTTATACAAAAAATTCCATAAATTCTCTAAACACACCATTACCTCCCTTTCTGTTAAGTTGAATGATATTTGGTATGTTTTTTATTTTATCTACAGCATTTAAAGGACAAGCAGCTAAGCCTACATTAGATAATAATTTAAAACAATTAATATCATCACCAATATATGCAATTTGATCTATATTAATACTTTCTTCTACGCATAAATCTTCTATAATCTTTAATTTATCTTCAGCGCCATGAAAATCAAAATCTAAATTTAATTTTTTTGCTCTTCTTCTATTTAAGTTTCTATTTTCGGTTGTGATTATACCAACTTTAAATCCTTTTTCTTGAAGTAATTTAAAGGCCATTCCATCGTAAACACAGAACTTTTTCATCTCATCACCATTCTCACAATAATACATACCACCATCAGTTAATACTCCATCCACATCAGAAAGAATAATCTTAATGTTTCTAACATCAATTATTTTTTTATTTAGTAAATATTTTCTCATGATTTTTTCAGCAACTATCCAATCTAGTGGTTCATCTATTTCTATACTGCTATATTCCGGCATTTTATAAATACCTATATTACCTGAAATTCTATTCTTATTTTTACTAATATCTTTTACGGAACTAATATAAAATGCGCCATTTTCAATTAAATTACCTTTATAGTTCTGTCTTCTTGGTCTATTATTTATATCATAACTTAAAGAAACTCCATCTTCACTCCAATTAAATTTCTTGTTAATAGCACAACTTAAGACTGTATCATAACTTTTTTTAAGCTCTAATCCTTCATTAAAATTATTAGGCTGAGTAAATGGCGATGTAGCTTGTACTAGAATAAAAATATCGGAATCTGACAATTCTGACTGTTCTATATATTCTAACATCACAGATTCAGTAGTAGAATCATCCTGTGCATTTACCATCTTTCTATCATACAATTCAACTTTAGAAAAGTTAAATCCATTCACAACGCTCTTAATCTTTTTAGAATCAGTTGCCACTACTATCTTATCTACATTAGATTCTTGTAAAGACATTAAATTCCAATATATAAGAGGTCTTCCACAAAAATATTTAATGTTTTTTAATCGTATAGATTTACTTCCTTTTCTAGCAGGTATAAAAGCAATTACACTCATATTTTATAAGTTATAATCAATAAATTCTGTATAATAAAAATCTATATTATTTTCTTCTGGATTAGTGAAATATAAAAACAACTTACTAAATATTGGAAGACTATCCATCTGACTATCATTTAATAAACTACGTAACATTTTAATAGAGTTTAAACCTTCTATAATCATATCGTTAGATTTATAATCTGAATTAAAAAAACCTTTTCCAATTAATAAACCAAGAGTTCTATTTCTACTTAAATCATTAAGAGAAGTTAAACACAAATCTCCAAAACCACAAGCTAAGAACAATGTATTTTCATTACCTTCTAAAATACCTAAAAAAACCTTTATTTCTGAAAAAACCTTAGTTAAAATCATGAATCTAGTATTAGGCGAGTCATATTTTGCATCAACAACACCCAATACTAAAGCATATATGTTTTTAAGTATACTTAATAGTTCAACACCACGAATATCTTTTGTGGAATCTATATATAATGATGTATTACTAATTATTGATTTAATAATATCATATTGAAACCTCTCTTTATAACCCAGAGTAAGTAAAGTATCTGCATGCTCCATTACTTCAACTGCAAATGAAGGTCCTTTTAGTGTAACTATATTATCTGTCTTTAATGTGTCTTTTATTGCATCAACTATTATAACTCCACCTCGAAGCATGCCTTTTGACAAATTAACAAGTAAAGCATCCTTACTTAAATAGTCATTTATACTATTTAATGTCTCTAATATAACTTTAGAAGGAAGTGCGATAAAAACAATAGATGCTTTTTTAATATCTTGGTTATTACAAGATGCTCGTAAGCTTTCTGTAAGACGTTTATTTGGAAAACATACTTTATTTGTGTGATTTTTATTAATCTCTTCGACTTTATTCTTATCTCTAGAAAATAAAATTACATGATTATTACTATTAACTGAAAGTTCATTAGCAATAGCGGTTCCAAATGTACCTGCCCCTAATACAATAATATTCATATCACAAATATATTGCTTTTATAATATGTCTGTTGTATAGCCATCAACATATTTTAACAAAAGTTCTTTAATAATGTTCCCATTTTGCTTATCTCTCGCCTGTTTAATTATAGAAACACTTTCTAATACCTGACTCATATCAATCTTACTTTCTATTGCACGCATAATCATTGGATGTTCTGATTTAATTACATTATCACCTAATAAAAGTTCTTCATAAAGTTTTTCTCCAGGTCTTAGTCCTGTAAATATAATTTCTATATCTCCATTAGGGTTTTTTTCATTGATAGGAGTAAAACCACTTAAATAAATCATCTTATTTGCTAAATTTATAATCTTAATAGGATCTCCCATATCTAATACAAATACGTCACCTCCTTGAGCCATAGATCCAGCCTGTATAACTAATTGAGATGCCTCTGGTATTGACATAAAATATCTAGTTATTTCTGGGTGAGTAACAGTAACTGGACCTCCTTTATTTATTTGCCTCCTAAATAACGGAACAACAGATCCTGCAGAATCTAAAACATTACCAAATCGTACCATAGAAAAACAACAATTACTATTCTCAGAGAATGATTGTAATATAAGCTCAGACAATCTTTTTGATGCACCCATAACATTTGTTGGTCTTACGGCTTTATCAGTTGAAATAAGAATCATTCTTTCAATATTTAATTCATCAGCTATTTTAGCGATATTATATGTTCCAATTACATTATTATAAACACCAGAAACAATATTCATTTCAACTAAAGGGACATGTTTATATGCTGCTGCATGATATATTGTATTAATTTTATGCTCTAGTAATTGGTTCTTTAACTGATTATAATTTGTAACAGTACCTAATGAAGGAATCAATATAACATCTAAATCTAACTGTTGTAATTCTTGATGTATAGAATATAAATTATATTCTGAATTATCCAATAACACAATTTTATTAGGTCTTAAATTAATAATTTGTCTTGATAACTCAGAACCGATACTTCCTCCTGCTCCTGTTATAAGAATATTTTTTTTAACTATATTAGGACTTAACAGTTCAGGTTTTGGCAAAACAATATTTCTTCCTATAATATCAGCAACATCAACATTTTGTATACTTTCTATAGAAATTTTTCCATCTATTATATTGTCAACAGAAGGAAGAACCCTCACTTCAATTGGAAATTCTGAAACAATAGAAATAATCTTGCTTCTTTCCCTTTTACTAATAGAAGGAATAGCAAGTAATAATATTTTTGCTTTCTTATTAGTGATAAGCTCTTCTAACTTATCAAATGAATAAACTTGCAAATAATTTAATATTGTTCCTTGTTTTTGTGTGTCATCATCTACAAAAGCAATAGGGGTATATACACTACTCTGTTTTAAACTATCTACTAACTGCATGCCTGCATTACCTGCTCCATATATAATTGTTGGTTTTCTAGAATTTCCAATATTATTCCAGGAATATAAAATACCTTTAAATGAAAATCTAGTTACAATAATTAAAATATTTGTAATCAGCCAAAATATAGGCAATACAGATCTAGGTAAATCATTTTCTCTAAAAAACATCATGAAAAATCCAACAATTAAACAACTAATTGTTGTTGCTTGGAAAGTTGCAGTAATTACTTTAATCCCCATATATTGTAAAACAGCTCTATATAATCCTAATCTTAAAAATAAGGGCACTGTAACAAGCGGCAAAATAATAAAAAGCCAATAAGAAGGATAAATATAATAGGAGGGCCAAATATCACCTAATCTTAAAACAAAAGAAAAATATATTGCAAACAATAATGTTACAAAATCTACAAATACCATAATAAATTGTTTGTATCTTCTTTGTAGATTTTGTATTTTACTTCTCATATAATTCTTTAATTATATTTATAACCCTATCTAACTCTTCATTCTTCATGCTAGTTCCAGATGGCAAACAAAGACCTTGATTAAACAAATCTTCTGAAACACCATTTATATACGATTTACATTTAGAATAAATTGGCTGAAGATGCATTGGTTTCCAAAGTGGTCTACTTTCAATATTATACCTTTCTAAATACACACGTAATTTCTCTCTATCTATATTATCTGATGAAGCTAACGAAATAGTTGTAAGCCAGTAATTCGAAAAACAACCCTCTTTTTCTTCTAAAAATTTAATCTCTTTTATTTCTTCTAAATTTTTCTTATAGTAATTATTTATATATCTTTTTTTTTCAACTCTTTTATCGAT
>MDTG01190157.1_pt1 | contig 12264 bp, 21 predicted proteins | sample 811421 | NCBI WGS metagenome assembly MDTG01 (sample SAMN05326645, study PRJNA326480) | marine metagenome | isolation source: seawater | place: Pacific Ocean: South East | collected 2011
ATTGACAAGGCTAGAGTTACTTGGTATAATATATGAAATTACTTTGGGTACTTATAGTAATATTACAAGGAACAGAGATACAAGAAAATGTCTACTTCAATGATTTGGATACGTGCCTTGGATATGCAGAAAAGCTACGAGCACAAGACTTACACCAACGACAAGCAGGTGATAAAGTCTACCTCAAAGTATATTGCATTCCTCAGAAAGGTGATTAAAAAATGTGGATACCAATTATAACAATATTATGGGCACTAGGAGATAGTGCAACATGGGTAAATTTTCCAATGGTAAATTTTCCTTTTTCGTCAAAAGAAACTTGCTATGGGTACATAGAATCAGCAAGGTCTAAAATAACATTAGACCCTCAATATCTAAATGGGTATAGTACTTGTGTATATATAGGAAGCCCTACAGGAATTAATGGAGAACCAACATGATTAACTGGGATAAAATTAAATTTGATATGTGGAATAAAAGATTTGGTGAAGGAACAAACTTTGATTTAGATTATGGTAAGTTACTTATTATAGGTTTACTTGTTTATCATATCTTTTTTCAAGGTTAGTTATGGCAGCTAAACTTGATAAATCCAAGATGGCTTGTAATAAACCAAAGCGAACACCTGACCATCCTACAAAGTCACATGTAGTAAAAGCATGTAAGGATGGTAAGGAAAAAATTATTCGCTTTGGTCAGCAAGGTGTAAAAGGTGCAGGTAAAAATCCTACAAGTAAAAAAGATAAAGCACGTAAGAAATCTTATTATGCTCGTCATAATGCACAAGATTCTAAACCTGATATATTTAGTGCGAGGTATTGGTCACATAAAGTAAAATGGTAAGGAAAAAATTTAATGGGTAATGTAAAGAAAGCAAAGAAAACAATTAAGAAAGTAGTTAAAGGATTGCAAAAAGCAAGTCAGTCACATAAAAAACAAGCTAAAACTTTATCAGCATTAAAACTAAGTAAAGGTAGTTCTGTTAATGCTGCAAATAATTATACAAAACCTACAATGCGTAAAAATTTATTTAACCAAATAAAAGCAGGTAGTAAAGGTGGTAATCCCGGTCAATGGTCAGCTAGAAAAGCACAGCTACTAGCATCAAAATATAAAGCCAAAGGTGGGGGATATACAACATAATGGCATTAAAAAAATCACAAAGGTCACTAAAAGCATGGACAAAACAAAAATGGCGAACCAAATCTGGAAAGCCCTCATCGAAAACTGGAGAAAGATACTTACCAGAGAAAGCAATAAAGTCATTGACATCTGCCCAGTATGCGGCAACAACAAAAGCCAAACGGCAAGGAACAAAGCAGGGCAAACAGTTTGTGAAGCAACCGAAGTCTATTGCAAAACAAACAGCTACGTATAGGAGATATACATAATGTTTGGATTAAGTTCAATACTAGGACCAGTAACAAATCTTGCAGGTACGTGGTTACAGGGTAAGATGGATAAAGCTAAAGCTGAGACAGATGTAAAGGTTGCTCGTGCTAAAGCTGAAGCTAAAGTCTATGAGACAGAAGCTACGTCTAGTATGTTAATGGAGCAGAACCTTACAGCACAGATGGCAGGTTCTTGGAAGGATGAATTTTGGACAATTATTTTTGGTGGCATACTTGTAGCATGTTTCTTACCTTGGAGTCAGCCGTATGTAGCAGAGGGTTTTACCTTCCTAAACGAAAGCACACCACCTTGGTTTAGTACATGTTTGTATATATGTATAGGTAGTAGCTTTGGATATAGGTTTGGTAAGACAGGTATGCAGTTAATGGGTAAGAAATAATATGGGTTGTGAAGTTTGTGGTGATAAGTGCACTTGTAACGACAATGATTTAATTCCTGATAAAATGGCATATCAGGTAAATAAAAGGAGGATGGCATGGGTTTTAATTATTCTTATGGGTATTACCACTATCCTAACTTTGGCATTCCCAAACAGACTCGCAGAAGCAGAAAGCATTCTTATGACACAGTATATTTCAATGTGTGGACTGGTTGGAGCGTACTTTGGTTTTAGTGCAATAAGTGGAAGAAAATAATGAACTATGGAAGGTATATTACAGTATTGGGAACAACTAGTATTTTTTCTAGGAGCTTTGGTTGTAGCTGTTAAGTTGCATACTGAAGTAACTACATTAAGAAAAGACGTAGATAAACTAGAAGAAGATTGTAAAAGTGCCAATGAAAAAATACAAAATAATTTTGTAAGTTCTGTAAGAACTGAAAGTGCCGTAAAAGAAACAGAAAAAAAGATAGAGTCTTTATTTCAGTTACATAATAAAAAGAAAGAAGATTAATGGAAACACTTACTGATAGATTAAGAGAAGAATTAAAAATAGATGAAGGGTGTAAATATGAAATATACCTTGACCATTTAGGTTTACCTACATTCGGTATTGGACATTTAATTACTGACAAAGACCCAGAACACCAAATGGGAATGGGAACACCTGTCGATGAAATACGAGTTAATGAAGCATTTGAACAAGATGTGCATGTAACATTAGGTGAATGTAGAAAGCTATTTGATGATTGGGATAATTTACCTGAAGAAGTAAAGCTAATTACAGCTAACATGATGTTTAATATGGGCAGACCTAGACTATCACAATTTAAAAAGATGATACAGGCTATTAAAGATAGCAATTGGATTGAAGCAGGAAATCAGATGCAGGATTCCAGATGGTACAAACAGGTAACAAACAGAGCAGACAGACTTATATCTCGAATGAAAGCAGTAGGCTTGAGTTAAAAAAACAAAAGCGTAGAGCAGAACACATAAATAATTTAAAATTATTTTTTAAACCAAGAAAAAAGGAGTTTATCAAACATGAGTAACGTATACACAATAGAAGCTGCACCATATACAACACCGAGTGGTGTTAATAAAGGTCAGAATGTCACATACAAACAAAGACTAAAAGAAATAGATACTGAAAAAAAGAAAAAGAAAGCTATGAAGAACATAAAAACTGCAGCAAAAAAAGCCTTTGGTCATACAGATTATACAAAAACAGGTATGTTTAGATAATGACTAGAAAATTAACAGAGAGACAGCAAAAGTTTCTTAATGCTTTATTTGCAGATGCAAATGGTAATATTAAGGATGCAAAGATTATTGCAGGTTATTCTCCATCAACGAATAATCAAGAGATTATAAAATCTTTAAAAGAAGAGATACTTGAAGCTACACAAATATTTATGGCAAGTAATGCACCTCTAGCAGCAATGGCTATGGTTGGTGGTTTATATGACCCAACTGAATTGGGGATAAGAGATAAAATGACTGCAGCAAGAGAGCTTCTTGATAGAAGTGGTCTTGTTAAAACTGAAAAGATGCAAGTCGAATCAACGGGTGGAGTAATGTTAATGCCACCTAAAAAAGCTCAAGAAGAGGAAGATAACTAATGGCAGCAGTAACTAAATTAATAAAAAAAGGAATAAAGAAAGCAGCTAAAAGATACACAAAAAAAGATTATATAGAAGCGGCAAAAGAATTAAAAAAACAAAAAGCTACACCTAAAAGAAAACCATTAACTAAAACTCAACTAAAAGCATTAGAAAGAAAGCAGAGAGAAAGTTCTGATAAGGTTAGATTTGCTCATTTAAATCCAAAATCTGATTATGCTATAATTCCAAAGAAAGCATATACAGATGAAGAAAAGTATGACAAAATGATGCGTTCAGGTAAAAAACTTACCAATGCACAACTTAAAGCATACTCTAAAGCAGTAAAATTTACTGTGGATAATATGATTGAAATACAAGGTAGGCAGTATGTAACACGTAAAGCAAAACAGACGTTAAAAGGAACAGTTGCACATGCTTTAGATGAGATGAGTGATTTTTTACCTAAAAAATATTTAGATTTATATAAGAAAAAATAAGAAATAAAGAAATATATAATATGGGTATTACTAGTAAATTAGTTAGAAAAGCTTCAAAACCAATAAAGAATTATTTTATGGCTTTGATACATGATAAAAATAAACTTGTATTAAAAGTAAGAGGTGCTAAAGAAAAAGGACATGTAGAAGTTAGAGGTAAAAAAGGATATGAGGGTAAGGGTTATAGTAAAAAAGATAAACTCCATAATCTTTTGGATAAGCTAGATGCAGCAACAGTATCTAAACTTTTTGGTACAGATGGTGAAGTATATTTAAATCATAGAAATATTAGGACAAAGCCAACAATACAACAGGCTAAAAAAATATTAAAGAAAAATAAATGACTAATAGAAAATTAGGAACGTGGGAATTACCACAACCCATAGACATAAAAGAAGAAAATGAATGGAAAGCTATTCCAAGAGTAGCAAAGACAGTACCTTTTGGGTATAGGGTAGACCCTGAGAATGAACATATATTAAGACCAGTACCAACAGAACTTGATGCGTTAGCAAAAGCAAAAGAACATTTAAAACAATATTCATATCGACAGGTAGCTAACTGGTTATCTAAATTTACAGGGAGAAATATATCTCATATAGGATTAATGAAAAGAGTAAAGCGTGAGCAAAAACGTAAGAACCAAGCTAGAACTCTCCGTGTCTGGGCAGAATATGCAGAAAAGGCAATCCAAGCGGCGAAAAAACTTGAAGAAGAAAGAACCGGTAGTCAAACAACAATCGCAGCCAACGGCTGATTTAGTTGAAGCATTACCACAGGAAGAACAAAATGTAGTCTTTCAACCAAACGAAGGACCACAAACAGAGTTTCTTGCAGCAGGAGAAAGAGAAGTTTTATATGGTGGTTCAGCAGGGGGAGGAAAAAGTTATGCAATGTTGGCAGACCCTTTACGTTACATGGGTCATCCATCATTTAGTGGCTTACTACTACGACATACTACAGAAGAATTAAGAGAACTAATATTTAAATCACAAGAGTTATATCCTCAAGTATGGAAGGGTATAAAGTGGTCAGAACGTAAGATGCAATGGTTAGCTCCATCAGGTGCTAGATTGTGGATGTCTTATCTTGACAGGGATGATGACGTTATGCGTTATCAAGGTTTAGCATTTAGTTGGATAGGCTTTGACGAATTAACACAATGGGCATCTCCATTTGCATGGAATTATATGCGTTCACGTTTACGTTCTACTGCACCTGACTTGCCAATCTTTATGAGGGCAACAACGAATCCGGGTGGTATAGGACATCAATGGGTTAAGAAAATGTTTATTGACCCAGCACCCTTTGGAAAACCTTTTAATGCTACAGACATCGAAACAGGAAAAGAACTTACATACCCAACAGGACATGTTAAACAAGGCAAACCTTTATTCAAACGGAGATTTATTCCTGCAAGATTATCTGATAATCCATACCTCTCAGAAAGTGGTGACTACGAAGCAATGTTGCTTTCCTTACCAGAGCACCAAAGAAAACAATTACTTGAAGGTGATTGGGATATTAAAGAAGGTGCAGCTTTTTCCGAGTTTAATAGGGATGAACATGTTATTGAACCATATGCTATACCGAGTAGTTGGATTAAGTTTAGGGCTTGTGACTATGGGTATGGGAGTTATTCAGCAGTTTTATGGTTTGCTGTTTCGCCAGCGGAACAATTAGTAGTATATAGAGAACTATATGTTTCTAAAGTTCTTGCTACTGATTTAGCAGATATGATATTAGACTTAGAAGCAGAAGATGGAAATATTAAATATGGTGTCTTAGACTCTAGTCTTTGGCACAAAAGAGGTGATACAGGACCTTCTCTTGCTGAACAGATGATACTTAAAGGATGTCGTTTTAGACCTTCTGATAGAAGTAAGGGAAGTAGAGTATCAGGTAAAAATGAAATACATAGACGATTACAGATTGATGAATTTACAAACGAACCTAGATTAGTATTTTTTAATACATGTAATGAAACAATTTCACAATTACCTTCAATACCTTTAGATAAAAAGAACCCTGAAGATGTAGATACAAAAGCAGAAGACCACTTGTATGATGCATTAAGATATGGTATAATGTCAAGACCAAGATTTAATATATTTGATTATGACCCTAGCTTTGCTAAAACTACATACAACCCATCAGACACAACATTTGGATATTAAATTAAATGGAAGAAAACGAAAACATAAACATTGAAGACAACGCAGCAGCCTTAGATGATATTAAAGATATATCTGAGGAAGATATAGCAACACATAGCTTAGTGCGTTTTGTTACTGAAAAATTTAAAAGAGCAGAGGATGCTAGAGACAATGATGAAGATAGATGGTTAAGAGCCTACAGAAACTATAGAGGTATCTATGGTGCTGATGTGCAATTTTCTGAAGCAGAAAAATCTAGAGTCTTTGTAAAAATAACTAAAACAAAAACACTTGCTGCTTATAGCCAAATTGTTGATGTGTTATTTGCAGGTAATAAGTTTCCAATTAGTATTGAACCTACAGAATTACCTGAAGGTGTATCTGAAAATGTTCATATTAATATTGAACCAAATCCAATGGAAGACCAAGAAAAACCACCAGAGCTTCCATTAGAATTTAAAGATGGTGAATTACCTAAAGGATATAGAGCTGGTATTCAACTAGGACCTTTAGAACAAAAACTTAGTCAACAAGCAGATAATGTAAAAGAAGGAGTAGGAACATCTCCTAAGTCTGTAACATATAGTCCTTCTTTAATTGCAGCAAAGTCTATGGAAAAGAAAATAATGGACCAGCTAGAAGAGTCACATGGTACAAAACATTTACGTAGTACTGCATTTGAGATGGCATTGTTTGGTACTGGTGTAATGAAAGGACCTTTTGCTATAGATAAAGAGTATCCTAATTGGGGAGAAAATGGTGAGTATGAAGCTATTGTAAAAACTGTACCTCAAGTTTCTCATGTATCTGTTTGGAACTTTTATCCTGACCCTGACGCTAATCATATGAATGATGCACAGTATGTTGTAGAGCGTCATAAACTTTCTCGTTCACAATTACGAAACTTAAAAAAGCGACCTTTCTTTAGAGATAACGTTATTGAGAGTTGTATAGAACAAGGTGAGTCTTATCAAAGAAAAGAATGGGAAAATGATTTAGCTGATTATACAAATGATTTAGACGTAGAGCGATTTGAAGTTTTAGAATATTGGGGTGTTGTAGATAAAGAACTATTAGAAGTTAATGACATTCCTATGCCTAAAGAATTTAAAGATGTTGATGAAGTTCATGCAAATATTTGGGTAGTCAATGGTAAATTAATTCGTGCAGTATTAAATCCATTTAAACCTTCACATATTCCATACATGGCATCTCCATATGAGTTAAATCCATATTCATTTTTTGGTATTGGTATTGCTGAAAACATGGATGATACACAAACACTAATGAATGGTTTTATGCGTATGGCTGTAGATAATGCTGTACTGTCTGGAAACCTTTTAATAGAAGTAGATGAAACAAATTTAGTTCCGGGACAAGACTTATCTGTGTATCCGGGAAAAATATTTAGAAGACAAGGTGGTGCTCCGGGACAAGCTATCTTTGGAACAAAGTTTCCAAATGTATCAAATGAAAATATGCAGTTATTTGATAAAGCTAGACAGCTATCTGATGAAAGTACTGGCTTTCCATCCTTTGCTCATGGACAAACAGGAGTTACAGGGGTTGGAAGAACAGCTAGTGGTATTTCAATGTTAATGAATGCTGCAAGTGGTGGTATTAAAACAGTTATTAAGAATGTAGATGACTATTTACTACGACCTTTAGGAGAAAATCTGTTTAGATTTAATATGCAGTTTGATTTTGACCCTAAAATTAAAGGCGATTTAGAAGTAAAAGCTAGGGGAACAGAAAGTTTAATGGCTAATGAAGTACGTAGCCAAAGACTAATGCAGTTTTTAGGTACAGCAAGTAACCCAGCACTTGCACCATTTGCAAAATTTCAATATATTATTAGAGAAATTGCTAAATCAATGGACTTAGACCCTGATAAAGTTACTAATAACATAGATGAAGCTATGCTACAAGCAAAAATGATGCAGGGAATGCAACAACCACAACCTGAACAGCAAGGAAAACCACAGGCAGGTGCTGATGCCAACGATACAAGTGGTAGTGGTGGTGGACAAGTAGGAGTAGGTCAAGCACCTACACCAAATGAACAAGGATTTACAGGTAATGCACAAGGAGAAACAGGTGCTGTCTCACCTCAAGCCGCTGGTGGACAACAAACGGCTACTGGACAGCTTCAATAATTATATAGATTTACTCATAGACCAAAAACATAAAGTTCTTGAGCAGAGTAACGAATTAAATGTTGTACATAGAGCACAAGGTTCTATTACAACATTGCGTAGATTAAAATTATTACGAGATGAAGTAATAGGAGCAGAGAAAAAATGAAAGAACAAATGAAAATATTTCAAGATGGTGGATTAGAACAAGATGGTGGCACAAAAGACCCTGTGTCTGGTAATGATGTTCCTGTTGGTTCTATGCAAGAAGAAGTTAGAGATGATGTACCTGCAATGGTATCAGAAGGTGAGTTTGTATTTCCAGCTGATGTAGTTAGATACTTAGGTTTAGAACGACTTATGAAGATGAGACAAGAAGCTAAAGCAGGTTTAAAGATGATGGAAAAAATGGGACAAATGAGTAATGATTCTTCTGAACTACCTGACGATGTTCCTTTTAATCCTGAAGATATTATGGCTGAAGATGATGATGGCAACATGGGTGAGCTCGTTATTGTTAAAGCTAAAGATGGTCAAGACATTAAGAAAACAAATGTGTCTGAAAAATATAATCAATACATGGCTGGTGCTGGAATAAAACAACAAATGTTTATTAATCCTGAAACAGGTGATGAAGTATTAGTATATAATGTAGGAGGTCAGTTAGTACCAGACCCCGGTCCGGGATATGTATTAAAAGGTACTGAAGTAGCTGCTGATAGTGCAATACAAGAGTCAATTCAAACAACAAGTCCAGTTGCTGAAAGAGAAGAACGAGATGGTTCTACAACAATGTTTGAAGGAAAAATTGTACCACGAGGTCATTCAATAACTTTAGGAGCAGATAGTGCAGACTTTGTAACAAAACGTGGTGATGATAAATTTATTAGAAGTATTGTTAATCCAAAAACTGCTCCTGCAGGTTGGAGCACTCAGAATCAATTTGAGATGGAACAATTACAAAAGAAAAATTATTCTGTTAAAGCTCTATGGAATGGACAAGAGTGGGATGTATACTCACCTCAACTAGATGATACACCTTTTGGAACTCCCGGAAGAAGAGGACTTAAACCTAAATATAATCTAGGTCAAGCAATTAAAGCTGGTGCAGAAGCCTTTGGTAAGGGTGAAGGATTTATGGGAGTTATTAAAGGTGCTGGATTAGGTAATCAACAAAGCTATATAGATAATTTAGAAAGTGCTGAAAAAGAATTAAGTAAAGTAAAACTTGATAAAAATTTAAGTAGAAAAACAAGTACAGGTACTACACGTAATCTATCTTCTTTAGAAGAGGAAAAAAGATTAAAAGATACTCCTCAAGTTGGTACTACAGCAACAAGCAGTAGTAGTAGTAGCTCTTCTGCAAATACTAATAATGATAGTAGAGAACAAGAAAGAGAAGAAATAAGAGAAAAATTTAGAGAAGATATAAAAGAACAAAGAAATCAAGGCAACATGTCTGCTCAACTAAAAGGTGGAACAGCAGGTGGTGATATGTTTAATAAAGGTGGAAGCATATCAAAAATGAAGCAAGGTGGGTTAGCTTCTAAGAAAAAATAAATAACCCATATTTGTTGGCTACTCATACCCCTATGACTGGCTACTTTGACCCCAACAACACAAGGAGAAGAAACATGGCAGAACAACAGGAAGCTATGACAAAAGAAGTAAAAATAGAAAAGAAAGCATTTATGGCAAAGCCATATAGCAGAGAAGACAAAATAAAAAAGGATGAAGAAGAATTAAAAAAGTTAAAAGAAGAACAAAAAGGTGAAACAAAAAAAGAAGAAGTACAAGAAGAGGTTGAACCTGAAGGTGCTGAAGAAAAAACTTTTAAGAAAAGGTATGGTGATTTAAGAAAGCACCAACAACAACAACAAAAAACTTTTGAATTAAAAATACAAAATCTTGAAGAACAATTAACAAAAGCTACAAAAAAAGAAATTAAGTTACCCAAGACTGAAGCAGAAATAGATGAATGGGCAAAAGAATATCCTGATGTAGCAGGTATAGTTGAAACAATAGCAATTAAAAAAGCTAAAGAACAATCAGATGTTCTTGAAGAGAAAATGAAAAAGATAAATGAGATGCAGTTAAATGCTTCAAAAGAAAAAGCTGAAGCAGAATTATTAAAACTACATCCTGACTTTACTGAGATTAGAGAAAGTGATGACTTTCACGAATGGGCAGAAGAACAGCCTAGATGGGTACAAGATGCTTTATATGAAAATGAAGAAGATGCAAGGTCAGCTAGTCGTGCTATTGACCTTTATAAAGCAGATAAAAAAATTGAGTCAGTAAAGAAAACATCAAATAAAGATGCAGCAAAAGCTGTTAATACTCGTGGAGAAAAATCAACACCAGTAACAAATGAAAACTCAACGTATTTAAAAGAATCGGAAGTCCAAAAAATGTCAACAGCAGAATATGAAAAACGCTCTGACGAAATTATGGAAGCTATCCGTTCTAAGAAATTTATATATGATTTATCAGGTTCAGCACGATAGTGCTTGACAAATAATATAAATCGTGTATAACTAATGTAAGCAACACTTAGGTTGTTTACAATCTTGCAAATTCCAAATAAGACAAAGACTTACTTTCTAGTATTTGCCCGATTAGTTAACTTGATTGCAACATGTTAGTTAATCGCACCTTATATCTATAGACCTCTCTGATATGTATATGGTATTTTGCATCTGTTTAAGTAAAAGAAAAGGAGAATGATTATGGCTTTTACTAGTGCAGCAGGGCATGGAAACTTACCAAATGGTAATTTCTCTCCTGTAATCTATTCCAAACAGGTACAACTTGCTTTTCGTAAGGGTTCTGTAGTGGAAGCAATAACTAACTCAGACTACTTTGGTGAAATCGCTAACTTTGGAGACACAGTTAAGGTTATCAAAGAGCCTGAAATCACTGTCAAATCTTATTCTCGTGGTTCAACTATTACACCACAGGATATTGACGATGAAGAATTTTCTCTTGTTATCGACAAAGCAAACTATTTTGCATTTAAAGTTGATGATATTGAGGAAGCCCATTCGCATGTGAACTTTCAATCACTTGCATCTGATAGAGCTGCATATAGGCTCAAAGACCAATACGACCAAGAAGTATTAGGATACTTGTCAGGTTTCAAACAGTCTGCATTACATGGTGCAGCTAATGCTGTTAATACAACAGTAAATGGAGCTAAAGCAGTAGACTCATCTTCTGATGGTGCTAACTTAGTTGGTGCAGAATTGTTGGCTTCAATGTCACTAGACGCATCTGACTTTACAGCAGAAAATGGTACTGCAGGTAGTGCAAACAATTCCATTGCTCTTAAACCAAGAGCTCCGGGACAAACTACTACAGCAATGCATGCAAGTACTGGTGGTATTGCGAGTCCATTACAAGTTATAGCTCGTATGTCTAGAAAGTTAGACCAACAAAACGTAGACTCAAATAACAGATGGTTAGTTTTAGACCCTGTATTTTGTGAACTATTAAAGGATGAAGACTCTAGATTGCTACAAGCTGATTGGGGTGGAAGTGGCTTACAAAATGGTTTAATCGTAAGTAACTTACATGGGTTTAAGATATACATGTCTAATAACCTACCTTCAGTTGGTACAGGACCTTCAACAGTAGGTGCTTCTAATACAAGTAACTATGGTGTTATTGTAGCAGGTCACTCATCAGCTATAGCAACTGCTGAACAAATCAACAAGACAGAAACTTACAGAGACCCTGATAGTTTCGCTGATATTGTTCGTGGTATGCATTTGTACGGCAGAAAGATACTTCGACCTGAAGCTATCGTAACTGCAGCATATAACTTAAAGTAGGAGAATGAACTATGGCATTTGGTGATAATACACTTCAAGCAGCGAGAGGTAATTCGCAGCGTGGGAGAAACCCATATATGGTTCAAACTGTTTTGAACTGGGCTACAGCTCTATCAGACAGACCTTCTGGTTCTCTTGCAGCAGCTGACGTTATTCCTGTTATTGCTGTACCAAAAGGTCACATGATACTAAACGCAGGTATTGAAGTTGATACTGCTTCCGATGGTTCTACTTTTACAGTAGA
>MDTG01217841.1_pt1 | contig 12264 bp, 13 predicted proteins | sample 811421 | NCBI WGS metagenome assembly MDTG01 (sample SAMN05326645, study PRJNA326480) | marine metagenome | isolation source: seawater | place: Pacific Ocean: South East | collected 2011
GCCATCAAGGTTGGCAGTTTCACCGCTAGCTCATCAATATTGAATGCGTCTGTTAAGCCTAATTGATCCACTGCAGCGTCTGGACCTAAGCGATAGCCTGTCCATATCTCCATTTCTTTTACCTTGGCTTGGCAAAATAAAACGCTCTGACAAGCTCCGGCTTTTTTTTGTAATACCAAGCAGGCGCTGTCTTCTGTGAAGCCGGTTAAATAAAAGAAATCACTGCTTTGACGAAACGGAAAATCCGCATCTCGATTACGCAGGTGAATATCGGCAGATGGAATCACAGCCAAGCTGTTTTCCGTCATCTTGCTAAATAATGCCTCGCGATGCTGGATAAAATTCATCGTAACCACCTTTTGCTGTTAATGCAGTTTGGGTTCTTGTTGAGCCTGATTAAAATGATAAAACATAAACAACGCCGTTACTCGTGCGTGTTCAACCAGCTCTGTAAATAAACGCTCACTGTCTTCATCAATATCGTCTGCTTCAATGCCATAACTGAACGCATCATAATGCTTGAGAATTTCCATGACGTCTTCGGTGATGTCCGCTTCTGCAATACGGCCCGAAGCGCCAAAACCATCAAGGAATCCTTTGGCCCATTCAGAGAAAGCTTGCATACGTACATCAAAGTCTTCATCGTCACTTGGCATTAATAACGTGTAGTCGAGATCTTGCCCTTGGATCTGTTTTAACTCATCTTGGTAGAATCCAAGAATCGGCAATTTACTTTTATCGTTCCAAGCGTCCGGTAATGCAAGATATTCAGCACTTTCGGCCAACCATTGCTCTTTTGTCAGACGCGCACCTGTGGATAAGTAGCCAATTAGCCAACCCTGCATGGCGGCCGGTGACGCCAAGGCCCCTTGGCTAAGGGCTATGTTACTGTAAAGGTCGAAGCGAGACAGCTTAGCGGGGCGATTATCGGGACTGGACATGGGCAGGCTCTTGCTAAAATACGCAATCCTATCACGGCTGTAATTGACCCACCAAGGCCACAAGATTATATTTAGCCCATCTGCCAAATAGGGTACACAATGGATTCCCCAAGTCTTAAAGACATTAACAAAAAACTCGATGAGCTGATTACCGCCTATCAGCGCACGAAAGAAGAAAATCGTAAGCTCAAAGCTGAGACGGAATCTTGGCAACATGAGCGCCAGCGTTTGCTGCAACAAAATGAACTGGCGCGCAATAAAATTGCCGAAATGCTTTCCCGCTTAAAGCTATTGGAGCACGAACCCAATGACTAAACCCGATTCAACCGTCAGCGTTGAGCTACTTGGCAAGGAATACCTAATAGCTTGCCCGGCTGAAAATCGCCAAGACTTAGAGCGCGCAGCGCAGCTCTTAGACGTTCGCATGCGTGAAATAAAAAGCCAGGGCAAACTCTACGGCTCTGAAAAAGTCGCTATCATGGCGGCCTTAAATCTCGCCTATGATTTACTTAATGCCACATGCGGCAGCGAAACAACCCAAAGCCAAATCAAGCAGATAAATAACAAACTTGAGGGCGCATTGGCACAAGACCAGCAGATGGATCTAGGCGAGTAGCATCTCAAAAAACAGCAAAATGCAAGGGAATTAGTGCACTTTAATTCCTGAGAATATGCGGCAAACGCGTTGAAACTGCGTTATAATTTCACTGCTCTCTGGGGTGTTTGCCAGTCTTTGAAGTCCTCGAGCCTTAAATATTATTTTGGAGGTTCCTAAGCATTGAGGGCGTGCATGTCCGCCTTGAGCGGAAAGCCCGAATCAATTCTGGAACCGCCACCTTGGACCTCTCGGTTCAAGGCCTTTCTCTGACAGCGGCACAGTGGAGAGCCCTATTTTGACAACCGAATACGACCTATCGGATCGTTCCAGTATTCGTCAGTACATGCGCCAACAGCGCAACCTCTTGAGCCCGCAGCAGCAATTGCAGGCGGCTCGAAGCCTCAGCAAACTCATCTTGTCTCAATCCTGGTTTCAACGGGCTCAAAATATCGCACTGTATCTTGCCAATGATGGTGAGATGGACCCAATCGTGCTGATGGAAAAAGCGCGATACCGTGGTAAATCCATTTTATTACCCAGTCTTAATCCAAGTAAAAACGGCCACCTTTGCTTTGCCCCTGATGATGGACCTCAAATTAAGAATAAATTTGGCATTATAGAGCCTGACCCTAAGCGCAATCGGCTGACGCCGGCCAAACAGCTGGATATTGTGTTTATGCCACTGGTTGCCTTTGATAAGCACGGAGGGCGTTTAGGTATGGGCGGGGGATTCTATGATCGCACCTTCGAATTCTTGAAACAAAATCCAATGAGTAAACCCAAGCTCATTGGCTTGGCTCATGAATTTCAAAAAGTGGAACAGCTACCCGTAGAATCTTGGGATGTGCCTCTAGATGGCATCATCACCGATTTGGCAGTGTACAACGTTAAAGCGTGACCCGTTAAGTAAACATTATTAACGAATCATATGCTGTGAAACTTGTGGTCGAATGTTTTGATCATCGCTGTTGGCCGTTAAGCTAGTAGCAACGGCACCAAGTACAAACACAACACTGATAATGACCATTAGGTCAGGACGTTGAGATTTCATTATTATTCAGCTCCGGCAGTTACTCTACATCCTGTAAAATCTAAGTTGCCCTAAAAGATATCCGTAAATGTTTTTGTTGTTATTACTTTAGGCTGTTTAAACATTAAGCACCGTGACTAGTGTCACAGCTTTGAGTGCTCGCCTGTTATGTATTAGGCAATTATCGTGCACAGTTGTAATTAATGTAACGCAGAACGTGAAATATGTATCAAAAGCCCCCTATTTGTAAAGGTGCGAAATGTCCTATTGGCTATTAAAAAGTGAGCCCGAAGAATTTTCTATTCAGGATCTAAGACTAAAAAAGACGGAACGATGGGATGGCGTTCGAAATTATCAAGCTCGAAATTTTATTGAGCAAATGCAACCTGGGGACTTGGCTTTTTTTTACCACTCCAGCTGTAAAACTATCGGTATAGCTGGGGTCATGAGCATTGCAAGCCACGCCTACCCTGACCCATTAGCCGTTGATAAAAGCAGCCGATATTTTGATGAGCAGTCATTACAGAAAAACCGCTGGCTAGCCATTGATATGCAATACAAGACAACTTTTAAACATGTATTGAAGTTGGCCAACATCAAAGCGTTGGCCCTCAACGATGAACGCCTGCTCGATTTAAAGTTAATACAAAAAGGAAATCGTTTATCCGTCATGCCGATCAGCAATGAACAATGGCAGTGCCTAATGGAAGCTTGCGTCCCAAATTAGGGCAGGTAATTTTGGCTAGGTGTAATATTTTCTAAAGGAAGCGTAATTTCAAATCGCGTTCCCTGATGAGGCTCACTGATGCAGTGTATGCGACCGCCTAAGGCTTGGGTCACCAAGTTGTAAATAATATGAGTGCCCAAACCACTGCCTCCTTGTCCGCGCTTAGTGGTCACAAATGGGTCAAATAAGCGCTTTAAAATCTCTTGTTCAATGCCTTGACCATTATCTTCGTAAGTAAGACTTAATGACTCTTCCACGATCTGTGCACGAATACTGATAATGCCGACCTCATCGGTTTGAAATGCATGATGGAGGGAATTCATGATCAAGTTAGTCATAATTTGTGAAATCACACCGGGGTCGCAATACAGGTTTAAATCATCAGGAATATCCATCTTAATTTCATGATGTGTTCGTTTCAGTTTTGGCCTAAGGGAAGTCAGCACATCCTGTACATAGGATTTAAGGGAAAACAGTCTGGGTTCAGCACTGGATTGATCCACCGCCACAGATTTAAATGCTTTCACCAGATCTGCGGCTCTGGCTAAATTACTTTCAACAATGGATGCGCTTTCTAAAATAGCATCCAGCATCTCTGAAAATTGTTTTTTCGTTAAAGTACCGCCGTTAAATGATTTATTAATGCGCACAATGCTTTCAACCAAATGGCTGACCGCTGTGATACCTACACCAATGGGTGTATTAATTTCATGAGCAACACCTGCCACCAGCTCCCCTAAAGACGCCATCTTTTCCTGTTCAACCAGCTGTTGCTGAGTCAGCTGAAGACTTTCTAGACTGGTTTCTAATTCCCGTGTTCGTTCATACACCTTATTTTCGAGGTCGGCATTAAGCTGAACGATCTCCGTTTCTTTCTCTATCCGAAACGCTTCATGCTCAGACAACTTAGATAGCATAAAATTAAATGCCGCACCCAGTTCGCCAAATTCATCATCACTATCGATGGTGACTTGTTTCTCGTAATCCTGAGTGTACGCCACTTCATGGACTGCCTTGGTAAGCTCTCCCAAAGGCGCTGCCAACTTGGATTGAAGACGACGTGATAGTAACCAGACAAGGAGCAAACTGACCAATAAAACCGGCACCATGTACTTTAAAACGTTAAAACCAAAGTTTGATAGGTAGTTGTCATCCTCCGTCAAATACAGCCGGCCGACCTCTTCGCTATCAACCAAGATGGGTAAGCGTAAAATGAATTCACCATTAGACCACTGCTGAACGGCCCCCCCGCTGTAGCTGAAATCCATGCTGATTGAGGTATCTTTCTTGTAGTGGGAGAAGTATCGATAATCCGCTGGCCCATACTTTTTATACACAATAGCCGACCTCACACCCTCATCCACGGTTAAAGAGCTTAGCAGCATATTAACGGACTCAGGCTGATCAAATACCACACCTACCGCCGCCGCATCAGCCAGCAGATTGGTTTTTTGAAGAACCCTATGCTCAAGGCTACGTTTAAACTCGCCATAAAAGCCAACACCAATCACGGCAATCGCCAATGTAAGCACACTGATGCTCACTAGGTTGATGATCAGTTGTATTTTGCCGCCAAAGCCAAGCCGGGCATACCATTGCCTCATTTAGGCCCTCTTATAATGATAGGGATGACTCAAGTTTAGACTCCCAAGTAAAAAAAATGCATTTTCCTCTTACAGAGTAGCAGCAGACTCGAAAGATATGTCTAAACTAAGAGTAAACAAGGAGTCAGCATGACAGATTCGGATCTACTATTTGGGGACGATGACGCGCCGCAAGAGAGCAGCGAGTCTGTATTACCTATGCGTTCAAACTGGCGCATCCTAATCGTAGATGACGAAGAGCAAGTGCATAAGGTCACCTCACTGGTGCTAGCTGGCTGTCAGTTTGATCAAACTAATGTGGATATCGTGCATGCTTACTCAATGGCTGAGGCAAAACGCATTCTAGAGGAGCAGCCACCCTTTGCACTGGCATTGGTCGATGTGGTCATGGAAACCGATGATGCTGGGCTGCTACTTGTTCGATACATTCGCGAAGAACTCAAAGACAAGGATATTCGTCTAGTGCTTCGTACCGGACAACCTGGTCAGGCACCAGAAGAAACCGTTATTCAGCGTTACGATATTAACGATTACAAAAATAAAACAGAGCTGACATCAACTAAGCTGCGCACGCTTCTGTACAGCGCATTGCGAAGTTATCGTGATATCCGAACGATTGCCGCTAATCGCCAAGGGCTTTACAACCTAATTGATGCCACATCCAAAATAGTCGACACTCAGCAACTACCCGTCTTTGCAAGCGCCGTATTAGAAGAGATCGGCACCTTACTAAACCTAGAAGCAGAAGCCGTTTGTACCCATACACCGGTTGACGCGGTGGCGGCTAAAACCTTAAACCACCGCTATTCCATTCTTGCTGCCACCGGCAAAATACGCCAATACCTGCAAGATTCTAACGATTCTGTATTGCCATCGGAAATCACCGATTACTTTGAACAAGCAAAATCAGAGCACAGTAGTATCCATAATCAAGAGGTGTACATAGGCTATTACAATATCAAAGCCGCGGGAGAGAACTTACTGTATGTACGCCCCAATGCCCGATTAAACAAAATTGGTTGCCACTTATTAGATATTTACACCAAGTGCGTGGCCATTACCCATAACAATCTGCATCAAAAAGAAGCCATTCGTCAAAGCCGCCAAGAATTAGTCTATGTGTTAAGTGAAACCATTGAGCGGCGCTTACCCGATGAGAGTAATCACGTGCGCAGGGTCAGTAAGATGGCGTACTTATTAGCCCGTGCAGCAGGCTTGAACGAGAATACATGTGAACGCATAAAACTGGCGGCACCGCTGCATGACATTGGGACAATCGGCATTCCCGATCATATTCTTACCAAGCAAACATTTTACAGTGAGTCTGACAAAGCCATCATGGCTCAACATACAGAAATTGGCGCCAATGTATTAAGCAAGTCAGAACGACCCGTACTGAAAATGGCCAGTCGCATTGCGGCTCAGCACCACGAGCACTGGGATGGCTCAGGCCACCCAAAACAACTTAAAGGTGAGGCCATTGATTTAACCGCCCGTATTGTGAGTATAGTTGATGTGATCGATGCACTGGGTTGTCACAAGGCCTATCGGCCTGCCTATACCTATCATGAAGTGGTGGATTTTCTAGAACAGGCCAGTGGCAAACAATTTGACCCTAACTTAATCCCGCTGGCATTAGACCTCATGCCGGAATTCCAAAAAATACGTCTGCAATTTCCCGATGACGCCTAATCAAAAACATAAAAAAACCCGCCGGTAGCGGGTCTTATCAGTATGGCATTTACCTTGTCACTCACTAATCAATTTTAGAAACAAAACTGCTCGCCAGCTCCTCGCCTAGCACTTCAGCAAGGCCTTGTATCGCTTTAAATTGAGCCTGCTCACCGGAAGCGGCACTGACGCCTTTTGCTTCGCGGGTAAAGCTACTCAAGGTGCGACCATTCGCATCTTCGATGCTAACTTTGCCAGAGGCAAACACAATAAAACGGCCATTTTTCTCAATGGGACGTAAATTCGCGGCATAACGGAAAGTTAAATGGGGAGACTCGCCACTGATGCGCAACCCCAAGTCCGTTAACGAAGAGAGTAAACCATCACGCATTTTACGGCCGTCCGCGTTGCTAGGAATCAGGTTAACCACTAAGGCATCAAATAACCCCTTCATCCGCTCTTCCACAGCCATCAACATCTCATCTTTAGCGGCTCTGCGGTTGTTTACATCCACTAGTTGAAGTTGCTCGCTCAGACGCTCGCGCTGCTCTAACCATTGTAAAGCTGGCATTAAACCTTGGAGTTGTTTGAGGGTATCCTGATTAGCGGAGACCTTGTCATCCAAGGCTGTTACTTGCATATCAAGATCATTGATACGCTGGCGTAACTTGCTGGCTGCTTTTATGCGATCAAGATGAACCAGGCTGTAAGCCACTTTGCTAGACTTATCCACAAAGTTCTCTTCAACCACAACGTTATCCAGCTCAGCATCAGGGATCGTGCTGCGAATTGTATTACGCACCGTTTTCATCAACTGAGTTTGTTGCCCTGTTTGGCGAACTTCCTCTGTTTCTTGAGAAAAGGAACCGGAGATGGTGACCTTCAGCTTTTGCACCATAGTGACACGAGCCGCATCCTGCGCTTGCTGCAATGCACGAGCCGCATCCCCATAAACAGGGGCGCTGCCTACACCGTATACATGCCCCCCTTGAATAGGCTCATTGACCACCCAGTCAGGCATAGCCGCCGAGCTTGGCTTTTTGGTTGGGCTACTGACACAGCCCGTCACTAATAAGCTTGCCGTTAACGCGGCCACCATTAAACGCATAGACTTCTACCTTGAAGGTTGTCTGAATTAATACGGTAAAACGAACTTACCAGCCGAAGCTAGACTTCTCTTGAAGCTTTTTAAGTTTTTTCTGGCCGTTCCATACTTCTTCATTGGTTTCCATGTTGATCAATTTTAAGTCCACCTGATAAGTCGTCACACGGTCACCATCGAGCTGATCAACAAAAGAGTTAATGCTTCCCGACAGAGCAAAGTCCGCAGCGGTTTCATTACCCATGGCTTTTGCTTTTTTAGCATTTAATTCTTGGTCAGCACGCTCTTCACGTACATCGGCACGCTCATCAGAACTGGCTACAAAGCGGGCATCACCACTGCGGATAATGGCGCGTTTAAGGTCATTCAAGAAGGTGTCGGCGGCAATGTGCTCATGACTCTTATTGCGCACACGTTGAATGATCACGGTTGGTTTATCACCACCGTTATCACGCTTAAAGTCACGAATCCAAGGAAAGGACAACATGTCGCCAATCATTTCTTCGCTGACGAGTGAGGAGTCCTTGTCGTTCCATTTATCGGTTAGGGCAATTTCTTGATTGGTATCCACACGATTCACACGCGTGCTACCACAACCACTCAATAAGGTGGCACACAGGCCTGCCATCAGGGCGTAAGTCACTATTTTTTTCATCATTGCTTCCTTAGAGATGTTCACTTCAATCGGTTAATTAGTTTAGTGCACGATGCACTATAAGCCCACTTGTTGAGAGGTCTGATTCGCTTTGGTTGGGAAAGTTCTCACTTTCCATACCGCCATCTCACCCGGCTTAATATCCACTTGTTTGGTGATCGTTTGCTTATGCCCTTTTACCGGTTCGCTATTCAAGGTCACGGTATGCGTGCCCGGTGTCAAAGCAATGCGGGTAACTTTAATTTGGTCAGGCAATAACAACCAATTACGGGTTTCAGCTGAAGACGACGCATTGGCAGCAATTTTACCTAAGAAACCTAAAACGGCCCCCGCATCCCCACCCACAGACGCGGCTTGAGCGGCGGTTAAGTTTTTAAAGGCCTCACGGGCCATGGCTTCTTGTATATCCACACTGGCGTCCAAAAGCTGCTGCTGCACAGCAAGGTGAGCAACAGACTGACCGGTTAACATAGGCTGCTCGGTTCCGGCTACACTTAGAGTAGAAGGCCCTGATCCTTTATAAGAGGTCACACGGTAATAAGGCACCGTAATGCGCATACCTTGCTGTAAAACTTGCACTAAACCTAAACCATCAGCCACATCCCAAAGCGGCCCTAAGTACTCACGTTTAACCATGGAATACTGCAATAAAGCTGGAATCACTCGCTCTTCATAAACCGCACTCACTAAGTCTGTGATGCCCTTATCTGCGTACAAAGCATAAAACCAAAATCGCTGATCAAGTTGACGGCTAGGATCACCGGTTAAAATAGGGTTAATCACCACTTGGCGAGTATTTGGGTCGGCCGTAAGCAGCATATTCATTTCGTCACGCTCAGGTACCATACCGGTATGCTCTAAAACAATGAGATGACCCATATCATTGAAATCTTTTAATAACTGGCGCTTGTCTTTACTTAATTTAGTTTGGCTCAATTGTGGCCACTCGTTACGCCAGCCACCCGCTTTTTGCATCATACGAATGGTGTCGAACCAAGCTTGTTCAGTCATGTCTTTTTTCAAGCCGTATTGTGCTTGGTAACCATTTTCATATAAGGATGCTGATTTTTGATAGGCTACACGGGCCGAGTCATATTCATTGTATTGCTCATAAATCACCGCGGCTAAATAATGGCCAAATGCATCGTTGCGATAGACAATTTTGTCACGATCAATAATTTCACCGGTCAGCTTATTAAAAATCCGCATTAACTTTGAAAACATGGATTTTTCACGATCCGCCTGCTCTTGGTAATTGCCTTTTTGCGCTTCAATATCACTTAGCACCATATCAATACGGCGGCTTTCAATGCGGGCCCCTTCTAAGGCACGCTCACGCATTTTATTATCGGTACTCTGAACCGCCAGCATTAAGTAGTTCAAGGCTTTATAATAATTAATGAAAACACGTTCGAAGTTAGATGCACGGTACGGGCCCTGACGCGGGTTACTCATCGCCGTCGTCAGCATATCGCTGATGCGTTTAGTATATAAATCTTCTGAAATGCGCTCGGCGGATTCAAGCAAACGATTGGATTTTTCGTAATCCCCAGCTAGGTGATACACCATGCCTAACTCGGTGTAATACAACAGTCGGTCATCCCCTTTGGGGTCTAGGGCTTTCTCAAAGGCCCCGGCCGCTTCATTGTATTGACCTTGCTGGGTAAGCTCCAACCCTTTGCGTACATCTTGACCATAGGTTGCACAACCTACTAGCCACACGCTGATCATCAGCAATAACGTGAGTTTTAACGGCCTAAGCATGACGACTTCGCTCCATGAATTTTTTATTAAAATTATTATTTGCCACGCAGTTTAACGACAATTGATTATAAGTACTAGGCTTCGCCTTTCAGCTTAAACCAAGGGGGTCATAGCGGATAATACTTGCTTTAGTTTGGCCATTTCTTCGTTGGCTAAATGGTGGCGGCCTTGTTCTACAAAGGTGACGTCAAAGCCTTTAAATTTGTCTTCTAGAACCAACATATTATGACGATAATCTACCGTGCCGTCTTGGGTACCTTGAATCACATGGATATCTAAATCCACCGGCTGGCTGGCCTCTATAAATTTGATCCACTTTTTAAGCGCGCCAACCCAGTTGGTTTTTAAAAATAAGGGCTGCAGTGGATCCGATGTACTTATAAAAGATAGGAAATCTAAATTGTCAGAGTTTTGTGTAAACTCACGCTTTAGTTGTTTCACAAATGGTCGCGCCAAATAATAAAACAACTTAGACACTTTCCAGTCAACAGGGCGTACTAATGGCGCCATTAAGAATATATTGGCAAACGGTGTATTGGTTTTGTCGATGCCTCGGCTCAAAAGATAATTAATAATCACCGCCCCACCGGTACTCTGACCAATAACCACTAAAGGCGATGCTAGTTCTTTTTGCGCCCATTCGAGCGCCGCACAAAATACATGGTCGTATTGGCGAAATGAGTCAATGGCCGCCCGCTCGCCGCTACTTAAACCATGGCCAGGCAAATCATAGGTAAAGACATTAAAACCTTGGGATAAACAGTGCTCAATAATATGATTATAAATCCCCACATGATCGTAATAACCATGTACCAGCAAAACCGTGCCTTTGGCCTCAGGCAATGCAAATAAATGCCCACAAATTGTAAATTCCGCAGCGTCAAACGTGCCAACAACGTGTTGTAAGCCAATGAATTTTGATTCTAAATCCAGGCCATAGTATTGGTTATAGATATTAATCAGCTCAGGCATATCTTTACCCAATAGGGCCATACTTAAGGGCGGTATCTGCCCTTGTACTTGCTCTGGGGTCCATTTCATTTCAACACCTGTTTGATTCATGTACGTACTCGCAAATCCTTGATAACACTAAATTAAGTTTAGCCGAGTATTCTTGCAACTTAATGAACATTATTGCTTAAGACCATGAGCTGATATGGCATTTGCATGCACATCGGCAAACTCTTTTGGCATTCGGGCTGGTCGCCCCGATTTTAAATCAATGCAAGCATAAAAAGATTGGGCTTTTATAATGGTTTTATTATCGCTTAAGCGTACCAGTTGAAAACGGCGTGAGGATGTTAAGCGCAGATCACTTTTATCAATCCAGGTGGCTAGTTTGAGTTCATCACCTTTATAAGAAGCAGCAAGATAATCAATCTCTGTACGTGTAATGGCCATAGCCCGAGATAGACGTTCATGCATGGGCCAGTCCATGCCTAAGGACTCAATATGCTGCCAGCTAATCTGTTCAAGCCATTTTAAATAAACCTGATTATTGGTATGCCCGAGGCGATCCGTTTCGTCTGCTTTAACGGTAATGTCCATTAAAAACGGATTAGCTAAATCCCACTTAATTTCTTCGGCCATAATATGACTCTTATATTTTTTAAGTACCATAAACAAAAACGCCTGCTATTGCAGGCGTTTTTGTTATTCGATCACGAAAGCGTGAATTACTTAACTTGTGGGTTAAGCTCACCAGACTGATAACGATCAAACATAGCATCTAATGACAATGCTTTAATCTTAGATGCATTACCCGCTGTGCCAAATGCTTCGTAACGCGCCACACAGATTTCTTGCATAGCCTTAACTGACGCAGAGAAATATTTACGTGGGTCAAATTCACTTGGGTTTTCAGCCAAGAATTTACGAATCGCACCAGTAGACGCCAAACGTAAATCCGTATCGATGTTCACTTTACGCACGCCGTGTTTGATGCCTTCAACGATTTGCTCAACTGGCACACCGTAAGTTTCAGGAATCTCACCACCAAATTCATTGATGATGGCTAACCACTCTTGCGGCACAGAAGATGAACCGTGCATAACAAGGTGCGTATTAGGAATGCGCTTGTGGATTTCTTTAATACGATCAACCGCTAGAATGTCATCCGTTGGTGGACGGGTAAATTTGTACGCACCGTGAGAGGTACCACATGCAATAGCA
>MDTG01368615.1_pt1 | contig 12264 bp, 9 predicted proteins | sample 811421 | NCBI WGS metagenome assembly MDTG01 (sample SAMN05326645, study PRJNA326480) | marine metagenome | isolation source: seawater | place: Pacific Ocean: South East | collected 2011
AAACGCTTTTCTTGAAAATGATTCAAAAACAGCTGTATATGGTAATCTTGATTATATAAATAACAGAAATTCTGCCGATGTATTCCGCTCTTGGAAAAGTAAGTCTTTTAAAAGCCATTTTTTAAACTTAGGGTGGATGCCACCTCATCCTTCTTTGTTTGTTCGTACTCAATGGTATCGAAAAATTTGCGGTTTCAATGAGAAATATTCTATATCGTCTGATTACGATGCCATACTTAAACTCTTTTCTGATGTTGATTTTGCACCTCTTCATTTGGATATTACACTTATGAACATGAGAACTGGAGGAATTAGTAACGGATCTCTTTCAAATATCTTTAAAAAATCATTAGAGGATTTTCTAATATTAAGAGATAACAAATTTTCATTTTTAAATTCTCTTTTTATACTCTTTATGAAGAATATTTCTAAAATAGGTCAAATTAAAATATTAAAAAATAATTAAAATTTTGCTTATCTGCTTTTATTATTTGTAATCAATTAAATTATAAATGTATTTCTCTAAGGATAAGAAAATCTAAATATTATCTACTAAATTGATATTTCAAATCCATATTAATTGTTTTTAGATTATAAATATAAATTAGTGTTCTAATATATTCAAGTTAGTTTTTTTCAAACAGTATTTCGTCTATAATATATAACCCAATAATACTTTTCAATTTTCAAATATCGTTCGACAACAATTGCACACTTACATTTCGTTAGAGATTCTTCTAATTGACTCATTCGAATATTTTAGCTTTAGATGTAGCCATTAGTGACATTATCAATTTACAGTCTTTTTGTCATGGGGTCAATTTTGACTTGTATCCTTACACCGCTTGTTAGGCATTTAGCACTGCAAAAAGGGTTTGTAGATTGCCCCCAGCGCGCCCGAAAAGTTCACCAACATGCTACTCCAAGGTTAGGTGGAGCAGCGATTCTGCTCTCTTTCCTCATAGTCATGTTTTTTGCCGGATTTGCTGTTCCTCAAATTCGTGAAATGATGTGGGGAAAAAATCCAATTATCGGGTATGTCCTACTTGGATCGATAGGGATTTTTGCCATCGGTTTTTTGGATGATCTTGCTAGACTTGCACCAAAAACAAAACTTTTCGGTGAATTCTTGATCGCTGGATTAGTGGTTTGGGGAGCAAATTTATCTTTCACTGAAATTCAGTTCCTTGGACTGGGGTCAGTTATCATTCCGGCATGGCTAGGAATTGGATTGTCGATGTTTTGGATCGTTGGCATGGCAAATGCCGTTAACTTGATTGATGGTTTGGATGGGCTTGCCTCAGGCATAACTCTTTCTGGTCTAGTGGCCGTTTCCGTAGTGGGTTATCTCGGAGAAATTACCAGTGTTACCTGGATGTCGACCCTTCTCGTTGGGTGCTTGCTTGGATTTTTGGTATATAATAGTCGACCAGCCTCAATTTTTTTGGGGGATTGTGGAAGCCTGACCCTCGGATATCTAGCTGGATGCCTGACTCTTCTTGTTAGTATTAGGCAGAATGGGGTAATTGATGGAATCTTCCCGCTTCTCGCTTTTGCCATTCCAATCTTGGATTGTGCTTTTGCAATTTTTCGCAGGACCATGAGGGGGCGATCGCCATTTTCTCCAGACATGGAACATTTTCACCATCGCCTAATGGCCAAAGGATTAACTCACGGAAAAGCGGTTCTAGTAATGTGGGCAGCGGCATTCGGTTGTTCATTTCTTGCAGTTGCTGCTGCTTTCGGAAAAGGGGATCAGCTTTTTGCAGTGTTCGTATTTTTCGGACTTGGTGGATTCATTTTGCTTCGTTATCTGGGCTACTTCCGCTTTGAATTTTACGGAGAAGGTTTGTCGACTTTAATACGTGACAGAAAAAGTACTCGAAGCATGGAACAAGCAGTAAAGGATGCCGAAGTTTTGATATCTCAGATAAAGACCCTTGGAGAAGTCGATGAAGTTTTTTCAAAGGTTGCAGAAGGTATGCAAATTCATGAGGTTAGATTGGATTTTTTCAGAGAGGATGGGAAATTGGGAGCAATACCCCAAAACAAGAAACCCGAATCAGGACCTTCTATAAGATGGAAAGATTTAGAGCAAAAAGGGTACTTCTCTAGAGACAAAGAGTTCATTGCGGAGTTTCAAATCAGCGGTAGAAGTCTAACCTATGGTTTGGTTCAATACACTTTTATGGATGGCCGAAGTAGTTTACAGGTGCAAGAAGAAGTTCTTTTGGAGAGAGTTCATGATGCCCTTTCTTCATTGGCCGCACGATTGAGAAAGTCAGAGCAGGTGATTTGAGGCTAACGGACTTTGTCTTGGATCGCCTTGGATTTGTATATTTAGGAATGTGTGCATTAGTTGCTCCTAGTTTTGTTAATGTTCTAGATCAAATCCGTTTCAGAGTGAAATAATTCATTTAAGCAATGGTGAAACAGGCCTTATTTTAGCCAAAATTAATTGTTTAAAACATTAAATCTGCAATTTTTAAAATATGATTATCATTCTTCTACCAGCTTACAATGAAGAAAAGTCCTTTCCCCCACTGATGGACAAATTGAAGGTAGTGCTAAAAAATCAAAGTCATAATTACAAAATTCTTGTCTGCAATGATGGAAGTACGGATAAGACTTCGGAAATGCTTGATAAGTATTCGGAAAAGTTGCCTTTGGATATCATTGAGCATTCAATTAATCGTGGGTTAGGAGAATCTTCCAGAGATCTTTTTGAAAAAGCCGTACAAATCGGCAAGCAAGGAGATTTCATTATACGCATGGATTGCGATGATACTCATGAACCCAAATATATTCCTAAAATTATAAGTAAGCTTGAACTGGGGTATGATGTTGTCGTGGCATCGAGGTTTGAAAAAGGTGGAGGCCAAATGGGTGTCTATGGTTACAGAGCTTTAATAAGTCGGTGCGCCAACTTATTTATGAAGTTGTTTTTCCCTATTAGAGGATTACGCGAATATTCCTGTGGTTACCGGGGTTACAGGTTCTCCAAAGTGAAGGAAGCAATTGATTTTTTTGGAAACAACTTCATTCAACTTAAAGGTCTTGGTTTTACCTGTACTTTGGAGAAATTAGTCAAACTAAAGCTGATCGGTGCAAGCTTTGCAGAGATTCCTTTTCTTCATCGTTATGATCAGAAAAAAAGCGACAGCAAGATGGTTAGCAGTGTGACAACGCTTGGATATTTGGTCATGACCATCTTATATCACTGGCCATGGGGAGGATGGAGAAGTGCAATCAGAAAGAATCATGATTCTTGGAAGATTTCCAATGACATGTATTGAAAATGTAAGGAGCTTTTGGGAAAATAATCCGCTTTGGTCAGGAGAGTCCGATCATCCAATTGGTTCTCCTGAATTTTTTAAAGAACATACTACAGTCTATTACAACGATTGCTTTGCCGGTTCTTTTGACCCTAGATTTCTGCCAGTTTCGGATCAAAATGAACAAGATATTAGAATTCTTGATCTTGGATGCGGTATTGGTTTTTGGGCTACTGAACTTGGTCTCAGGGGATACTCTAACTTGTATGCGTCCGACCTTACGGAAAAAGCTTTGGAAATGACTACCAAAAGACTAAAGAATAATGATCTGCATGCGAAAATGAGTGTTCAAAACGCAGAACGGACATCGTTTGATAATGATTTCTTTGACCATGTGAACTGTCAGGGTGTCATTCACCATACGCCTAATACTGAATGCGCAGTAAAAGAAATAAGTCGAATTCTCAAACCAAACGGCACCGCAAGCATATCCGTATATTATCGAAATATTTTTCTTAGGACTTGGCCTGTCCTTAGGTTTTTTGGTTGGATTATTTCTAAGATTGGAGGAAGGCTTAAGGGTAGGGGAAGAGAAAACATTTTCAGAGAGTCTGACGCAGATGAAATCGTTCGGCTTTACGATGGAATTAATAACCCGATTGGTAAATGCTATTCGAAAAAGAAGCTTTTAGAGTTGCTGAATCCTTACTTCCATATTGAGGAAACTTACTTGCATTTTTTTCCTGCTCGAAGTTTACCCTTTAAAATTCCTGCATTCGTCCATCGTTTTTTAGACAAAACATTTGGGTTTATGATTTACGCGACTTTACGAAATAAATGTGCGGAATAGTTAGCATTCATTCCTCGGGAACGCCTTTGCAGGATTATGAGGGCATTCTTGAAGAAATGATGAAGACTTTGCATCATCGTGGGCCGGACGGAGAAGGTAAGGTCCACATTCAAAATCAAGCACTGCTGGGACATCGCCGCTTGTCCATCATTGATCTTGAGAATGGCAAGCAACCTATGATTTCGAAGGACGGGAGGTATTCCATCATCTTTAATGGTGAGATTTACAATTATTTGGAATTGCGTGAAGAATTGATTAGCCTAGGCGTTACTTTCCATACCATCTCCGATACCGAAGTATTGCTTAATATGCTTGTGCATTACGGAACCGATGCCATTAGCAAGCTGAATGGTATGTTTTCTTTCGTTTTTCATGACCGGAAGGAGAACCAATGGATAAGTGCCCGTGACCCCATGGGAATAAAGCCATTGTATTTTTGTCAGACCGAAGATCATCTGCTTTTTGCTTCCGAAATAAAGGCTCTGTTGGTGCATCCAGAAGTTCCAGTTTTAAGAAATGAAAAGGCTCTCAATCAGTATTTGTGCTTTCAAATGTGTTTGGATGAAGAGACTCTTTTTCAAGGGATCAGAAAAGTCCTGCCCGGACATTATCTTTTGGGAGAAGGCAGTGAGATAAAAAAGACCGTCACATATTGGGATACGAATTATAAAATTGATGGAAATCGTACGGAGCAGGATTATTTGGATCAAATTTACGATACCTTGCAGGATTGCATACGGTTACAACTTCGTTCAGATGTTCCAGTTGGAGCTCACCTTTCAGGGGGGATAGATTCGAGCTTGGTTAGCGTCTTGGCGTCCAAACAATTGGGCTCAGAAATATCCTTGTTTCATGGGAAATTTGCTGAGGGAGCTAATTACGATGAGTCCGAATACGCTGAAATTATTGCAGAACAAACACGGGGCTCTTTGTATCAAACCATTCCAACTGCACAGGAATTTGCGGATATTTTACCATCGCTCATTTATGCTTTGGACGAACCAGTTGCTGGTCCTGGTTTGTTTCCTCAGTATGCCGTAAGCAAGCTTGCAAAAGAAAATGTAAAAGTAGTCCTTGGCGGTCAAGGCGGAGATGAAATCTTTGGTGGCTATGCAAGGTATCTTGTCGGATACCTTGAACAGGCTTTGAAGGGAGCAGTCCATGAAACGCAAGAAGAGGGGGAGCACTTGGTCTCCCTCGAATCAATCGTTCCTCATCTGCCTGTTTTGAAGCAATATGTTCCGCTTCTCTCTCAGTTTTGGCGGGAAGGATTATTCGAAGAAATGGATCAAAGATATTTTCGACTTGTTGATAAAAGTCAGGGAATTCATGAATTGCTGGATAAGGAGTTTTTGGAGCGATTTGATAAGGACTCCCTTTTTTCAACCTTTCAGAAAGTTTTCAATCATCCGGATACTCTTTCCTTTATCAATAAGATGACGCATTTTGATCAAAAGACTTTATTGCCAGCTCTTTTGCAAGTGGAAGATCGAGTAAGCATGCAGGTTTCGCTGGAATCGAGGGTTCCGTTACTCGATACGAGGCTCGTTGATTTGGTAACTACGATCCCGCCAAAATTTAAATTTCAAGGCGGAAGGACCAAGCATTTGTTGAAACTTGCAGTCAAAAATCTTTTGCCGGAGAAAATTCTAAACCGAAAAGATAAAATGGGTTTTCCTGTTCCAATCAAAGAATGGATGCGAGGAGGAGTCTTTAGAGATTTTGTCGCTGACACCTTATTATCCGAAAGAAGTAAGGGTAGGGGAATATACAGCCATGTTGCTCTTGAGGAAATGATCTCAAACCCCGGAGTAGGCGGTCGTCAATTGTGGGGAGCTTTGTGCTTGGAGCTTTGGCATTTGCAATTCATTGACTAGTAAACTGATATTGCCAAGTCGCGATGATCTTGTCCGCCATGTCTTGCATTCGTTGGCTTCATATTGGCCCATTGCTTGCAATGAACTGAGCCGTTTGAAGGTTAGGGATAACCAAAAGGAATGCAGACTTCAGATTCCTTTGAGCTTGGTCTCAATCAAGCTTCCCGAGTGGGCAAAGGATTGCGGAGTAAATGGGGCAATCCTCGTTCCCCAGGAAAGTGTTTCCGGATCGCTCAAAATTTCAACCTGGAGAGAAACTGATTGGTGGTTGGCTGTGTTTTTGATGATGGAATGCTGGCATGAAAGAATCTGGGAAAGGAATTACGGGGAGATTCACTCTTACAGTTTTAAGCTTAAGGATTGGGACACTCGTGCTTGGGATTATGCTTGGGTGAATCGAATCGGTTTGTTTTTGAGAAAATGGTTTCTTCGGGAAAACAATCTGAAAGATGATTTTTTTGGTAAATTACCCCAACCGAAACTCTCTGTCTCTCACGATGTGGATGCAGTGAGCAAAACCCTTCCTATTCGCATAAAGCAAGGAGCCTTCAACCTATTCAATGCCATGTTGCTGGTTAAGAAAGGTAAATTCTTCGCGTCATTGAGAACCTTGGCTAAGGCATGTCGAGTACTATTCGGCCTCGATGATTGGTGGCTTTTTGAAAAGTTGCTCAAGCTCGAGAAAGAATTTGAAGTGAGAGCGATCTATAACTTTTACGCCGATCAACGGTCTAAGAACCTAAAGAGATGGTTGATGGATCCGAGTTATGAGGTTACCTCCGGTCAAATAAAAGCCTTACTTCATGAGATTAAGAAAGCTGGTCATGATATTGGGCTTCACCCAAGCTTCGACTCATGGAATAACTCCAAACTTTTGAAGGATCAGAAGCTTCATCTTGAGAATTCTCTTGGTTCGGAAGTATCTTCCTGTCGGCAGCATTGGTTACGGTTTGGTTGGAGAACTACCTGGAAAGCACAGTCCGTCGCCGGTCTTAAGAGAGACTCGACCTTAATGTTTAATGATCGCTTTGGTTTTCGAAACAGTTCAGCGATCACTTGGTATCCTTGGGACGAATCAAGCTCAAACGCCCAAAGCGTTCAATGCACCAGCAGTGTAATTATGGATTCTCACTTTTATGATTATCAGAAGATGAATGCAGCACAGCGATCCAAAGAAATCAATCGTTTGACGGATGAATGTAAGCATGTGGGTGGGGAAGCTTTTGTGCTTTGGCACCCTCACACTTTATCCGATGATTATGGATGGACGGAAGGTTTCCGGACATTGCTTCAAAGCATCAAGTAAATTGAGAAGAACCACCTATTTGTACAAAGTCCTACTTTGGGGATCCGCTTTAGGATTCTTTTTTCCGATATTTTCCCTGTTTTCGAGATTGTCTGCCAACGAAGGTGAGTACCTTGGGAAATTGATTGAATTGATTGGCTATGGTCATCTCTTGGGTTACCTGGCCTATTTTCCGAGTTGGCATTTTGGAGAAGGAATCGCTTTTCCTTATGACCTGTATTTGAGATGGTCCGTATATGGTATGGGATCATTCCTTGCTTTGTTTCTCCTGAAGAAGAAAATCGAACCTTATCTAAAGAAAACAGAATCCTATCTAATCGGAAACAAAAAGATTTATCTATTTCTTCTATTTGCTGTTTTTGTATACCAGAGTAAAGTTTTTGCAGGTTGGTGGTACCATGGAATTGCAGGTTGGGATTTCAGCAATTGGGAATCGAAGATACATTCAGGAGTAGAGCAATCCAAGGTATACCCGGAATATCTTAAGAAAGGAATTAATTGGGAAAACTTCAAAGTCCTCACTTCGACCCAAAAATATCCCTACACGATTTCAGGAAAAGCATTGATCGCGTTCACTGAAGACAACCGAAGCTTACCCATTAATCTTGGTCTTTTGGAAATCGTTTTCCCCGATCGTTTCATGGATGACTCGCAAACTTTCCTAAATCTGATCAACTATAAAATCCCGATGGTTCAAGATTACCAGCGCCTTTATCCGGAGCATACGCCCTATGCTTACATTGATTACAGTGAATTTAATGGCAGCCAAATTTCCAAAGTAGAATATTGGGACCTGAATCTAAGTTCTGATGGTTCGGTCGATGTAATTTCTTCAGCCAGAATCAATAAGGTTTTCAGTCGATGAAAACCTTATTCGACTACCGGCAAAAAGACTACCCGTACCACTTCTGGCTCATGCAGTTTATAGTTTTTTCGTACTGCATAGTGAGAATGGCATCAAGGGATTACTCTATTTATGGTGAAGTGCCTACTGAATATTTCAATTATATTAGGCCCTATGTGAGTGTATATCCCTCATTTCTTTTAGAGCTTTTGAATACGCATTTCATTTATTGGTTCATAGATTATCCTTCCAGTGCAACATTGTTTTATGCACAAAGAATCTCAATCCTCATCGGCATACTTGGATTGATGGGAATTTTCCCCAGGACTTGCGCACTTTGCCTGTTTCTCTTGCTCACTCATTTCACGGGTTTTATTCAAGCGACAAATGCCGAATTAGAGGGGGGAACTTTGCTTCTTGTGGTTTTACTCATTTTAGCGATTAGCTCGAATCAATCCTTCTATTGCTTGTTTAAAAAGAACGAGCGAACCAGAAGCAATGAGAACAGGTGGCCAATCTTTCTTGTTTTTCTAGTAGTGGGTATATTTTACACAACTTCCGGACTTAACAAACTGATCGATGTCGGTCCTTGGTGGCCATTCGTTCTTCATTTGGAAAAACTTGCTCAGGTATCTCTCGAAGGCTCACTTTTTTTAACCAGCAGAAGAGTGGATGCCCTTTTTTGCCTTAGCACCTTGAATGCTGGATATTTCTGGTCGTTCCTTTCTGGAATAATGACTTTGGTAGGAGAGTTAGGGTTCATTGCCATTTTGTTTTATCCCAAATATCGTCTTTTTCTTATAATCAATATGTTTTTTTTGCACTACTTTGTGTACCTAACCGCGGGAATTAATTTTATGGGGAGTACTTTTATTCTTTTCCTTTGTTTGGATTGGAATGCTCTATTCAGAAAGGTAACGATCATTTATGATCCTGAATGTGTTCACAAACAAAAGCTCGTCAGGCTTACGAAAAGATTTGATTGGTTTGGGCAGGTTGCCCTACTAAGCCGAGAACATCCAAAATCAAAAGATTACATCGTACAAGACGGCACTAGCGGCTTTGTTGCAATCGAAGAAACCTGCCGAGAGCAATATGGATCTCAGGCATTAGGCTCTCTTTTCCATAAGATTCCTGTCTTTTGGCTTTTTGCCTTATTGTCCAAAATTCCATTCCTAGAATCACTGGCCCTATTGATATGCAAAAGGTTGAGTAAATCCTTTTATCACTCCCTCCTTGCAACTGAGGTAAAATGAATGGAACTTTAGAAAATTTCTTAGAATATCAACCCTTCCGTACCTACCGATAATGAGCCAAAACTTTAAATGTAGATTTTGCTAGAAGAACAACCAGCTCAAGAGAACAACGTCTTTCATCAAGAAATTCGTAACAATTTACCTAGAGTTCTCTCTTTAATTGATAAGGATGAGACCAGCCAAAGTTTCGGATATGCGGATCGTTACTTTTGGGCCTGGGGACTCATCGACTTTCCCAACGCAACCTTTCAAGGCTTGGCCAATGGTCTGGCGAGACTTTGGGTCAATGGGCTTTGGCCATACCATACTCCGGAGACAATTTACTTGGATCGCATTCATTCTTTGTTTATCGGAGCTCAAAAACTGACTCGGCAAGATGGAAGTCTGGAAGAGGCTTTTCCAAATGAAGGTTCTTATTGTGTAACCGCTTTGGTGGCGTTCGATCTATTGGTGGCCTATGACCTTCTTCAGGAAATCGTTGATCAGAAGAGGAAGGACCATTGGTTGAATATTATCGAACCTCTTGTCGGGTATTTGATCAAAGCAGATGAGAATCATGCCTTTGTTTCAAATCATTTGGCGACCGCAAGTGCCGCTTTGTTTCGATGGAACCTTGTTTCCGGGGGATCCCCGAAGGCAAAGGAAAAGGGTGAACTTCTCTTGCAACGCATCCTCGATAACCAGTCATCCGAAGGATGGTTCATCGAGTACCAAGGAGCGGACCCCGGTTATCAATCGCTGTGCATGAACTACTTGTCTGATATTCACCTTAATTGCGTGGATTTGGGTTTATCCGACCCGCTCCGAAAATCAGTGCAGTTCCTTTGCCATTTTGCACATCCGGACGGATCCTTTGGTGGATATTATGGAAGTCGATCGACTAGGTTCTATTATCCGGGCGGACTCCTTTATCTAAGCGATTCGATTCCCGAGGCATCCCTGTTAAGTGAATTTATGATGAAATCCATCATCGAGCAAAAAGTAGTTGGTCTGTCATGCATGGACGAACCCAACCTCTCCCCTATGTTCAACTCTTTTGTATGGGCTGCATCGATCAAGGCTGGATATAAGTCCTCCAGTCCATTGTCTGAGGATGTAGTTCTTCCTTGTCGTAGTAGGAACACATTCAGAAGCAATTTTCCACACGCAGGCATGGTCATTGATCGGGGTGACGACCATTATTCCATCATTAGTTATAAAATGGGTGGAGTGATTAAGCATTTTGTAAATGACAAATTACAGATTTTGGATGCCGGTGCTCTTTTTCAATCAAACAAAGGTAAATTTGGCAGCAGCCAGTTTTACCAACCACAGCAAAAGCTTGAAGAGGATCGTTCGAAAATCGTCGTTCGCAGTCAGGTTGCGGAAATGCCCAAAACACTTTCAACTCCCTTTCGCTTTTTAGTCTTGAGGATGCTTTGCATCACCGTCTTTCGCTTCCCTGCATTTCGGGAATGGACGAAGCGAATTTTAGTGAGACGATTGATTACCAAACCAAAGCTTTGGCCTATTTATAATTCTAGGGAAATAACTTTTGGCAAGAACTTGCATTTCGTAGATAAGCACCAAGTCCCTCAAGGATATAAAAGATGCTCCGTGAATGCTCCATTCGTTTCCTTTCACATGGCGAGTAAGGGTTACTGGCAGATGAATGACGAATTTTCAAAAAATGATCCCTAGGTTCAAGCCTTCTCTTTGTTTTAGAGAGATCCTTGCCTTGTTCAGACCGAACAAAGGTATGGTTGCTAAATTTGAAAACGAGTTCGCCCAAAAGTTCGAAGCTGTGGATGCAGTTGCTTTTCCTTATGGTCGATCTGCGCAATGGGCATTCCTACAGGCTTTGGAAATCGAAAATGCCGAAATCCTTATGCCCTCTTATACCTGTTCGGTGGTTGCTCATGCTGTTACTCTTAGTGGAAACAAACCGAGGTTTGTCGATATTGACTTGAATGATTACAACATGAATCTTGCAGAAGCCGAGTCTTTGATAAATGAAAGGACCAGAGCTATTATTGCCACTCATACATTCGGTTATCCTCAAGATTTAGACCGTTTGGAAGCGATGGTGGAAAAAGCCGAAAAGCGGTATGGACATAAAATATGGCTAATGCAGGATTGTTGCCACGCTTTCGGAGCACAGTGGCGTGGGCGTACCGTGGGAACTTCGGGCGATGTGGCAATTTACGCCTTTAACATAAGTAAAATCATGACCAGCATATTTGGTGGCATGCTGACTTTTCAATGTCAGGAACTTGCCGATAAGGTTCGTAAATGGAGGGATGCAAATTTTAAGAAACCCGGTTTTCTTAAGCCATTATTGCGAAGGTTATACCTGTTGTCCGCTTACTTTGCTTTTAATTCCATTGCGTATCGATTGACCTGGTGGCTTCAAAACAAAACTCCTTTGTTAAACAAGCTAACCAAAGCGTATCACTTGGATGAAAAAATACATTTCCCGCCCGATTACCTGGATGAAATGCTGGACGTCGAAGCCGCCGTTGGACTCGTTCAGTTAAGAAAGTACCCTGCAATTATTGAAAGAAGAAGAAAGAAAGCGGAGTGGTATGATCGGAATTTGGAAAAAAAAACAGATTGGGAATTTCCACCTATCGTCGAGGGGGCGACCTACTCCCATTATACAATCCGTGTTCCAAACAGAAACGAAGTCATCGAAGAGTTTGCCCAAAAAGGCATCCATTTGGGCGAACTAATTCAATACTCGATACCTCACTTGAGTTGCTACAATAGCTCCGGAGATTATCCCCATTCCAAAAGAGTTTGCAACGAGACCATTAACTTCCCCCTTCAGTAGATTTGAGCGTCCTCGTAATCTTAGGAAATGACAAGTTGGGAGGT
>MDTG01000584.1_pt1 | contig 12262 bp, 11 predicted proteins | sample 811421 | NCBI WGS metagenome assembly MDTG01 (sample SAMN05326645, study PRJNA326480) | marine metagenome | isolation source: seawater | place: Pacific Ocean: South East | collected 2011
TAATCTTCATAACGTCCACTTTCTTTCCATATTTCACTAGATTGAATAGTTGGCATTAAAATTTCTTGTGCTCCAATTTTATTTTGCTCTTCTCTAACAATTTGCTCAATCTTTTTCATAATTTTGAAACCTAATGGTAACCATGAATAAATTCCTGCAGATGATTGTTTTATCATACCAACCCTTAGCATAAGTTGATGTGACTTGATTTTTGCTTCTGATGGATTATTTTTTAAAATAGGAATGAATGATTTAGAAATATACATGTCAATTGATTATATTTCTTAAATTCAAATATTCAAATTTCATTAAAAAGAATATTATAATGAACAAAATCGTTGTTATTCCTGTACAATAAATGAATTTTTTCAACATTTTAGGATTTTCAGGTGACCCTGAATCTTCACCTTCTATCTTAATTGATTTATTCCTAACAACATCAATCGGTAAAATTGCGAAAAAAACAATCCACCATATGATAATATAAATAATAGCTAGGCCTGTAATACTCATTAAATTTTGACTAGATTGATGTTTGTAAACGGTTTTTTTCCAGTTTTTTCTTTTGTAAATTTTCTACAAGCAATCTTTAGAGCATCAATTAAATTATATTCTTGTTGTTTACTTCCAATTTTAAAAGTCCTTGTGATGATTTCAATTTCTTCCTCAAGACCATAAATAAATTCCTCTTTTTCATAAATAGGTAAACCTCTAAATGTTATTACAGGATTATTATGTATGTTTCCTTTAGGAGTAATCAAAATTGTTATTTCTAAGTAACCATTAGCTCCTAAATTTTTTCGATCTTTAATTGATTGTGAGTCTTCATCTACACTAATACTTCCATCTAGATATAATCTGCCACTTGGAGCCTTATCAAAAACCTCAGGTTCATTTCCAGGAAATAATTTCACAATATCTCCATTTTCAACTTGGACAGGATAAGGTACCTGCATCTCTTTTGCAAAATTAATATGCTCTATCATGTGTCTATGTTCTCCATGAACAGGAATAACACACTTTGGTTTTACCCATTGATACATGTCTCTTAAATCTTCACGATTTGGATGTCCAGAAACATGAATAAACTCAGTTTCTTCAGATATTACCTCTATCCCATCTTTAACTAACTGATTATGTAGTTTATAAAGCTTTTTTTCGTTACCTGGAATTATTTTTGAGGAAAAAATTACTGCATCATTTTTTTCAATAAAAACATCTGGATGAGTATAATTTGAAATTCTCATCATAGCACCCATTGGTTCCCCTTGACTTCCTGTGCATAAATAAACAATCTTTTCTCTTGAGAAACTTTTGGCTTCTCTAGCATCAATAGGCTCTATTGTATCTTTTAAATATCCACACTGTCTTGCCGCCTTATAAATTCTATGCATTGACCTACCTACTAAAGATATTTGTCTTCCTGTTTTTTCAGCACAATAAAATGCTGTTTCCATTCTAGCCACATTAGATGCAAATGAAGTTATTATAATTCGCTTTTTTAGTCGGCTCATAATATTTAATAAATTTTTTCTTACATCTAACTCTGACCCAGATCGTCCAGCACTAAATACATTTGTTGAGTCACAAATCATTGCTAGAACACCTTCTTCTCCGATTTCTTTTAATCTTTTTGAATTTATTTCTTCTCCAATGAGAGGGTTCGGGTCTACTTTCCAGTCGCCTGTGTGTAGTATAACTCCTCCAGGAGTTTTTATTCTTAAACCATTTGGCTCTAAAATAGAATGAGTTAATGTAATATATTCTATGTCAAATGGTTTTAATGAAACTTTACCATTGAGTTCAACTATTTTTAGATCATTTGTTATATCAATATTTTTTTCTTTAAATTTTTCTCTAATTAATACTGCTGTAAAAGGGGTTGCATAAATTTTACATTTCAATTTTGGCCACAGATGAGCTATTGCCCCTATATGATCTTCATGAGCATGAGTTAAAATAATTCCTAAAAGATTATCTTTTCTTTCAACTATAAAACCTGGGTCAGGGTATATGAGATCTATACCGGGAATAGTATCATCAGCAAATGTAACACCAATATCAACCATAATCCATTTATGATCACCTGGATGACCGAAACCAAATAGATTCATGTTCATTCCAATTTCACCAGATCCACCTAGAGGACAAAACAATAATTCTTCTTTCATTATTTAATCAATTTTGAAATTTTTATAAGACCTTTAATTGTAATATCTTTATTATGAGTTACTTTATTATTAATTGAATTTTTTAATAAACTAGAAAAACCACCAGTTATAACTAATTTAAAAGATTTTCTCGTTTCTTTCTTAATCAAATTAATTATATTGTCAATCAATCCTGTATAACCCCAAAAAAAACCTGATCTAACTGCGCTAATAGTATCAACTCCAATAACTTTCTTCATTTTTTTGAGATTAATTTTTGGAATCAAAGTTGCTTTATCAGATAGAGTATTCAAAGAAACTTTCACACCCGGTGCAATCACTCCACCTTTATATGTTTTTTTTATAATTACATCAAAAGTTGTTGCTGTTCCAAAATCTATAATAATAAAATTATCTTTATTATTAAGTAAACTGATAGCATTTGTTAATCTATCTGAGCCTACTTGTTTATAGTTTACTTTAATATTAATTAAGGATTTTAATTTTAAGTCTTTTACTTCATAACATCTTTTTTTTACAATTCTTGAAAAAAATTTTTTAACCAATTGATAAGACTTTGGAACTACACTACAAAATAAAATTTTTTCAATTGAAAAATGATTTTTTTGTAAGAAATTGAATTTTAATTTTAAGATTTTATTATTTAAGTTTTTTGAAGGAATACTAATATTTTTTATAATTTTATTTTTTGAATTTACTAAAAAAACTTTAGTCTCGGAATTTCCTATATCACCCAATATGTACATAAGTCTTTATTTAATTCTATATAATTTTGTTAATTTTAATTCAAAAATTTTTTTTAATTCTTTTTCTACTTTATTTTTAGACACTTTTTTATTTAATAATTCATAAAGATTTGTTGTTGGATAATTCTTAATATATGGGCTTTTAATTAAATTAATACCAATACCTACAATTAAATATTTATTATTTAATTTAATTAATGTTTCTTGTAATATTCCACAAATTTTTTTTTTATTTATCAACAAATCATTAGGTCTTTTAAAAACAATCTTTTTTTTATAATAATTGGACAATAACTTTTTTACAAATATGCAATTAAGTTTAGTAAGCTGTTTTAATGAAATCTTAAGATTTTCAATTCTAAAAAAAAAACTTACAAATAAATTACCTTTGTACGATATCCATTTTTTTCCATATTGTCCTTTTCCTTTTTTTTGTGTTTCAGATAAAACCATTCCATATTTTAAATTTGAATTTTTAATTATATTTATTGCTGTATTATTTGTACTTTTAACATTTTTAAATTTAAAAATTTTAAATTTCATTAAATGATATTAATTCTAGAAACTACTTCTATAAGTTGACTAGGGAATATAAAGTAAGAGAGAATTAATAAAGTTGATAAAGTAAGAGATAGCTTAAGCCATATACTATGATCTGTATCATATTTTTCTTTTTCTTTATCAAAATAAACTATCTTTATTATTCTCAAATAATAAAAAGCTGCAATCACTGTTGATAACAATCCTACAATTGCTAAAAAATACATTGATTGTTCGAGAACAGATTTAAAAATATAAAATTTTGCAAAAAAGCCAGCAAGAGGTGGTATGCCTGCTAATGAAAATAAAATAATCAATAATGATAATGACAACATTGGATGATTTTTTGATAAACCAGATAAATCTGTTATATCTTCATAATATTCATTATTTCTTTTCATCATTAACAAACATGAAAACAAACCTAAGTTCATTAATATGTATATAGTTATATAAATTACTGAACTTTGTATTCCTCCATTAGATCCTGTAGCTACACCAGCAAGAGCATACCCAACGTGACTTATGGAGCTGTAAGCTATTAGTCTTTTAATGTTTGTTTGTCCAATTGCGGCTATTGCTCCAAAAAGCATTGATGCAATTGATAAAAAAACTAAGATCATTTGCCATTGATCTATCAAATTTAAAAAAGGAACATACAAAAATCTAATAAATACCGTTAGGGCAGCTATCTTAGGAACTATTGTGAAAAATAAAGTTACAGAAGTCGGTGATCCCTCATAAACATCAGGAGCCCACATATGAAATGGAACTGCAGAAATCTTAAAAGCTAAACCTACTAAAATAAAAACGATACCAAAGGTTAAAGCGTACTCATTTGAGTTTAATTGATTTGCAATAAGATTAAAGTTTGTTGAACCTGTAAAACCATAAATTAAAGAGCAACCATAAAGTAATAAACCTGATGATAGAGCGCTTAAAACAAAATATTTTAATCCTGCCTCAGAAGATTTTAGTTGATCCCTATTAAAAGTTGCAAGAACATATAATGCTAATGATTGAAGCTCTAGCCCCATGTAAAATACGATTAAATCATTAGAGCTAATCATTATCATCATTCCCAAAACTGAGCTTAAAATTAAGATTGGGTATTCAATCTTAAATATTTTAAATACTCTTAAATAATTTGAAGAAATTATTAAAACTAAAAATGCCGCAAGAAGAGTCACTATTTTCATTAACGAAGATAAATAATCAATGATAATACTGTCTTTAAATAAAAGTATTTCTTGAATACCTAGAGTTTCATTAAAAATAATTACTGCTGTGATAAGTAAAACAATTGATGAAATATTTTGAATTAACTTTGAGCTATTTTTTTTAAAAACACCTAAAATTAATAAAAACATTACAGATAACGAAAGAAAGATTTCAGGAAGTAATAATCCTAGATTAATCATTTTAATTGCTAATCAAATTCAGGTTATAAACTCTTATTAAATCACTTATTGAAACTTCAATAGTATTTATTAAAGGATCTGGGTAAAATCCAAAAAATAAAGTTGGTATAGCTAGACAAGATAAAATAAATAATTCAGATTTATTCAAGTCTACCATTTTTTTTAAATCTAAATTTACTAATTTTCCAAAAACTACTCTTTTATAAAGCCATAACATATATGCAGCTCCTATTATCACTCCTAAACTAGCTATAACAGCTACTAAAAAATTATCTTTAAATGCTCCCATTAAAATCAAAAATTCACCAATAAAACCACTCGTTCCTGGTAATCCTAGAGCTGCTAAAGTAAATAACATAAATAAAACTGAGTATTTTGGTATAATACTAACTATTCCACCATAAGTTTCGATTAATCTTGAATGCATACGATCATAAACTACTCCTACACATAAAAAAAGTGCTGCAGATACGAGTCCATGACTTATCATTTGAATTATACTTCCCTCTAACCCTTGTTGTTGTATTGTAAAAATTCCTAAAGTTACAAAACCCATATGAGCAACAGATGAGTATGCAATTAATTTTTTCATGTCTTCCTGCATTAAGGCGATTAAAGAGGTAAAAATGATAGCAATTACACTTAAAGCATAGATTAAAGGTGTAAATATTTCTGAAGCAAGAGGAAACAATCCTAAAGAAAATCTTATAAAACCATAGCCAGCCATTTTAAGTAAAATAGCTGCTAATAATACGGAACCTGCTGTAGGAGCTTCAACATGGGCATCAGGTAACCAAGTATGAACAGGCCACATAGGTGTTTTTACTGCAAAAGAACTAAAGAATGCCAGCCATAGAAGATTTTGATATTTTGAATCAATACCTAATTCATAAAGTTGAATTACATCCGTAGTTCCTGATATCCAGTATATTGAAATTATGGCCACTAACATCAAGACAGACCCTAAAAGAGTAAACAAGAAAAATTTGAAAGCAGAGTAAACTCTTCTTGTACCACCCCAAATACCAATAATTAAGAACATTGGAATTAATCCTGCTTCAAAAAATAAATAAAAGACAACCAAATCTAATGAACAAAAAACACCAATCATAAAAGACTCCATAACCAATACAGCAATCAAAAATTCTCTAAGCCTAGTTTTAATTGAATTGTTTATAGAAATAATACAAAGAGGAGTTATAAATGTTGTTAAAATAATAAATAGTATTGAAATTCCATCAATACCAACTTTATAATTTATCAAATTTTCTATCCAAATTCTATCTTCAATAAATTGAAAATTTGAAGTAGATTGATCAAATAATATCCACAAATAAATTGATAGAAAAAAATTTACTAGAGAAGCAAATAAAGCAACATATTTAACTGTATGATTATTTTCTTTTTTACTTTTCGTAAAAAATAAAAAAAAAGCACCTATTGACGGTAATAAAATTAAAGATGAAAGAATAGGAAAATTCATTATTTAACAATCAAATAAGTTAGTAAAGCAGAAAAACCAATTAGCATTACAAACGCATACTGATATATAAAGCCACTTTGAAATTTATTTGCTTTTAAAGAACATTTTTTAATAAAAGCAGAAATGCCGTCAGGACCAAATCCATCAATTAATTTGATGTCAAAATATTTCCATAAAAATAATCCTAAATTTTTAGAGGGTTTAACAATTATTACATTATAGAACTCATCAAAATACCACTTGTTTAATAAAAAATTGTAAAGGGGTTTATTTACATTAGCTATACGGTCGGATAATTCTTTATTTTTAAGAAACAAGTAATAAGCAATAGGAATTGATAATATTACTAAACTTGGTGTTAAAACCAAAAACCAAAAAGGTGGATGTTCACTACTTAAAGGTTTTAAAAAGAAAATTGAGTCTTGCCAAAAAGAATTTATACCATCATGACTAACAAATAATTCTTTAAAAGTATATCCCGCAAATACAGCGCCTATAGAAAGAAATATTAAAGGTATCAACATGACAAGAGGAGACTCATGTATCTCCTTAATCTCAATTTTCTTATTATTATACTTACCATGAAAAGTTTTAAAAATTAATCTCCATGAGTAAATTGAAGTTAAAAAGGCAGTAATAACTCCAATACCTGCTGCATAATAGCCAGTTGTATTTCCTCTTAAGTAAGCAAATTCTATAATTGCATCTTTTGAATAAAATCCAGATAAAAAAGGGAAACCAGTCAAAGCTAATGTTCCTATAATCATTAAGCTATATGTATAGGGTAATTTTTTCCACACCCCACCCATATGATTTATATTCTGTTCATCATTAAATGCATGAATTACTGACCCAGAGCCCAAAAATAATAAAGCTTTAAAAAATGCATGTGTAAATAAATGAAACATTGCAACGTTGTAAGCCCCTACACCTGTTGCAAAAAACATATAACCTAATTGACTACATGTTGAATATGCAATTATTTTTTTTATGTCAGTTTGAACAAGCGCTACTGTGGCAGCAAAAAAAGCAGTACTCATACCAACTATTGTTATTACATTTAATGCTAATTCAGAATATTCATAAATAGGTGAACATCTAACGACTAAAAAAACTCCTGCAGTCACCATTGTTGCTGCATGTATTAACGCTGAAACTGGAGTTGGGCCTTCCATAGCATCAGGTAACCATGTATGAAGTAATATTTGAGCTGATTTACCCATCGCACCTATGAATAACAATAAACAGATTAAATCTATAGCATTCACCTCTATACCTAAAAATATAAGATTTTTATCAATTATGGTTGGAATTAATTTAAATACCTCAGAATAATTTACAGTTCCAAATAAATAAAAAATTAAAAAAATGCCTAAAGCAAATCCAAAATCTCCCACTCTATTTACTAGAAATGCTTTAATGGCTGCAGCATTAGCTGTATCTTTCTTAAACCAAAATCCTATTAAAAAATAGGAGCATAAACCAACACCTTCCCACCCAAAAAATAGTTGTATAAAATTATCAGAAGTGACCAGCATCAACATTGCAAATGTAAATAAAGATAAATAAGCCATGAATCTAGGCTTATGCGGATCATGAGACATGTAGCCGATGGAATAAATATGAACTAATGATGATACTGACGTTACAACTATTAACATAATTGCAGACAAAGAATCTATTTGCATTGACCAATTTACATTTAAAGATCCTGAGCTTATCCAAGTTGCTATTAAAATATTATCTTGATATTGATTAATTATAACCTCATATAGTACTACTCCTGATAATATTGCTGATATTGTTACTAATAAACTTGTTATAATTTCTGAATTTCTATCACCTATAAATTTTCCAAAAAACCCAGAAATAATTGAAGCTACCAAAGGTAGTGCTATGATTGAAATTTCCATTCTATCCTTTTAATTTATCTATTTCTTCAACACGAATAGTTCCTGAATTTCTATAATAAACTACTATTATTGCTAGACCTATTGCTGCTTCTGCAGCTGCTACTGTTAAAATAAATAAAGTAAAGACTTGGCCTGACAAGTCATTTAAATAAATCGAAAACGATACTAAGTTAATATTTACTGCTAGCAATATTAATTCAATACTCATTAATATTACTATAATATTTTTTCTATTCAAAAATATTCCTATTACCCCTATAGTAAAAATTACAGCACCTAGTGTTAAGTAGTGACCTAAACTAATTTCAGTCATCGATTTTCACTCCTTTATTAGATGATACTTCTAATACCTTAACGCCCTCAGATCTTTCTCTAGATATTTGTTTAATATAGCTTTGTTTTTTTACACCCTCTCTTTGTCTATATGTAAGAACTATCGCTCCTATCATAGCAACTAACAAAATCATTCCACTAATTTGAAAAATGTGAATATAATCTGTGTAAAGGACTTGTCCTAAAGAATGAGTATTACTGATATCATTAGACACAAAAGAATTAGATGTTTTTATAAGCTCTGGTTTATATTTCCATCCACCAACTACTATGATTAATTCAAAAAAGATAATTGAACTAATAATAAGGCCTATGGGTATATGTCTCGAGCTAGATTTAGATAAAAACCATTGATTTTTTTGTTGTGCAACGTTTAACATCATGACAACAAACAAAAATAATACAGCTACAGCACCAACATATACAATTAACATTATCATCCCTAAAAACTCAGCTCCAATCATAATAAAAAGACAAGAAATACTTATAAAATCTAAAATAAGAAAAAAAACTGAATGAACTGTGTTCTTAGAGGCCGTAACCATAATGGCTGAAATAATTGCTATAATAGAAAAAAAATAAAAAAAAATAGTATGAGCAATCATTAATTATCTATATGGGTTATCAGTTTTGATATTTGCTGCTAAAATATTTTCCCATCTGTCTCCGTTGTCTAAAAGTTTTTCCTTTGTGTAGTAAAGCTCTTCTCTAGTTTCTGTTGAAAACTCAAAATTTGGGCCCTGAACAATTGCATCAACTGGACAAGATTCCTCGCATAGCCCACAATAAATACACTTCATCATATCGATATCATAACGAGTAGTTTTTCTACTACCATCTTCTCTTTGAGATGACTCTATTGTAATCGCTTGAGCAGGGCAAACAGCTTCACATAATTTGCAAGCAATACACCTCTCTTCTCCATTTGGATATCTTCTTAACGCATGTTCACCTCTATATCTTGGACTAATTTTTCCCTTTTCAAATGGATAATTAATTGTTTTTTTTGATTTAAAAATTTCTTTTATAGCTATTACTAGACCCCCTAGGAAATCTGTCATCAAAATAGTTTTTAAAAATCTTGAAATTTTCATTTAAATTTTTGGTAAAAGATTAAAATAAAATAAATAACTTGCTGTTAGCACGACATACGTCAAAGATAATGGTAAAAATATTTTCCACCCTAGTCTCATTAATTGATCATATCTATATCTAGGTACTATAGCTTTTACTAATGCAAAAAGAATGAATAAAAATAATATCTTAAAAATAAGCCAAATTGCTCCTGGAATTAAATTGAAAGGGTAAATATCTATAGGTGACAACCATCCACCTAAAAAGAGAATAGAGCCTAAAGCACACATTAATAAAATATTTGCATATTCACCAAGCCAAAACATAGCGTACATCATTCCAGAATATTCAGTCTGATATCCAGCTACTAACTCAGCTTCAGCCTCCGGTAAATCAAATGGTGGTCTATTTGTTTCTGCTAAAGCAGAGATAAAAAAAATTACAAACATTGGGAATAATGGTACAATAAACCAAATTTTTTGTTGAGCTATAACAATATCATTTAAATTTAGAGAACCTACACATAATAAAACATTTATTATTATGATTCCTATTGAAACTTCGTAAGAAACCATTTGTGCTGCAGATCTTATTGATCCTAAAAAAGGGTATTTTGAATTTGATGCCCATCCACCCATAATAATTCCATAAACTCCTAGTGACGAAACAGCAAAAATATATAAAATTCCTACATTAATGTTTGCTAAAACTTGGTTTTCACTAAAGGGTATTACCGCCCAAGCAATTAAAGCAAGTGTCATGGTAATAATTGGTGCTAAAATAAAAATTATTTTATTTGAACTCGCTGGAATAATTATTTCCTTAAAAATGTATTTTAAAGCGTCTGCAAGAGATTGCAGCAGACCAAATGGACCAACAACATTAGGGCCTTGTCTTTTTTGAACAAAAGCCCAAACTCTTCTGTCTAACCAAACAATCATTGCAACAGAAACTAAAACTGGGATAAGCAAAAACAAGATCTTATAAACTTCTTGAAAAATAATATTTAAATAATCCATTATCTATCCTTCTGTACCCGTACGTTTAATATCTAATTTTGAATTATTACAATCCAGCATTGTCTTAGAGGAACGAGCTATTACATTAGAAAAATAATAATCTTTAAATTGAACTTTTAAATTTTCATTTTCAAAATTATTCACATTATTTTGTTTGAGAATTTCTTGTTTTTGTTTTTCTTTTTTAAGATTTAGATAGTTAAACATACTACTTTCAAGCTCATCTTTATCATTAAAAAGTTTTCTGTTATTCATTACCTCTGCTAAATCATTTATTATTTGCCAATCCTCTTTAGCTTCACCAGGTGGGTAAGATGCTTTATAAGCTTTTTGAATTTTACCCTCTAAGTTTGTAAAATAGCCAGATTGTTCAGTATAAGCGGCACCTGGAAGAATTATATCAGCAATTTCCGCACCTTTATCACCATGGCTACCTTGGTATATAATAAACTCATCTTTTTTAATAAAGTTTAAATTATCTTGGCCAAGAAGATAAATTAAATCAAATTTATTTTCATTAAGATCTTTTATTAAATTATTTTTTACATTGATTATATCTAAATCGAAATTACCAACTGTTGCAGCATCTGATGATAATATGTTTAGCGAATTCCATTCATTGTTGTGCTTATTATTTTTTATGAGAAACTCTTTGAGTGCACTAAATAAGTAATCTGCTGATTTTAATCTTAGAAAAGATTCTCCTAAAATAATCATTGGCTTTTTTGCCTCTAAAATATTTTTTGAGATATCACTTTTATTTTCTATTATATCTTTGATTGTTTGGGTCTTTCCATTTAAGCTTTTGTATGGATATGTTAAATCTCCTACATCATTTAAAGAAATAATCTGAGTATTATTATTTAAATATGCTTTTCTAATTCTTGCATTAATTATTGTTGCTTCAAATCTTGGATTAGATCCAATTAATAATATAAAATCTGTTTCTTCTATCCCATTAATTGTTGAATTAAATATATAATTTTCTCTAACAGAATTATCTATAAAAGTTTGAGAAGACCTTGATTCGTAATTTTTTATATTTAATGATCTATCAAAAAATTCTTTAAAAATAAAACTTGTCTCCATGTTAGTAAGGTCGCCTACAAAACCACATATTTTTTCTTTTTTGGTATTTTCAATTTTTGATTTAATGATTTTATAAACTTCTTCCCAAGAAGCTTTTTCAAATCTATTATTATATTTTATGTATGGAGTATCTAATCTTTGATTTAACAAACCGTCACAAGCATATCTTGTTTTATCAGATATCCATTCTTCATTTATATCCTCGTTTATTATTGGCAAAACTCTTTTCACTTCCCAATCATAAGTATCAACTCTTATATTAGATCCAACTGCATCCATAACATCTACAGTCTCTGTTTTTTTTAACTCCCATGGCCTAGCTTCAAAAACATAAGGTTTCGACGTTAATGCTCCCACAGGACAAAGATCTATGACATTACCTGACAATTCAGACTGAATAGATTGCTCTAAATAAGTTGTGATTTGCATATCTTCGCCTCTTCCTATGGCTCCTAATTCTGGGACTCCAGCGA
>MDTG01097301.1_pt1 | contig 12262 bp, 7 predicted proteins | sample 811421 | NCBI WGS metagenome assembly MDTG01 (sample SAMN05326645, study PRJNA326480) | marine metagenome | isolation source: seawater | place: Pacific Ocean: South East | collected 2011
CTACGTTGTTGATTGGGGAAAAAAAAATAATATCTCTCCTTCAAAATTATTAATTCCTTTATCCTTTGCTGCAATTATGGGAGGCGGATTAACTCTTATAGGGACCTCAACAAATTTAATTGCAAACAGCATTGTTGTAGGCGAAATTGGTCCATCTGCGGGGCTTAGTATGTTTTCTTTTTTTCAAATTGGAGCTCCCCTTGTCTTGATTGGAATCGTATATATTTTAATTTTTGGTAAAAAGGTTCTTCCTGATAATACAGGTATGATTTCAAATTTTCACAAAAATAAAAGAGAATATTTAGTCGATTTATTAGTGACGGAGAGATCTCCACTCGTAGGAAAAACAATTGGAGAATCAAATTTAAGAAGTTTGAAAGGACTTTATTTAGTGGAAATTGTTCGGCCTGATAAGGTGAGAACTGCACCTGGGCCAAAGGAGATTATGCGTGCTGGAGATTATATTATATTCGCAGGAGAAACGGATAATATTGCTGATATTATCAATCTGGATTTAGGATTGGAGATGCCTAATGACTTAGAGAAGTTACAACGTAAAAAAGAGGTGGTAGAGGTTATTGTTCCTTACAACTCATCCTTATCTAGAAAGAAAATAAAAGATACTGACTTTAGAGCTAAATTTGATGCGGCAATTATTGCGGTAAGAAGAGATGGTGAGAAATTATATGGAAAAATAGGGGAAATGACTCTGCAAAAAGGTGACATGATGCTATGTGTGGCTGGTCATGATTTTTATAAAAGAATAGATCAGGCTAAAGAGGTTACATTGATTTCCAACGTTCGTCAATTACAAGATATTGACGGGAAAAAGTCCACTTCATTAATTGTTTCCACAGTAATTGCTATTTTGCTTCCCGTGCTTGGTTTGTTAAGTCTTTTTCAGTCGCTTTTGCTTTTATTTGTGTTTTTGTTGTTAACACGAGTTGTGTTTTTTGGTGAAGTAAAGCGAGCGATTAATATTAATTTGATAGCAATAATGGGTGGAGCACTTTCCATAGGAGTGGCTATGGACAAAAGCGGTGCTGCAAAGTTTATAGCAACTGAAGGATTAACCATCTTAGAGCCTTTAGGTGTAATGGGTATTTTAGCTGGTGTATATTTGATTACCAATTTATTAGCTGCATACATGACCAATATAGCAGCGGTCTCTATCATCCTTCCAATTGCATTAAGTTTTGCAGAATTAAAGGGGTACGATTATAAACCCTTCCTTTTCTGTGTTGCGTTTGCAGGTTCTAAGACCTTTCTGACGCCTATTGGCTATCAAACCAATATAATGGTTTATGGACCAGGAGGTTACAAGTTTAAAGATTATTTTAAATTCGGTTTTCCTTTAACAATACTTTTTATGGTGTCAACACTGGTTATATTGAAAGTGATTTACTTCTAATTAAAGAATAATAAGCTATTCAAAGTTGATTACTTTAATAGGGTTTAAAGGTTCTCCTTTAAACCATATTTCGAAATGTAAATGAGGGCCAGTCGTAAATTTACCGCTATTTCCAACAATAGCAATTACTTCCCCCGCTTTGACAATTGCTCCTTCTTTTTTTAATAGAACGGAGTTGTGTTTGTAAATACTTATTAAGTCATTACTATGCTGAATGGCAATAACATGTCCTGTTTCTACAGTCCATGCCGAAAAAATGACTTTTCCGTTTAAGGTACTTTTAACAACCGCATTTTTTTCGGCTACGATATCAATTCCGTGATGGCCTTCATTTATCTTTAGCTCCTTTGAAATAAGTCCCGTAATTGGCTTAAAAAAATGAAAATAGGCTAATGATTTTGATTCTTCTGAAAAAGATAAATTAATAAATCGATCGGGTAATATATCATTTGTTACAGCTTGGTAATTTACATTTTCGAAGGTCATGGCATTGATGGAGTCAACAGGAATTCCAAAATCTTTAAAAGTAGAGTCTAGTTTTAGTCTGTAGTCAATTTTACCTTGAACTTGTTTTTGAAGTTTGAAAAGTTGCTTGGTGTTTTCTATTAAATGAGCATGGTCTGAGGCTGACTCATATCCTGGGATTATGTGGGATTTAATTGGGGTAAAGGCGATTATTAAGTAAGTAAATAAACTCACGGAAAGGGTACTAGCAATGACCAAAAGAATTAATCTGCCAAGGGAAATATTTCTACTGTAAACTTCAAGAAGTAAATTCTTATTTACGATAGATAAATGATAGCGAACTTTTAATCTTTGCCAGAAACTTCTTTTTGGATTTTGATTTTTTTCCATGCTTTTATCCTCAGTTTATTGAAATAAGGATTTTAGCTCAAAAGCATCTTTAGCCGACATTTTACCAGCCATAATTAAGTTCAGTTGTCTTCTTCTCAATGCTCCTTTGAAACGCTCTCTCTCTTGATCGGATTCTGGAATTAGTTCTGGAACTTCGATTGGACGTCCAATTTGATCTACGGCTACGAAGGTAAAAATAGCTTCATTATGCCTTTTTTTGTCACCCGTAATATGGTCTTCAACCCAAACATCCATTACAACCTCCATACTTGATGTAAACGCTCTCGAAACTTGTGCTTCGAGCGTCACAATATCCCCGAGTTTTATCGGTTTTTGAAAAGCAACTTTTCCAACAGATGCAGTTACAACAACTCTCCGGCAGTGTCGGTGAGCACTTATTGCTCCAATAACATCTAACCAGTTTAAAAGTTGTCCTCCCATTAAGTTTCCCAATGTGTTTGTATTGTTTGGTAAAACAATATGTGTTGCCGATGCAAAAGTGCTTTTTGCAGTTGTTGATTTCATACTTCTAAAATAAGCAATTATTCAACTAACTAATTATGTCAGCTGAAAATCACAAATTTTACTTCATTCCTTCAAATCTTGTGGATCGATTTATTTTTTTCTTCCTTTTAGGGATTTTTGTCTTTTTAGAAGGAGAATAATAACTGTCTCGTCTTTTCAAAAGTTTAAATTTAAAGCGAAATCGCACTGCATTTTCAAGATGCAAATTGTTGGTTGGTTTCGAACCATAAGAGTCCTTAAATTTTAAGTTTAATTTTCTTGAGTTATTTGAATTGTAGGAATCTTTAAATTTTGAGTTTAGTTTTCTTGGATTATTAGAGCTGTAGGAGTCTTTATATTTTTGCTGGTCTTTTCTGCTTTTACTTTTACTTCCATAAGAATCTCTAAAACCATGTTGTTTTTTTCGTCCATTTTCTCCCTCGTAGGAATCTTTGAATCGAATTTGATTTTTACGTCCACCTGTGCGTCCACTGTATGTGTCCTTGAACAGCATTGGGTTTCTTCGTCCACCTGTTCGTCCACTGTAGGCATCCTTATAACCAATTTGATTCTTTCGTCCCCCTGCTTGACCATTGTAGGTATCTCTGTAGCGCATTTGGTTCTTACGTCCACCTGTTTTTCCACGGTATGAATCTTTATATCCCATTTGGTTCCTTCTTCCAATTCCTCCACCATAGGAATCATTGAACCTGATTTTATAGCTCCTTCCATCTCCTCTTCCACTGTAACTATCATGAAATTTTGGAGAGCACCCACAAAATATCATAGAGTAAATGAAAAACGATATGGTGATTATTTTGCGCATTGAAGAATAGCTAATTTACGGTTTACATTTAATTTAGTTTTTCTTAGTATATTTACGTCACCAATGTTAACTAATAGCACAAACTCAACACAATATTTTACGATAACTTCCACTATCGCAATTGCTATTATCACCCCTTTTGGGGCGTAATTTTCACATATAATATATTACGAACATTATTTCTGACTAAATCGCTATTTAGTCACGACATAATTCAATATTTTTGCGCCATAAACGCGCAGTTGGAAACAATTAAATAAAAAGAGAAATGAAGGTTTTAAAATTTGGAGGAACATCTGTGGGAACAGCAAAATCTATCAAAAAGGTAAAAGATATCATTGCGAATGAAGCAAAGAGCGATAGAATTATTGTAGTTGTTTCAGCAATGTCACAAGTAACCAACAAACTTCTAGTAGCAAGCGAATTAGCTGCCGTTGGAGATGACTCTTACAAAGAAATTATTAGGGAAATAGAGCATAAACATTTTGAGGCGATTCGTGAATTGGTTGAAATTGATCAACAAAGTGGCGTTATTGCAAACGTAAAAGTTCTTTTAAATCAATTAGAGGACATTTTAAATGGAGTATATTTAGTTCGAGAGCTGTCGTCTAAAACATCTGACTACATTTTGAGTTTCGGTGAGTCACTTTCTTCTATTTTACTCAGTAAATCAATAGGAGCGGAATTAGTAGATTCAAAATCTTTGATATCAACAAATACCGAGCATGGAGAAGCTACTGTTTTGTTTGATAAAACGTATAAAAACATTCACGAATTTTTTGAATCTAGCAATTCGAATGTATTTGTTGCTCCTGGTTTTATCGCTTCCACTGAGGAGGGGGTTACCTCTACCTTAGGAAGAGGAGGATCTGATTTTTCTGCTGCCTTATATGCGGCAGGATCTAATGCTGTGGAGTTACAAATTTGGACTGATGTAAGCGGTATGTACACTGCGGATCCAAGGAAAGTAAAATCTGCATTTCCAGTTAAATTTGCTTCTTACAAGGAGGCTATGGAACTCTCCCATTTCGGAGCTAAGGTTATTTATCCGCCAACAATTTTACCTGTATACAAGAAAGGAATTCCCATCAAAATTAAAAATACTTTTGCACCAGAGGAGCAAGGTACTTTAATTACCTCAAGTGCTGATGAAGGGATGCCTATCAAAGGAATTAGTTCGATTGATAAAATAGCTCTGGCGAGCTTAAGCGGATCGGGTATGATCGGTATTCCAGGAATATCGGCTCGTTTATTCGGTGCCCTCTCTAGAGCAAAAGTTAATGTGATACTAATTACTCAGGCGTCATCTGAGCATTCAATATCTTTTGCAATTAGTCCAGACGATATAAACAATGCGGTTGATGCCGTTCAAGAGGAATTTGTGTTTGAAATTCAAACTGGAAAAATTAATAGCCCAAGAGTTGAAACTGGTTTGTCAGTTATTGCCTTGGTTGGAGAAAAGATGAGTGGACAGGTCAATGTAAGTGGGAAAATGTTTAATACACTTGGAAGTAATGGAGTAAATATTAGAGCCATTGCCCAAGGATCATCAGAGAGAAATATTTCAGCTGTGATAGAAGAAAAAGACGTAAAGAAAGCACTAAATGTGCTTCATGAGAATCATTTTGAAGGATCAAATAAAGTACTCAACCTTTTTGTGGTGGGTGTCGGTAATGTAGGAGGGACACTAGTTGATCAAATTAAGCATCAACAAAAAGTATTGCAGGAGTATTCAAATATTGTAATTCGAGTTGCTGGTTTAGCCAATTCAAAAAAGATGTTCTTAGATTCTGATGGAATTGACCTGGAAGGGTGGCAAGAAAAAGTAGAGGGGTCTTCTGATGTTTTTCAAAAAGAATCCCTAATTAAGCGAATCACTGAACTAAATTTGCGGAATTCTGTTCTTGTTGACTGCACTGCAAATTATGAAATTGCAGCGGTATATAAAACAGCCTTGGAAAATAATATTAATGTAGTCACGGCAAATAAAATTGCCTGCTCTTCGGATTATGATTTATATCAAGATTTGAAGGCCATATGTCTGAAGAATAACGTCAAGTTTTTGTATGAAACAAATGTTGGAGCAGGTCTCCCTGTGATTGGGACTATAAATGATTTAGTTCATTCTGGAGATAGGATTCAAAAAATTGAGGCCACTGTTTCTGGGTCATTGAATTTTATTTTCAACACTTATGATGGACATAATACCTTTCATGATGTTGTGATGCAAGCAAAAACTGAAGGCTATACTGAGCCAGATCCAAGAATTGATTTATCAGGCGTGGATGTTAAACGTAAAATATTGATTCTAGTTCGTGAAGCAGGAATTAAAATGGAATTTGATGATATAGAGGTAAAAGAAATTCTTCCCAAAGCTTGCTTCGAAGTGGATACCGTGGAAGATTTTTTCCAGTCGTTGAAGAATGATGAATCAATCTTTCAAAAAATGGTTCGAGATGCTCAATCTGAAGACAGAAAACTAAGAGTTATTGCTAAATATGAGGATGGGAACGCAAGTGTTGAATTGCAAGCCGTTGATTCAACTCACCCATTTTATAATTTACAAGGAACTGATAATACAGTAGCATTGTATACAGATAGATATGTCTCGCAACCTATGGTTATTCAGGGGGCAGGGGCTGGAGCCGGAGTTACAGCTGCAGGAGTTTTCGCCGACATTGTAAGAATTGCCAACTATTAAAAAATGAATCAGTTAAAAGTATTTGCCCCAGCAACTGTTGCCAATGTAGCGTGTGGTTTTGATGTTTTAGGTTTGGCCCTAAACTACCCTGGTGATGAGGCTTTAGTTACAAAAACTGATAAAAATAGTATTGTAATCACTGCGTGTCATAATGCGGTAAATTTACCTTTAGCAGCAGATAAAAATGTTGCTGGAGTTGCGGTAAAAGCACTTCTGAATAAATTAGGCTCTAAACAAGGCTTTGAAATTGAACTGACTAAGGGAGTAAAGCCAGGTAGCGGAATAGGTAGTTCTGCCGCTAGCTCTGCTGCTGCAGTAGTAGCTGTTAATCAATTGTTAGGGAATCCTTTTTCGCAAAAGGATTTAGTTGAGTTTGCAATGGAGGGAGAGCGGTGTGCAACAGGTGTCGCGCATGCAGACAATGTAGCACCATCGATATGTGGTGGTTTTACCTTAGTAAGATCCTACGAACCATTAGATATTATTAAAATAGATTCTCCAAAAGAGCTTTGGGCCACAGTTATTCATCCGCAATTGGAAGTTAAAACAAGAGATGCTCGTCGAGTTTTAAAGGGAGGTATTGATCTTTCTAAAGCAATTACTCAATGGGGTAATGTTGGAGGACTTGTTGCTGGACTATACTCTGATGACTATGATTTGATAGGACGCTCGTTAGTAGATGTTGTTATTGAACCAATTCGTTCAATTCTTATACCGGGCTATGAAAAAGTTAAAAGAGCAACATTAGAAGCTGGCGCTTTAGGATGTTCAATTTCAGGTTCAGGGCCCTCTATTTTTGGTTTGTCCAAAGGGAAAGAAGCAGCTGAGAAAGTTAAGGCGGCAATGGCTGAGGTATATACCCAATATGGAGTTGATTTTGAAATTCATGTTTCTCAGATTAATGCCGAAGGCGCTAAAGTTATTGGATGATGAAATACTATAGTACAAGAAAAAATTCTGAAGAAGTATCTTTTAAGGATGCCGTAATAAGAGGCTTGGCTCCTGACGGGGGCTTATATTTTCCTGAGAGAATTGATAAGTTACCGGAGGGGTTAATTGGATCTGGGGCTTCTATCGAGGAGCTGGGATATGAAGTTGCTAAAAGGTTTGTTGATGGTGAAATCCCTGACTCAAAGTTGAAAAAAATTGTATCTGAAACTGTAAACTTTCCTTTGCCACTTGTTGAGGTTGAAAAGGAGGTTTACTCACTAGAGTTATGGCATGGTCCAACATGTGCTTTTAAAGATGTTGGTGGACGTTTCTTAGGAAGATGCCTATCCCATTTTGTTCAGGAGAGCGGCGAAAAGATAACTATACTTGTTGCTACCTCTGGTGATACTGGGTCAGCTGTTGCCTCAGGATTTTTGGGTGTAGAAGGAATTGATGTCGTAATTCTCTATCCAAAGGGATTGGTTTCTAAAATCCAAGAGCAGCAACTTACGACAATGGGTCAGAATATCTCTACCTTAGAGGTTGAAGGTTCATTTGATGACTGCCAAGCAATGGTAAAACAGGCCTTTAATGATATTGAATTAAGATCGGCGATTAAATTATCTTCCGCTAATTCAATTAATGTTGCTCGTTTCTTACCGCAGTCATTCTACTATTTTGGTTCATATGAGCAATTAGAGGATAAGACGAAACCTGTTGTTTACTCTTGCCCGTCAGGGAATTTTGGAAACTTAACCGCAGGTATGTTTGCCAAGCAAATGGGTCTTCCTATCGAACGATTTATTGGAGCAACAAATGCAAACGACGTGGTTCCAGAATATTTAAGAACAGGTGTTTATGTTGCTCGACCATCTATTCCAACAATTTCTAATGCTATGGATATTGGTGATCCTTCCAACTTTGTAAGAATATTGGAATTGCATGGAGGGGATTGGGAAAAGGTTAAACAATCAATGGTTGGATATGCTTTTAGTGATGAGGAAACGAAAGAGGGTATGATAGATGTGATTTCTAGAACCGGATATCTGATGGAGCCTCATGGTGTAATAGGGTATTTGGCTGTCAAAGAATATCAAAAAAATCATGATGTTCAAGCTATTGTTTTGGAAACAGCACATCCTGCTAAATTTGGTGATGTTGTTGAACCGGTAATTGGTAAAAAGATTGATGTTCCTGAAAGACTTCAAGAGTATATGAGAAGAGAGAAGGTAGCAACTTTGATTCAACCAGATTTTAGTGAGTTTAAAGAGTATTTGTTAAATAAAGTGTAACATACTACAACAAGTTAAACTTTTCTAGAAGATCGTCTTTATATGAACCTCCTATGGGAACAGATTTTTCCAATCCTTCAAGTTGAAGTCTCCCATTAACATGCTCTATAGAAAGTATTTTATCCAAATTTACGATGAAGGATCGGTGTACCCTAGCAAAAAATTTAGCCGGTAGTTTTGACTCTACATCTTTCATCGTACTATGAATGGTATATTTCCCATGACGAGCATGAAAGTTTACGTAGTCCTTTAATGCCTCAACATAAAAAAGGTCCTCCACACTTATTTTGATTAATCTGCTTTTATTCTTCACAAAAATATAGTCCTTTCCATTCTTAGATTCACTTACAAGGGATGAATAAACATCAAGCTCTTTCTTCATCTCAGCTGTTTTTTGATGCTTATACAATGCCATCTCTATTGTAGTGTGTAAATCAATTTCTTTGAACGGTTTTAAAATATAACCATAGGGCTCTGTTATTTTTGCTTTAGAGAGGGTGTTTTCATCTGCATATGCGGTTAGGAAAATAACAGGCAGATTGTACTTTTCTTTGACATATTCAGCAACCTCTATACCGTCCATATCTCCTTTTATCATGATATCCATTAAGAAGATTTCTGGTTTTAGTCCATCATTTAGGAGTTCCTTGACTTTTTCTCCTGAGGAAGCTACCCCAACAACATCATATCCTAATTTTTTTAGACTTTGTTCAATGTCCTTAGCTACAATATTTTCATCTTCTAAAATAAATACCTTAGTATTTGCCATATATATGATTAATCTCTTTTAAAGTTAACAATGAATTTACTTCCAGAAGCATACTCATATTTAATTTCTCCATCAATTTGATCGACTAATGTCCAAACCAATTGTAAACCTAATGAATCGTTAGTTTCAATATCTAAATCTTCAGGTAAACCTCTTCCAGAATCATGTACAATAAGGCGCTTGTTATTGTCTTTATTCTTGGCCAGTATTACCTTTATACTCCCTTGCTTTATATCTGTAAATGCATACTTAAAACAATTGGAAACCAATTCGTTAACTATTAACCCGCACGGTATAGCTGAGTCTAAAGATAGGGATATATCCTCAATATCAAAATCCAATTTAATATTTCTATTGGGTGTCATATAGGAGTATGAAATATTGTTGCATAGGTTGTGCAAATATTCTGCAAAATCTACTGCTGCAAAATCTTCTTTTTGGTATAAACTTTCATGGATAAAAGCCATCGATTTTATCCTATCTTGACACTCCCGAATAACATCCAATGTGTCTTCATCGCTAATGTATCCTGTCTGCAGATTTAATATAGAGCTAATTACTTGTAAATTATTTTTAACACGATGATGTACTTCTTTTAGTAAAATTTCTTTTTGATGAATATTATTTTTAAGTTCTTCTTCTGCTTTTTTGAGTTCGGTAATGTCTCTTAAAACTCCCATGGTTCCAATGGCTTCTTTTTCGGGTCCGGAGAGAATAGATGCAGAGAGATATCCAATAAAAGTTGAGTTATTTGCCCTTTTGCAAATTACTTCTCCACTCCATTTACCATATCCTAATACGTTTTCTAGAATTTCTTTTCGCTTTATTTCTCTTGCAAAAAGTGGGTCTACGGAAGTGTCTATTATGCTTGATGTCGAATACCCAAAACCCTCTGTTGCTGCTTGATTAAACTCTGTTATTTTACCATTAATATCCGTTGCAATAATCATATCTGTTGAAGAATCAATAATGTATTGATTCAATTCTTTTGCCGATTTTAATTCCTCCTCAGCAGCTCTTCTTTCATCAATCTCTTTCTGAAGTCTTCTGGTGGTTTCTTCTGCAAATTCAGCTCGTAATTTATCTTTCTCAGCCTCTTTTGCAATCTGTGCAGATTTGATTTCTTTGGTGATATCCTCTATTGTGCCTACTCTACCAATCACTTCATTGCTGGTATCTTTGAGTAAATTAACTTGAACTTTCACCCATCGTTCATTACCTTTTTTGGGTACGACTCTATATTCATACTGCTGGTGATTGTCTTTTTGTGTAAGGTCAATATGGGTTTGAATTCTTGCTCTATCTTCAGGGTGTATTTTTGAGAGCCAATTTTCCATGAATCCATCAACACTTGGGTAGTATGCTATTTCCTTTAGCTTATCATTAACATAAATTGCATTTCCTAGTTTATCTGTTAAAAATATTCCAATTGGAGCATGTGATGCAAGTGTTCTAAAGCGGGATTCACTTTCTTTCATGATCATTTCGTATTCTAATCGTTCGCTAATATTTCTTCCACTAGCTATAATTACCTCTTTTCCAAAATAGGTTCCAGGGTGCAGAATCATTTCAAGAGGAATATTACTACCACTACCTGTTGTGCAATGCCATTCAAACTTTTGAGGTTCACCAGCCCAAGCTTTTCCTATTTTCATTAAGTCATCTTCATTGATGATTTTTAATTCGCCTAGCTTATCAAAAGATTCTCCAACAATCTCATCTTTGGGGGTTTCGTATGTATCCAATACGGTTTGATTAACATCAATAACTTTACCTTGGCTATCAACTATGAAAATGAGGTCAGAGCTTGAGTTGAAAATTTCAAAATAGCTTTTTATCGACTGATTTTTTTGCTCTTCTGCAATTTTCCTTTGAGTGATGTCTCTTACAATAACCTGAATATAGGAATCCGACTCAACAGTAAAACTATTAATACTAACCTCAGAGTCAAACTGTTCTCCTGTTAACTTAGAATGGCGCCAATAGAAGAATTGTGATTCACCTGCTAAAGCGCTTTGCATGTGATAGTGGTAGTTTAGTATGGAATCTTCGCCATTGGGCTGTTTTTCGGGCATTAATTCATACAGTTTTTTCCCAGCAATTTCTAAGAATCCTGGTGCATTGAACATTGAAAGCGTTTTTTCATTGCAGTCAACCATATCAACATCTTTAAAAATTATAATCGCATCGTTTGCTTCACTGAATAGTAAGCGGTGCTTGAGTTCACTTTGCCTCAATAGCTGATCTGCCTCAATATCTTTTGAAATGTCTCGAATCACCCCAAAATTGGCAAAATGATCATTTTTTTTTGAGACTTGGGGGTAAATCGAAAGTTCTACCCAAGTATTGAATTTTTTGAGTTTATTTTGTATTCTGAATTGATGTTTTTCTGGTTCTTTGGTATGGTTTACTTTGATTATGAATTCGTTTAGCTTTTCTTTATCAGAATTGCATGCAAATTCAAAAGGAAGTTTATTTTGAAGAATCATTTCTTCAGCTGGCATTCCGGTTATTTTTTCAATCCCTTTACTTATATAACCAACACTTTCTCGTTTATTTTTTATTATTTTCTCCGTATATACTATTTCATCAATATTATTGAGGAAAAAAGAAAGTCTTCGTTCAACGGAATCCTTATCAGAGGTTTTAACTCTGAACAGGAAATAATTTTGTTTTTCTATTGAAAACTTACTTTTTGTTGCGAATATAAGATGATCAAGCTCAAACAAATTATAGCTTATTTCCTGGTCAAATACGCAGTCTAAATTGATTAAATTATTGAAATCTCTTTTAGAGGGAGTCTTTGGAAGATTAGGAAGCATTTCCAAAATAATTGAGTTATGATACACAATTTCGGTCTTATTATTAGTAATTATGATGCCCTCACCGGATCCTTCAAAAAGGGCGCTAAAATTATGTTTTTTCATAGCACGATTGTTCTTTGTTAAAGAAACAAATAAAAATGATAAATTAA
>MDTG01287668.1_pt1 | contig 12262 bp, 6 predicted proteins | sample 811421 | NCBI WGS metagenome assembly MDTG01 (sample SAMN05326645, study PRJNA326480) | marine metagenome | isolation source: seawater | place: Pacific Ocean: South East | collected 2011
CGTTTTGTGCCTTTGTTGTTTGTACAGTAGATATTTGATCAACGTATTTGTTCGCGACGTCGTCGTCCTCCCATTAATAACTCTCTTTCTCGAATTGCATTGACGAAAGAAACCCGCTTCCAATTCTCTTCATTAGTCGTGTGTCGCCGAGACATTAATTAGTATCTCATCATGGCGACGGTTCGTAAGCTCCAGGCGGAGATCGACAAGACGTTCCGTAAAGTGGACGAGCAGCAGGAGGTGTTTCAGCAGGTCTTCGACCGTTTGCACGAGTGCGACCAGAGTTTGAAGGAGAAATACGAGGTATACTCATTTGATAACAACGCGAAGAGTTTTACACCAAAAGCGCTTTTCTTCCCCTGGGAATTGGGAATTGGAATGGAAGTGCACAACTGTTTTCTCTCACGCGCGGTTTAGACTCGATCTCTCTCGTCTCGGGCTTTTGTCCGGTTCGGGTCCTCTCTTGGACTGCATCGCGCGACGACGACTCTTCTTTTTGGACGATGATGGTTGTGTTCTCTCTCTCTCTCTCTCTCTCTTCGTCTTTCTTTCTGCGCCGTGTTGCGGGCACACAAAAAAAGCGCGTGTGATGAGCACATTTCACCCCCTTTTTAGGGAAAGAAAGAGAGGGATCATCATCATCATCATCATCATCAAATCATCTTTGAGAGAATCACCGTCGTCGTCATCGCACACACACAGCCGACGACGAAAACGAAGAACGGTGGTTTTGTCTCTTCGTCGGTGTTCTCTCGTTCTCTCGACGCGACCATTATTCGACCGTTGTGGCCAACAAAAAAGCGCTGACGATTGGGTGACCACCCTTTTGCTCTTCTCTCTATACAACACCTTGACTCGATGTTATTATTACTCCTCCTCTACAGGCTGACTTGAAAAAGGAATTGAAAAAGCTCCAAAAATTCCGCGACCAAATAAAGAACTGGTCCGCCGATACGGTCATCAAAGACAAGACGCAGCTGAACGAATACAAGCGAAAAATCGAAATCGACATGGAACGGTTTAAAGTAGTGGAACGACAATCGAAGACGAAAGCGTTCTCGAAACACGGGCTGGAGAAGATGGAAAACGAAACGGCGGAACAAAAGCGACGACGAGAGACGAAAGAATGGTTATCGGCGTGCGTAGAAGAGTTGTCGAATCAATCGGACGCGTTCGAGGCGGAGATTGAAGTGTTGCAGTTGGAATCGGCAAAACCAAGCAAGAAAAAGGGGAAGAATAGCACGAATAACCCCAACGAAGAGAAAGTGCAACAATTGGAGGAATCCGTGCAAAGACATAAAGAGCACACGTTGAATTTGGAGATTATGATGCGATTGGTGGAAAACGAGACGTTGCCGGTGGAAGAGGCGGACGATATACGGGATTTGATCGAGGATTATTTGGAGAGAAATCAGGAGGACTTCGACGAGTTTGACGTCGTGAGCGACATGTATGAGAGTTTGAATTTGGAAGCGCTAGCGACGAAGGAAAGTGTGAAAGTGGTGACGAATGTAAAGCAGTTACACGAAGAATCTGGTGATGCACCTGCTGGACCGCCGCAGTTGCAAACGGCCTTGAGCGGAGGATCTAAGATTGAACCGCCGAAACCGAGAGTGGTGCCACCGGCAGCAGTGACAAGTCCAAAAGCGGCGGCGGCCGCGGCGGCGGCGGCTGCACAACAAGAACAGCAAAGTGTAAATCAATGGGGATCGCGGTTCCCAGCACCGAAAGGATTGGAAGCCGACGGGGTTGGATCTGGGAACGGAGGCAACAACGCCGCGGTTGGGAGCGGTTCTGCCGCCGCCGCCGCCGCCGCTGCGGGAAAACCCATTCCGAGACCAAATAACAATTCCAACGCGGCACCAGGAGCAGGAGGTATTAAAGATGGCAACGCCGCGCAACAAGCGTTTCCACCAGGTCCAAGACCGTTATCGTCTGACGCAAATCAACAACAATCCGCGGTGGAAGCCGCCAACGCGGTGTTCACAGCTCATGAAGTTTTCGATAACCCGAGTCAAGGCGCGCGATCGTTGAATGAAATGTCCACGTCCATACGCCGTAGCGGTATGCAATCGGGCAGCGGTAGTGGGAGCACTCAATCCATAAACAACACCAGCACCGTCAACTCCACGTTGGCGCAACAGCAACAACAACAGCAACAACAACGACAACAGCAACAACAGCAACAGCAGAGAGGAGGAGGAGGAGGAGGGGTCAATAGTACCGCCTCAACAGCAACGGTCGCGCACGGTGACCCTTCTTCGCGTCTTCGCCTCCTCGAAGCATCCGGCTCCTCTCGCCTTCTCCCGTCTGCTTCGGATGGCATCTGGACGAGACGCGTCCGCCGCGCGCCTCAAGTGCCGATCCCGCCTTCCTACCCAACTACCCTCCTCGACAGTAACGGGAAAAACTTATACCCAGTTTTGGAAAACCAGGCATTATTCGAACGCTTAGACGCCGACGCTCTCTTCTTCGCCTTCTACCATCAACAGGGTACCCCACAACAATATTTAGCCGCTCGAGAGTTGAAAAGAGCCAACTGGCGGTTTCACAAAAAGTACGGCGCTTGGTTCGCGCGAAGAGAGGAACCGAAAGTTTCCACCGAGGAGTACGAGCAAGGCGCGTACGTCTATTTCGACCACGCGGTGAGCAGAGACGAGTACAGGAGCGTCCGGGGGTGGTGTCAGAGAAGTAAACCGGACTTTCTCTTTGAATATTCGCATCTGGAGAACGAGTTGCAATGAAACTTTTGAAGCGCTTTTCTCGAATGAAGATTTTCAAAAATTCCCTCCTTTTTTTTCAACACTTTTCTTCACTCCATTCTTCTTTCTCCAAAAGAGTTCTTTTCCGACCGCGAGGAGGAGCATTATCATCATGCCTCCGATTCCGATCGTGGTCCAGAGCACCACGTACAAAGTCCACTTCCCGTTCGCGCCGTACCCGTGCCAAATGGTGATGATGGAAAAGATCTTGTTCGCGCTCCACAACGGCCAAAACGCGCTGTTGGAATCCCCCACTGGAACAGGGAAGACGTTGTGTTTACTCTGCGCGAGTTTAGCGTTCGCGGAGGAGCGGAGGAAGAGAAAGAGAGGCGTTACTGGGGGGAGCAAGACGACGACGACGACGACGACGACGGAAAAGAGAGATGTTTTGGAGGAACACCAACGTCCGACGGAAGAGGAGAACGGTGGAGATTTTGAGCGGGAACGCGATGATGATGATGGAAACATCATCATCCCTTTACAAAAGCGACATCCAGAGGCGAAGACTTTGGGACTACAAAAATGGACGTCGTTTCCGCCGTCTCAATCGAGCGACGCGGCACAACCTCATCCTCCACCGAACGACTCGAATTCTTCGCGAGTGACCATAGTCTACGTCTCCCGAACGCACTCTCAACTGCAACAAGTCATCTCGGAGCTGAAAGCCACGGAATACACACCGCGCGCGAGTATCGTCGGATCTCGGAAACAGTTGTGCGTCAACGAATGGGTCGCAGAGGCGGCGAAGAAAATGGGCGGTGGAAATAAGAGAGGCGCGGAGAAGTTGTGCAAACTCGCGTGCGAGAGCGAGAAGTGCGATAAGAAGAGGAACGTTGGAATCTATATGAAGGAAACCTTCGGGATCGATATCAAGGAGAATACTATGTGGGGGAAGAATGGGTTCGCGAAAGGAGTAGGGGGGTTTGGAGATACGGAGTTTAGAACGGAAAGGTACGGAAAAGGGCACGGAAGGACGAAGAAGAACAAAAGCGATGCGACAAGTTTGCGACAAGTGCCAAAAGATAATAAAAAAGACAACGAGATGGAAGAAAAGTGCATCATGGATGTTGAAGACTTACTGAAAGAAGGGAAGAAGAAAGGAGGTCCGTGTCCATACTTTTTAGCGCGAGAGATGACACGAGGCGCAGAGGTGATTTTTGCGCCGTATTCGTACATCTTAGACGCTGGAGTCCGAAGACGCGCTTTAGATGAAACCGTGATTAATTGGCAAAAGTCGATTGTAATCTTTGACGAAGCACACAACGCGGAATCAGCGTGCGAAGAAGCCGCTTCGAGGGACTTGACTGCTGTGCACATTGCCAACGCGATTAAAGATGCCGATGAAGCGTTTCAGTTTTGGAGTTTACACGAAGAAGGGATGGCGGGGATGTCCGAAGGGGAAAAAAATGATGAGATGAAGAAGAGCACGTATCCAACCCGAAGTGCGAGCGATTATTTAACATTGCGTGGCATATTTGCGGCGTTGGAAAGAGAGATTGCTATTGTGTGCGCGCAAGATCAAGAGAGTGTGAGAAAAGGCGAAACGTTACCGTCCTCGAGAGACGGGTGGTTCATATTTGACCTTTTGGGTAAAGTGAACATTAACATGGACACGTACTCTCAAATTACGCAAGTATGCGAGGACGCGTCGACGTTACTCTCGTTTAGAGCTGCAGAAATTGGGAAAGGTCTAGGCACTGGTCTCGAAAGAGTCAAAGAATTCCTCGAATGCGCGTTCGAAGCGAAATACAAAGGTCTGATCGAGTGTTATCGCTCGCGAGTAGGACCTCCAGAGGAGGATTTTAGCAGCACGTGGAATAAGAAAAAAGACGAGAAAGAGAAAGGTCCAACAGTGTCTTTCTGGTGCATGGTTCCAGGCGTCATAGTCAACGAACTGTGCGAATTGGGCGTCAAATCGCTCTTGTTAGCCTCGGGGACGTTATCGCCGATGGATTCGTTCGCCTCGGAGCTTCGCGCGCCGTTCCCGGTTCGGTTAGAGAATCCGCACGTCATCCCGCAAGAAAACGTTTGGGCCGGCAAGTTTCTGAAAGGACCGTCGAATTCGGTTTCTTTAAACTCTAGCTACCGATTTCGAGATACCGAACAGTATAAGAATGAGCTTGGTTTGTTAATCCTACGCGTCGCACGGGTGACGCCGGATGGCGTTTTGGTATTCTTCCCGAGTTATGGCGTCATGGCAAAGTGCGTAGAATTTTGGAAGACGAGAACGTCCATCTGGAGCGATATCATGCGCACGACAAAGAAAACGTTGATCGTGGAACCGAAAGAAAGCGAAGCGTTTTTAGAAGCGTACGAGTCGTTCAACAAAGCGCTCGACCGATCAAAATCAAGCAGTTGGAGTAAAGTAGGTTTGACGAACAATAATGACACTGCGAAAGACGAAACGGCTGTCACGTTAGCCGCTAAAGGTGGCGCCATATTTTTTGCCGTCTGCAGAGGGAAAATCTCCGAAGGCATCGATTTTGCCGACAAAGCAGGACGCGCGGTTATTTTAACTGGCATCCCCTACGCGCCGAAAGCCTCGGCGCGCGTTCGGTACAAGCGCGAATTTCTCGATACAGCCATTATGCTTCAAAAACGAAACAATCCGCACCTGAACTGTAACATTACAAGTGGCGAACAGTGGTATTCGCAAACGGCCATGCGTGCGACCAACCAAGCGTTAGGACGCGTCATCCGTCACAAGGATGATTTCGGTGCGGTCATCTTTGCGGACGAACGATTCGCGTATCGAAACCATCAAAACCAGTTAAGTTTATGGATCCGACCGGCGATACAAACGTTCGATACATTCGAAAGAGGAATAGAAAGTCTATCTGCGTTTTTTGAGCGGTGTGGTCACGCGAACAGTGCGCTTATGCTCGCTGCAGCGGAGAAGTCAGCAAAGAAGAAGAAACGTAAAGGACCGCCTTTGCGCCTCCAACACGAGAACGAAAAAGCGGAAGAACAGCAGCAGCAGCAGCAAAAGCTTCAGCTGCAGAAAAAGAGCAATAATAATAACTGTGAACAACTAAAAGACAACTTTGTGAAGAAATCACGGGTTTTGGATACCTCATTACCGTCCGCGCTCATGAACGCATTGAATAATGATGAGAACGAGGTGGACAACAACGAGAGAAGAAACTTATTCAGCGGCGGTGGTGGCGGTGGTGGCGGAGGCGGTGGAGGGTCTTTAGCGTTTAGATTACTCAAAGCTGGGGGCAATAGGGACAACACGATAAAGTCCTCAGTCGTCGGGGGTAGTAAAGCTAATGGAACAGGAAATGCAAATGACGCGACGCATACCAACGTTGACAAAGCGATGTTGGCGAAACAAAAGCTCATCAAAAGAGCACGCGCTGAGCTCCCGCCGGAAGACTTTCCGAAGTTTGTCGAGGCGATGAAAAATACCGTCAGCGTGGAGTCGTCGGATACCGTGGTGCACGAGTCCATGAAAACACTCGCGAAGTTGTGCAAAATTGAGAAACGAGGCATCGGTCCTTCCACTTTGTGGGCAGCCATTGGAATCGGTTTGACGTTGAAAGATGCGGCAAAGAAAGCCTACGACGCGTTTGAAGAGAAAGCGAAACGGAGAATGGAAGAGAAAACAATAGCGATTCCGCTCGTGCAATCATCGCAACCTCCTCTTCCCTCTCCTCCCAAAAAAAGTATCGACACTGGTATTTTCGGACGCATGGCGAGAACGTCCAAACCGCGAGATGGTTCAGAACTAAAGTCAAACGCCAAAACCAGCACCGCGTCGTCAAAGCCGAAGAAGAAAACCTCCTGTGACCACTGCAAGGCCTCTATGTGCGACCGACCGTTCCAGTCGTCCATCTGCGGCCACTTTGCGTGTTACAAGTGTTTCAACGCCATCTTTGCGAGCGAGTCCACGAAAGCGGTGCCAAACTCTGGCCCTTGTCCGACGTGTTCTCAACGCATCACCAAGAAGAGTTTGAAGAAAATGTGCTTTTAGTTATAGATACGTAGCACTCGTAGTCGTTGTAGCAGTAGCAGTAGTCGCCATACAAAACGCGTCGTCGCGTTCCCCGCGATTTTTTTTTCAAACACCACAGCAGAACCACCCACCAGTAATCAAAGTTTCCTCAGAAAAAAGCCACTCCCGCGTGGACGCCCATGCACTGCCCGAGCGGCGCACCGCCTGCTCTTGGTGGGCGTCTCCTCGCGAAGAGGCAAAGGCACAGAAGGCGGCTTTTTTTCGGATCCAATGACGCGCAACTCTTCAAACTCGTGTGTGTTTTCCTCTGCGGATGTCTCTTCTTTTCGTTCCTTTTAATGGACAGAGCGGTCCAATACGACGACGAGCGAGAACGACAACGCGGACGAGTCAGACGACGAAAGGAGACGATCGGAGAGAGAGACGACAGCGGAGGTGTAAAAGCGAAAGTCCTCGCCGCGCACAAAGAGCTGGCGAGGTACGTGCGAGTGAGAAAGAATCGGAGAGATTTTGTACCAGTTTTGTCGTCTGACTTTGTGTCAGATACAGAGGACAGAAGGAGGGACGACGCGGACGATGAGGAGAATTTTAGGGTGGAAAAGGATAACGGGAACGACTACGTGTTGACGCACTCGCTCCTTCCAAAACCGAGGTTTCTGATTGGTGGCGCTTCGAGAAGGGCGATGGCGGCTTTGAGTGAAGCGAGCGTAACGAGCGCGGGCGACGCGACGGGCGTATTTGAAGGTCGTCGCAAAGTGCCGAGCGCTCGGGACTTACCTGAGGTGCCGGAGATTCCGGAGCGGTTGAAAAGGATGGACGTGGAGTACGTGACGGAGAGAAAAGTGATTCCGGTGAAGCCGAGGATTGCGCCGGAACGGCCACACGGGCAGAAAAAAAGTAGTAGTACAGGGAACGAGAGTGAAGAAGATAATCGTAATAGGGCCGAAAGGTCAGCCTACGTAGCCGCGTCAGAAGATTCGAACGCACCGACAATCAAAGTAATGCCAGAAAAAATAGAATCAGAACACCGCGACGAGGACGACGATAATAGTAAGAGTATCAATAACGGTGTCAGTAGCGAAGAACAAGAACAAGAACACGAAGAACAACAGAAACCAACGCCAATGCAAAAAGCAGTGCTCAAAGCTGCGACGTATCGTCTTGGTGGCACTAAATTGAAGAAACTCATGGATACCGAAGTCGACATCTTCTTGAGTAAATCGACTCTGAATGGCATCGACCCGGAAGGAAAGCGAAACAAAATAACGTGTGGCGGGAAACCAGTGATGCAAGTGAAAACGTACGACCAGTTGCGCGACGCCGTTCCAGAACTCTCCGAATACATTCCAGACGAAGACGACATCCACATCCGAGGCGGCTTAAGACCAGACGCAAAATCTCTCGGTCGCCGATGCGCCGTCGTCGGTAACTCTGGTTCCCTCCTCGACCACACCTACGGTTCGGAAATCGACAGCCACGACGCCGTCATCCGCTTCAACGCCGCGCCGACAAAAGGCTACGAAAAGCACGTTGGCAAGAAAACCACCATACGTGTCCAGAATATCGACAACCTCGGTTTCCGAGAACCTAAAGACGAAATGCTCGTCTTCACCGCCCGCGACGAGAAAACGTTCCGTCACTTTTCCGAGTACCAAAAGAAAAAATACTTGAAGCACAAGGAAAAAACGCACGTCCAACGCGCGTTCAACCCAGAGTTTTGGTGTCACGTCTGGGACTGGGTGGACAGACGGAAACTGAAACCGAGCAGCGGTTTCGCCGGCGTCGTCATGGCTTTGAAAGCGTGCTCGGGGAAGGTTTCTCTGTACGGTTTCAGCCACAACGCCACGGAGTTCCATTACTTCAACCATCTGGACGAGAAAGTGACCACGCAGGAGGTGTACCAGTACCATCCTTTGGCGGAGGAAGCCGAAGCCTATCGCTTTCTGGAATTTCACAAAAGGCTGGCGAAGAAAGAGTAATCGAACCCCGAGGATGCCACGATACTCCGCGGTATAGGAACAGTAGCGCGTAGGTAGGAATAGCAGCACCAAGCACGAGAACAAAAGCGTGTTTGTTGATCGAGAAATAATAATACTATGTATTTTTGAATAGCGTCGTAGTATTTCCGCGCGGCGCGTCACACGTATCACACCTTACTGTTCCCACTCAAGCAAAACAAAACCCTAAACCCTAAACGAGGGTTTTTGAATTGGGGGTGGGGCTCTCCATTCTTCTCTTCATTCGTCGTTCGTTCGTCGCGTGTGTGCTTTCGAGCCAAAGGAAACGGCTTTTGCGGGTTTCTGGTGGTGGTGTCTTTTGTCGTTGGTTGTGTTCTCTCCTTGTGTCTGCGATCGGGAGGGAGGGAAGTCGTGTTTTCTTCGAGACATTCGACGATCGAGGTCTTACATTCCGTTTAGGTTAGCGCATTGAATTGGAAAGTCTTTTGTCTCTTGTCGTCGTCAGACGTGAAAGGAAGACCACGACGATCAAGACACCATGGGATCGATCGCGCAACGCTCGTACCGGAACCGTCCGATCGAAGTGACGCAACAACTGGCGATCGTTCGCGATCCAAACGCCATCGCGGAGGACCAAATCGTCTCTCGAGAAGTGTCTCACGCGCACAAACAGCTGGACAAAGAAAACGAAGAGGTGCTGACGAAAGAAAACGAAAAGACGAAACAACAAGAAATTCCCATCCCAGAAGTTTTGAAAGTTGGGAACCGATACGAGAAGGATTACAAAGCGAACTACGAACAAAACGATAGGTATTTGCGGTCGAGAGTCACCGCGGGACGACCGGAGTTGGAGACGCCGCTGACGGAGGACGGCGTCGAGTACGACTTGGATAACGACGACGAGGATTGGTTGAAGGAGTATAATAGTAAAGGGAATAAAGGTAATAAGGAAGAAAAAGGAAAGAAAGGGAATAATAGTGAAGGCGTTAGTAAGAAAGAGCACGTGCCACTCGATGAAGACGATTTCGAGAGAATGTTGTGGAAATTAGAGTTGGCGTCTGGTGTGGCGAACGAGAGAGTGTTGGCGGTCACCGCGCAGCAAGCGCAGGAGAAAGGGAGCGCGTTATCGTATCAAGATCGTTGCGCGGCGTTGGCGAGCACGTCGAATTTACCTAAAGATAACGCAGTGGAAGTTTTGGCAGAGATTGTGAATAAACAGTCCGTCATCGTGGCCGTGTACGAGTATTGGGTGGACAAGAGAAAGAGGATTCAAAAGCCGTGTTTGAGGAGGTTACAACCACCGCCGGCGCCGAACGATACCAATCCGTTCAACGTGTTTCGTCCGAGAGAAAAAATTCACAGGCCGCAAACGAGAAGAAGAAGAGAAAACGACATCTCTGGCTACGAGAAACTTTTACGAGCCAAGGACAGTTTGGTTGTCGCGAGAGCGGCGTTGCAGTTGACGTTGAGAAGAGAGATTCGCAAGTTCGAGATTTTCGAGGTGGAACGAGCCGCACAAAAGTTATTGATTGATTTAAGGCACGAACCGAAATCGGAAATGGAAAGAATAGAAAAAGAGGCGAAGAAAGAGGACGAGGAAAGGGCGAAGAAAGAGTTATCAGAGTTGCCCATGAAAGGTAAGAATGTGGCGTTGTGCGACGGCAACTTGGAGATTTTCAAGGCGAACGATAACAACTGGGCGATTGTGACTGAACCAGACGAGAGCGAAATTATAGCGGCGAATAAACGAGAGAAGCAAGCGTTGCTGAATAAGAACAAGAGAAGTCGACAGCAAAAAGAAGCCGAGGAAGCCAAGAAGAGCAAAGCTGCGAAAGAGATGGTGTACGAACCGCCTCCAGAGATTCCAGACATAGAGATGTTGTTCGCGAAAGTCCCGTTAGGTTCGGCTTTGAAAAGGTTCCAGTTACCCTTAGGGCAGGTGAAGGAAAGATGTAAAGCGAGAGTTGGAAGGTGTGGCAGAGTCATATTCGATCGCAAAGATCCAATAAGCCGAGAAGCGTATTATTGTGAAGAGGGCGCTGATGACTCGTTCAATACCAATTCTCCCTCCACCGACGATTGGTACGCGAACTTTGACCCGTACGCATTTCTCTACTAGAAAAGAAAGGAAAAGTATCAGTACTAGTAGGTAGGTGACAAAAACAAAAGTGTAAAAAGATTACCACCACGTAAAAATATAATCAACTATGAATAGAACAACAACGACACACACAACTAATGATGATAATCAATCATTTTATTCAATCTTCTTCGTTTTTGAAACTCGCAATCATGGCTCGTCTCTCCTCGTCGCTCATGCCAAAACCGCCCGTCTTTCTTTCACCACCTCCACTACCCCCGTCTCTTCTGCCATCGTTGCCATTGTCGTTATAGTCTCTCCCGCCGCCTCTTTGGTCTCTCGATCTCGACCGCGACCTCCCTCGTCGTCCTCCTCTGTCGTCGTCTCTCCCTCGTCCTCTGTCGTCTCTGTCTCTATCGTGGTAATCGTCTCTCCGCCGGTCGCCTCCGTACCCACGATCACGACCACGATTATCCCTTCTATGATACGGATCTCTTCTCTGTCCTCCTCTCCTTCCGCTGCCGCCTCGATTTCCGTACACCCTCCTCTCCTGCCTCTTCTTGCCGTACCTCCCAAACAACGCGTGCGCCAACGTCGCGTTCTTAATCGGTCTCAAGTGCATGAAATTACAGTATCCTCCTCTCGTGCACGTGTTCTCCTCGTATTGTCTGCACGTGCTCTCCCTAAAATCTGTCACCGGCGAAAACTCGCACTTAATCGGTCGTCCCATGTAATACCTTCCATCTAAAGCCGCCTTTGCTTTTTTCGCGTCGTCTTCGTCTGCAAATTTCACGTAGACGTTGCCAACCATGTGATCGGCTAAGTTATCGCAGACGTTCAACTCCTCGATTTCTCCGTGTATCGCGAGCTCTTCGAAGACGTCGTGGCAAAAGTCTTCGTAGTGTTCCTGTACTTCGCGCGGCTCGGTCGCGTTCGCGCCTTGCTGTAAGTTCCCGCCGAGTAACCGCGCTTGTTCCGGAGACTGTCGTTTCAAAACGAAGACGAGAACGGGAGAGAAGAGGGGATGATGAGGTGAGAACTAGAGCATATCGAAGAGAGCGCGTCGCAAAGGCGTACCTGGTACATGTTGACGAGCAAAAGCGTTTGCGAGATGGTTGGTTTATTGTGCAATCGAGAGCATCGCTCGCCGTGTCTGCACGCGCCGATCTGCGGTTGTCGTCGTTTTGGTCCCACGCGAACGCGTAACAACACCCAAATTTTGTTGTTATCGGTCGGAAAAGACCGCCGCGACGAGGGTTGTTGCCAGTGAGAGTGAGAGTGAGAGATGTCAGCGAGTGCTACGAAAAGAATCAAAATCAGTTCCCCATCCAATTCTCGATCGATTCGTTTCGACTTTGATTGGAAAAAAACAAAAAAGAGATCTCTTCTCCTCGAAACGATGTATGTCTTCTCACCTTGAAGTAAAACGGGCAGTTCACGCGGTCCTTCTCCGTCCCGAAGATGCTCGCCAGGTGTTCCGCCATGATGATGATGATGATGATGA
>MDTG01325800.1_pt1 | contig 12262 bp, 6 predicted proteins | sample 811421 | NCBI WGS metagenome assembly MDTG01 (sample SAMN05326645, study PRJNA326480) | marine metagenome | isolation source: seawater | place: Pacific Ocean: South East | collected 2011
GGCTCCAGCAGGATCTGCTGTACCATCACATTCTACGGTACTGTCAGCAGCAGCGGTATCTATTGTTGGCGCTGTTGTGTCTGCTATAGTAAATGTTGCATCAAGAGTAATGGAATTATTATTTGAATCAGTTAGAGTAAATGTCACGGTTTCTGAACCTGTAGCTCCACAAAGATCACTTAAGCCTGTGCTGTCGTTGGATAATGTTACGCTCGTACAATTATCAGTACCCGAAAAACTATTATTTAACCAAGAGTCAAATTCTGAGGTATTACCAGCCCCATCACATTCTACTATTAAATTTGTTGGTGCATTAACCCAAGTTGGATCAACGGCATCTTCAACGGTAACTACAGCAGTACAGGTTGATGTATTGCCGTTATCGTCAGTGACAGTAAGTGTTACGGTGTTTGCTCCAACATTGGTACAATCAAATGAGCTTGGACTGACACTTAGATCAGCTACACCACAATTATCAGAAGATCCGTTGTTTACATCAGAGCCTGATATACTCACTGAGCCATTAGCATCTAATTGAACAGTAATATTTTGACAGACTGCTGTCGGATCAACGGTATCTTCAACGGTAACTACAGCGGTACAGGTTGATGTATTGCCGTTATCGTCAGTGACAGTAAGTGTTACGGTATTTGCCCCAACATTGGTACAATCAAATGAGCTTGGACTGACACTTAGATCAGCTACACCACAATTATCAGAAGATTCGTTATCCACATCAGAACCTGAAATACTCACTGCCCCGTTAGCATCTAATTGAACAGTAATATCTTGACAGACTGCTGTTGGTGCTTCATTATCTGTCACTGTCACTGTAAAACTTGAAACAAGTGTATTTCCACTAGTATCTTCAGCTGTATAAGTAATTGTTGTTGAACCTACCGGGAATGTGCTTCCTGAAATATCTCCGGCTGTTTGTGTTATAGTTACTCCGCTACAATTATCATCTGCCGTTGGTTCTGTCCATGAGACTTCGGCGCCACATGTACCTGATTCATTATTCACTGTTATGTTAGCAGGTAAATCAACTATGGTTGGATTGATACTATCCTCAACAGTAACGACTGCAACGCACGAGGCTACGTTTCCACTTGTGTCTATAACAAACAAAGTGACGTTATTAATTCCAATATCGTCACAATCAAAATTACTCGCGGTAGCATTTAAGGAGGCTATTCCACAATCATCTGTTGAGCCACCATCAATATCTGTAGCTGTTATCGATACTGAACCATTAGCATCTAATTGAACGGTTATATCCTGACAAATAGCTGTTGGCGGAGTGGTGTCGGGATCGGGACATACAGCAACGGTGGCAAATGTTACGCTCGACGCGAATTCAATCGAATTTATTTCATTATCCTGCTGGTAATCAGGCTTGATACTTGGCCCGAAAAATAGTGAGGCTGAAATGGATCCGATAATGAGTGAATGTAGTAGTGAAAACATATTACAAATGATTGATTTTTAATTTTTTGCAAATATAATGATAAGGAATGATAAAATCTTTATTTTAATGACCATTAACAAGCCTTTTAGATATAGTCTAAATAGTGTTAAAATACAATTGATTTCATTTCTCTTAAAATTCAGTGTTTTGCGTAAAATATTTAATTAAATTCTATTTTTATTTAACATCCAAGATTCACCCGACAGTTGTATTGGTCACAAAGACAGATGAAGCCATTGATGGGCGCAAATTTAAGTCAAATAAGACCATTTTTATCGCTAACAAACACATATAATCGATAAAAAGCACAAAGAATTAACATTCATTAACTTTCGTACTTTGTTAAGCTACAAAGAATCGAGTTGTCTTTTGAAATTTTTATTAGGTATTGTAAGATCTAATATCTCATTTATTAAGCATAAAAGCTATTAAATTTCTTCAAGTAATAGAATAATTGGGTTTACCAAGAAGTGAATTAGAAAATACCAAATACTTTTAGGTCTATTTAAGAAGTGTCGAATATGATGCTGTATTTGTTTATCAAACAAAAGGATAATTAAGTTTATTAAAATAATTAAAAGTCAATTTTAAAATATTAATTATCAATGGTATAAAACATTTTTTGCACAAATCCATTATTTTGATTTTTAGCTATGTTTATATAAGATGTATACTTATTGTATAGTTTTTTTATTTCTGGGAGGTAAGAATTTATGGTAATTTTATTAACGTTTATTATAAATAAACTTTTAAACGAAAGACAAACGACCGTAATTTTCAATCAATCAAATGGAAACACCCGCTTCAATATATTTGGGAAATCACCCTTATGTTTCTAATCTAAATGAAATTAAAGGAGTTGAAACTGTAATTCAAGATGAAACTTATTATAAAATAAGCGGTGTTGACAAAATGCGTCCTTTTTTTATGAGTATTGTCAGTAACTCTGACCATTGGATGTTTATATCAAGTAATGGTGGAGTGACAGCAGGACGAATTAATAGTGATCAAGCACTATTTCCCTATTATACAGATGATAAAATTTCTGAATCTTCTGAGCATACTGGGAGTAAATCTATTTTATTAATTGAGAAGACTGGGCATCGTAAATTATGGGAGCCTTTTTCTGATAACCATAAGGGGGTCTATCTCATCGAGCGAAACCTCTATAAAAACTCCTATGGTGATAAGGTAATTTTTGAAGAAATTAATCATGATTTAGCCCTTAAATTTAGTTATCGATGGGCTTCAAGTGAACAATATGGTTTTGTAAGACACGTGCGAATAAGTACCATCGATGGTCACGAAACGAAAATTACCGTTTTAGATGGACTCCAAAATATCATGCCCTACGGTGTGCCAGATGGATTACAAAATAGTAGTAGTAATTTAGTTGACGCCTATAAAAGATGCGAATTAGAGGGAAGATATTTGGGAATCTATTCATTGAGTGCCATCATTTCTGACAAGGCCGAGCCCAGTGAGGCCCTGAAGGCTAATGTAGTTTGGTCGTATGGGTTTGAAAGGCCAACGGTACTTCTTTCCTCGAAACAAATAGATAATTTTCGGCGCGGATTTTCCATCATTCAGGAAATCGATATCAAAGCGGAGCGCGGGGCCTATTTCATTTGTGATTCTTTTGAGCTCAGCCAAGGCAGTAAAAAAGAGTGGGCCATTGTTGCTAACTTAAGTCAATCAATCAGTGATGTAGTTAAATTGCGAAAAGATTTGTCAACTGCACCTATTGAATTAGGGGTAGCCGTGAATAATGACATTACCTCGGGTACAGATCAACTCATTGCATTAGTTGCAGCTAGTGATGGACTAGAATTTACCAGGGATCGTCGGCAAAATATTAGGCATTTTGCTAATACCACATTTAATATAATGCGCGGGGGTATTTTTGATGAAAATTATCAAATCTGTCGTACAGATTTTATTACATATATCGAGCGGGCCAATTGCAAAGTATTCCAAAAAAAGGAGGGATTAATATTGTCTTGGCCAAAGCGTTTTGATTTGTTCTTTTTGCGTGAGGCTATTTGCGATGATGACGATTCTAACTTTAGACGCCTATGTTTGGAATACCTTCCGCTGAAGTTTAGTCGAAGACATGGTGATCCTAGCCGTCCTTGGAATAAATTTTCGATCAACTTACGAAACGAAGACGACGGTTCCAAGATATTGGATTATCAAGGTAATTGGCGGGATATTTTTCAAAACTGGGAGGCTTTGGCCCATGCTTATCCCGAGTTTATTGAGGGCATGATCTTCAAGTTTATCAACGCCACTACATTTGATGGATATAATCCTTATCGGGTATTTAAAGATGGTTTTGAATGGGAAACTATTGAGCCTGATAATCCATGGTCCTACATCGGATATTGGGGCGATCATCAGATCATTTATTTACTTAAGTTTTTGGAGTTTATTCGGGATTATTATCCGGAAAAATTGGAGTTATACCTGAAAGAGGACTCATTCGTCTATGCTAATGTTCCTTATAGAATAAAACCTTACGAGGCCTTATTAGAAGACCCGAAAAACACCATAGAGTTTGACCATCAAAGTGAAGCAGAAATCCAATCTAAAAAAGTAGAAATCGGTGCAGATGGTTCTTTATTATGTATAAGAAATCATTCTATTTACAAGGTAAATTTCATTGAAAAAATATTGGCTACCACCTTGTCTAAAATGGCTAATTTCATCCCTGAGGGTGGGATTTGGATGAATACCCAAAGACCAGAGTGGAATGATGCTAATAACGCACTTGTAGGGAATGGAGCTTCAATGGTGACCCTCTATTATTTGCGTCGCTTTTTAGTCTTTTTAAAACAAGTTATATCAGGCGTAAAGCATTGTGAAGTTCTGATTTCGGATGAACTTTTGATTTGTTTTAAAGCCATGAAAATTACCTTAAACAGTAAAGTACATACCTTAAACAGGCAATTATCTAATTTGGAGAGAAGATCTGTATTAGACGGATTAGGTAAAGCAGCAAGTGCTTACCGCAACACCGTATATAATCATAATTTTTCAGGTAAAAAGTCTTTGATGTATTTGAGTGAATTGACTGCATTCATTGATGTGGCATTGGCCCATTTGGAGCATTCAATTGCGGCTAATAAACGACAGGATAATTTGTATCATGCATACAACTTGATGACCGTATCTGATGACGGAGGCATAATGGTCACGCATTTACCTGAAATGCTCGAAGGCCAAGTAGCGGTATTGAGTTCTGGTTTATTAAAGCCCTTGGAGGCTTTAGAAGTATTAGATGCTCTCAAGGCTAGCGCTCTATTTAGGAAAGATCAATACAGTTATATTCTTTATCCAAACAAAAGTTTACCAAGATTTTTTGATAAAAACAATATTGAACAAGAGTTAGTAAAGGGCTCAAGCCTATTATCTCAATTGTTGGCGTCAGGCAATAAAAAAATTATCATCCAAGACTGTGAAGGTGGGGTCCATTTCAATGGTACTTTTAATAATGTAACTCAGTTAAAAAAGGCCTTATCAGAATTGCCAGACAAGTTTCAATCGTTGGTTAATAAAGAATCAGACTATTTACAAGGGGTTTATGAAAAAATATTCAATCACAAGACTTTTACAGGTCGCTCCGGTACTTTTTTTGGCTATGAAGGCTTAGGGTCGATTTATTGGCACATGGTTTCCAAGTTGAGATTGGCTGTTTTTGAAGTGACCAAATCTGCCCTAGAATCGGAAGTATCGACTGAGTTAACCAGTCGTTTAATAGACCATTATTTTCAGATCAACTTAGGGATTGGTTCTCATAAATCGCCCGATTTGTATGGCGCGTTTCCAACAGATCCTTATTCTCATACACCTGGAGGAAAAGGAGCTCAGCAGCCCGGAATGACTGGACAGGTAAAAGAGGATTTATTATGTCGATTTGGTGAATTGGGTGTACGGGTAAATCAAGGTTCGCTGAGCTTTGATATTGATTTATTAACAAAATCTGAATTTTTGAGCCATTCGGCCATTTTTAATTATGTCGACATCAATCAGAATTCACATCGAATTGAGCTTCCTGCGAATAGCTTGGCATATACCATTTGTCAAGTGCCAGTTATTTATATACTTGGTGAAAGTCCACAAATTCAAGTATTTATGAGTGATGGTCAACAAGAAAAAATAAATGGATTAAGCCTAACTCGGGAATTAAGCCAAAAGATTTTTAAGCGCACGGATGAGGTAATAAAGATCAACGTAACTGTAGTGTATGAAAATTAAAGAACGTTTCAATTCAACGACAAAATATTTGATGAGCTATCTAATTAGCCTGCTCATAACCTCATGTGGACTTAATAACAATCGAAACCAAAATACATGTCAAATGTCCGCCTTTGATCTTCTTGGCAACCCAGACTACCCCGGTATGTCATACGGTGGATATCGCGGTAAGAGTCGAGATCAGCAACCTAGTTTATCTCAATTAAAAGAGGATTTGATAATAATGCACACCATGGGGATTCGTTTTTTACGAACCTATAACATGCAATTCCCACACTCAACTAATTTAGTGAAAGCCATTGATGATCTAAAAAAGTCTGATCCTCATTTTGAAATGTATGTTATGTTGGGTGTCTGGATCGATTGCGCTCGGGCCTGGACAGAGTCGCCAGATCATTCCAATGAAAATTACATAGAGAATTTGGGTGAAATTAATCGAGCTGTAACTTTGACGGCACAATATCCTGATATCATCAAGGTGATTTCTGTAGGTAATGAAGCCATGGTCCACTGGGCGAGTTCTTACTTTGTGAGCCCAAAGATCATATTGAATTGGGTTAATCATCTCCAAGATTTAAAATCTAAAGGCAGTTTGCCTAAAGATTTGTGGATTACTAGTTCAGATAATTTTGCCTCTTGGGGTGGCGGAGGCCCTGAGTATAAAAACGATGATCTGGTCTCGTTGATTCACGCGGTGGATTATATCTCAGTGCATATCTATCCATTTCACGATACTCATTATAATCCTTCTTTTTGGACTGAGAATCTCAAAATATCACCCTTGAGTAATGATCCTGTGAATTTTCAAAAGAGACAATTTCTTGAGAATCAAATTGAAATATTGATGGAAAATGCACTGTCTCATAGTCAGCAGCAATACGCACAAGTCTTAAAATATATAACAGATTTGGGTATAGATAAACCCATTCATATTGGTGAAACTGGCTGGGCTAGTTTATCAGACGGCATTTATGGTCCTGAGGGCTCCCGAGCAGCCGATGAGTATAAGCAAGCTCTCTATTACCATAAAATTATGAGCTGGACAAGGAGTATAGGTATTAGTTGCTTCTTTTTTGAAGCTTTTAATGAACCTTGGAAAAGTCCTTTAAACCCAGAGGACTCCGAAAATCACTTTGGATTGTTTACCACAAATGGAAAAGCCAAGTATGCCCTTTGGCCCCTTGTGGAACAGGGAATATTTATTGGGCTAAGCAGAGATGGCAGTCCAATTGAAAAAACACAATCAGGTCATAAAGATACGCTCTGGTCCAAGGTACTTATGTCAAGTACAAAAATTAATAACCATAATATAGAATGAATTTACCATTCGTAAATATTAACTTACTTTTTATTATACTTATTCTTGTTGGTATTCAACATTCGCATGGGCAAAAATCAAATGCAAAGATTCGCTTGGAGAATGGATATCTATTTGATCAATCCAAACTCTATTATATTAAAGGAGTTTGTTATCATCCTGTATCTATCGGAAATATGGCGAGAACTTTTGAGCGATTGGAGGATGATCTAGTATTGATGCGAGAAGCGGGAATAAACACCATTCGTGTTTACGAGCCTATCGATGATTTAGCGGTGCTAGATGCCATTTACAGAGCTGGTATAAAGGTGATAATGGGTTTTGGTTATGACCAAAATGGTTTTTTTGATTTGCTCTCAGGAACTTATCTGGATTATGTCAAGAGGTATAAAAATCATCCCGCTATTTTATTTTGGGAATTGGGTAATGAATACAATTATCACCCAGAATGGTTCGGTGGGACGCTTGATAACTGGTATAAGATTTTAGCTGAAGCCGTAGACGCAATACATTATGAAGATTCTAATCATCCTGTGGCCTCTGCACATGGTGAAGTACCAGAAGATGAAGTACTCAATAAACTTGATAAGATTGATTTGTGGGGATTGAACGTCTATCGTTGGGATGAATCTTACAAGGCAGTAGAAGAATTTCGTAGGCGCAGTAATAAACCTGTTTATTTTTCAGAGCTCGGTGCAGATAGTTACATGACCGTTTCCAAATTTGGGTATAATAAAGGCCCCAACCAAAAGGCGCAAGCCGATGCCACAGAGAAAATTTTAAAGGCAGTCATGATTCCAAAGCCTCCTAGTATGGGAGTCGTAGTTTTTTCATTCACCGATGGCTGGTGGAAAGCCGGTTATGCTGAGAGACAAGATGTGGGAGGTTGGGCTCCTGGTAGTAGCGGAGTACCCTACGACGGAACGGCCAATGAAGAGTTTTGGGGTATAGTCGATATTAAACGTAAGAAAAAATTGGTATATAAAGTGGTTGCAAATATTTTTAACCTATACTTTGGGCCTGAATTTAAAAATGAAAATTAATAAATCAAATAACTCAACAGAAGTTCGAATTGTATAAAATAAAGTCAAATAAATTAAAGGTTGTAAGCTTAGCGTTATCTTTCGAATAAATTATTGATAAACCAGGCGATACAAATGAGCATAATCAACAATTAACGAATGGAGGATTCTAAAATGATATCCAAAAATAAGGTTTCAAAAGGTCAAAAAATTGCTTTTGGTTTTGGTATGTTGGCCAACCAAATGTTTCCCGCCGCACTCGGTGTATTTATAATTGTTTTAGTACAAGATCTTGGTTTTGCAGCGCTTCTTTGGGGAATAATTCAATTTGTGCCCAGAATTTTTGATGCGATAACCGACCCGATCATGGGTTTCATTTCAGATAACACCAAGTCTAAATGGGGTCGTCGTAAACAATACGTTTTCATCGGCGCCCTGATTATGGGCTTTGCTTATGTCGCGATGTGGCAATTACACAAAGGCGATGGTGTATTGTACAATTTCATTTATTTTATGGGCTGGTCCTTTTTATTTTATTTAGGACTTACAATTTTCAGCGTCCCTTATGTTGCCATGGGTTATGAAATTAGTGATGATTTTCACGAGCGTACTGAAATTATGGCTGTAGCTCAATTCATCGGGCAGTGGGCATGGGTCATCGCACCATGGTTCTGGGTCATTTTATATGATCCCTCTTGGTTTCCAGAAGGCGCAGATCAAGGTGTAAGGGAATTATCTATTTGGGTAGCAATTCCCTGTACGATTTTTGCGTTAATTCCTGCGATTTTCATCAAGAGTAAGTCAACAATTGAACGAAATGAATTTCTGCCAATAAGCGCTCAGCATATAATCCGCAGTATTAAAGGAATTTTTATTTCCGCATTTGAAGCTTTTAAAATTCCTCAGTTCCGACAGATTGCAGGAGCCACATTTTTGGTCTTCAACTCTTTCAACGTAATTGCTGCTTACACCTTTTTAATTATTGTGCATTATTTGTTCAATAGTGATCCCGCTAGTGCAGGAAATTGGCCGGCAATGCATGGTTCGGTAGGTGCACTTATTACTACTTTTTTAGTTATTCCAGTCATCACCAGAATGTCCAAAGTACTAGGTAAGAAAAAGGCGTTTATCGTTTCTCAGCTCATATCGATAATCGGCTATATGTTATTTTGGTTCTTATTTGTTCCTGGAAAACCTTATTTATTTTTAATAGCCCTGCCGTTTCATTCATTCGGTATTGGTAGTCTATTTACTATAATGATGAGTATGACTGCTGATGTATGTGATTTAGATGAGTTACAATCTGGTAAAAGAAGAGAGGGCGTATTGGGTGCAGTTTATTGGTGGATGGTTAAACTGGGTTTCGGCATTGCGGCTCTTTTAGGTGGATTTATCCTGTCCGTAGTTGGTTTTGATGCTGAAAATGTGACACAATCTGCGGTGACCGGAATGCGATTATTTTACACGCTCCTACCTATAGCCGGGGTTATTGGCGCTATTTTAATTATGCGGAATTATGACATTACCGAAGAAAAAGCACAACAAATTAAGGATCAATTGACGTTGAACAGAAAGTCTTAATTTGATAAATCCTGTAGCCAAAAGAAACTCGAGTTTGATATTTTAGTTTGTATCCTTTGACTAGCGTTGGAAGTCTCATGTGTTTAAATAGTTTTTTAATGATAAAAAGAACCTTTATTTACATAGGTTTTATGCAATAGGTAAACTTGACGTAACTTTGCCAAAATTTTCCATTTATGGCTCATCGCGCAGGTTTTGTTAACATCGTTGGTAATCCGAATGTCGGTAAGAGTACCTTGATGAACGCATTAGTTGGTGAGCGTTTATCGATCATTACTAGTAAAGCTCAAACGACTCGGCATCGGATTTTAGGTATTGTTAATGGTGAGAATTTTCAGGCTGTATTCAGCGATACTCCGGGTATAATAAAACCCGCCTACGCATTGCAATCTCATATGATGCAGTTTGTAAAAACGGCCTTTGACGATGCAGATGTTTTGATTTATATGGTGGAGATTGGTGAAAAAGATTTAAAAGACCATATTTTTTTTGAGCGGATTAATCAGGCTAAAATCCCTGTTTTATTACTACTGAACAAAATTGATTTGGGTAATGAGGATAAATTAAAAGAAGCTTTTATTTATTGGAAGGATAAAATTCCTAAAGCTGAGATTTTTGGAATTTCTGCAACTGAAAACTTCGGAGTTATCGAGGTCTTTGAGCGAATTATTGATTTGCTGCCGGAGTCGCCAGCATTTTACCCTAAGGATCAGCTAACTGACAAGCCTGAACGTTTTTTTATCAATGAAATCATTAGAGAGAAAATATTACTTCAATATAAAAAAGAGGTTCCCTATTCTGTAGAGATCAATACAGAGGAATTTTTTGAAGATGAATCCATCATACGGATTAGATCTGTGATAATGGTTGAGCGTGACACCCAAAAAGGTATTATTATCGGTCATAAAGGTCAGTCTTTGAAGTGGGTTGGTATAGAGGCAAGAAAGGATTTGGAACGATTTTTTGGCAAGCAAATTTTCATAAAACTAGTCGTCAAAGTCAATAAAAATTGGCGGAGTAATCCAAAACAACTAAAACGGTTTGGTTATGACACCAAATAGGTCTCTTTAACAACATTAACCTTATGAAAAAGGGGATTTTCAAGGTATTGTTTATTTTTTATCCACTAACTTTACTAACGAAAGTAAGGTCATGAGTATTGTTGCTATTGTCGGTCGTCCGAATGTTGGTAAGTCCACTTTTTTCAATCGTTTAATCCAAAGGCGCGAAGCTATCGTCGATGCCGTAAGCGGGGTGACCCGTGACCGTCATTATGGTAAAAGTGATTGGAATGGAAAGACTTTTTCCTTGATTGACACGGGAGGTTATGTTTTAGGTAGTGAGGATGTTTTTGAAGCCGAAATTGACAAGCAAGTTGAATTAGCTATCGGTGAGGCCGACGTGATTATATTTATGGTGGATGTCACTCATGGTATAACTGGCATGGATCAAGAAGTTGCTCAGCTTTTGCGACGTAGCGAAAAGCCGTATTTTTTAGTTGTCAATAAAGTAGATAATGCCAATAGGGAACAAGATGCCGCGGAGTTTTATGGCCTTGGTGTTGACCGCTATTTCACCATTTCTAGTATCAATGGTAGCGGAACTGGAGATCTCTTAGATACTATTGCAGAGGCACTTCCTGAGGTACAAGAAGAAAACAATACTGAGCTGCCAAGGTTTGCTGTTGTAGGTCGACCAAACGCCGGTAAGTCATCTTTTATTAATGCGCTGATTGGTGAAGATCGATTCGTGGTTACAGACATAGCAGGAACCACTCGTGATAGTATCGATACTCAATACAATCGTTTTGGTTTCGATTTTAATCTAATAGATACTGCGGGAATAAGAAAGAAAAGTAAGGTTAAAGAAGATCTAGAATTTTACAGTGTGATGCGCAGCATACGGGCCATTGAGCATTGTGACGTGATGCTTTTAGTTTTTGATGCCGTACGTGGATTTGATGGTCAAGTTCAAAATATTTTTTGGTTGGCTCAGCGTAACAACAAAGGGGTAGTAATATTAGCTAATAAGTGGGACCTCGTGGATAAGGATCATAAAACTACCAGAGCAATGGAGCAATATATCAAGAGTCAGTGCGAGCCATTTATAGATGTACCGATCGTCTTTATGAGCGCTTTATCCAAACAGCGTATTTTTAAAGCTATTGAGACCGCTGTCAGTGTCTATAAAAATCGAAGTAAAAAGATTAAAACGAGTCAACTTAATGACGTGATGTTGCCTATCATCGAGGCGAAACCACCCCCCGCAATGAAGGGGAAGTACGTTAAAATTAAGTTTTGTACTCAATTACCAACTCCTTATCCATGCTTTGCCTTTTTTGCCAATTTACCCCAATACGTGAAAGATCCCTATAAGCGTTTTTTGGAAAATCAATTGCGTCAATATTTCGATTTCAACGGGGTACCTATAACCATATATATCAGAAAAAAATAAATCTATTTTTAGAATTGTCGTTTGAGACAATTTCCAAAACTATAATTTCATTCATTTTTGCCTTTTATATTGTTGTCCCTATTCACACAAAATGATTAATTAAATCATAAAGAGTGAGTGAATGAATTTTTTGTAACTATAGCTGTTTTTTAAGACTTAACA
>MDTG01343518.1_pt1 | contig 12262 bp, 7 predicted proteins | sample 811421 | NCBI WGS metagenome assembly MDTG01 (sample SAMN05326645, study PRJNA326480) | marine metagenome | isolation source: seawater | place: Pacific Ocean: South East | collected 2011
AACTTAGGAAAAAGAAAGAAATTATTAAGAAACTAAGAGAATTAGTTAATGGTGTAGAAGATAAGGATACTTTTAATAAAGTTAAAGAGTTACAGAACTCATGGAAAGAAATTGGACAAGTTGATAATTCTAAGGATAAATCTTTGTGGACAACTTACAATGCTTTGCTAGATAGATTTTATGATAATAGAGGTATTTATTTTGAACTGAAGGATTTAGATAGGAAAAAGAATTTAGAATTAAAAGCTGAGATTTGTAAGAAAGCAGAATCTTTAGCTAGTGAATCTAACGTTATGAAATCTGTTTCAATTCTTAATGAACTTCATACTGAATTCAAACATATTGGTCCAGTGAGTAAGGATTTTCAAGAAGAGATTTGGGATAGATTAAAGAAAGCATCTGATGAAGTTTATAAAAAGAAAAAAGAGTTTGTATCAAATATTAAAGTTTCACAAAATGAAAACTTAGAGAAAAAAGTTAAACTTCTTGATGAAATAAACAGACTTAAAAAATTCAAAACCGAAAATATTAAGGACTGGAATTCTAAAACAAAAATTGTTCTATCGCTTAAAGATAATTGGAATTCTATTGGTGGTGTTCCAAAATCTTCCTCAAGAAATATCAGTAAAGAGTTTTGGAATTCATTCAAAGAATTTTTTGCTAATAAATCTAATTTCTTCAAAAAAATAGATGAATCGTTTAATTTAAATCTTAAAATGAAGCAAGAATTGATAGAAAAAGTCAATTCAATAAAATCAAGTGATAACTGGGAAGAGACTTCAAAAGAAATTCAGTCTATACAAAAACAATGGAAAACAATTGGAAAGGTACCAATAAAGAAAAAAGATAAAATTTTTAAGGAATTTAAAGAATCTTGTGATTTCTTCTATGATAGAATGAGACTTGAAGACAAGGATACTATTAAAATGTATGAGGATAACTTTACTAAAAAGAATGAAATTTGTGATAAAATTGAGAGTCTATTAGAAAATGATGTAATTAACCAGGATGAATTCTTTAAACTGCAGGTTAAGTTTTTAGAAATAGGCCATGTTCCTAAAGATAAAATAGATGCAGTAAAAGATAAATTTAAGAAAACTATTGAGCTTGTTGTTGAAAAGTCTTCAAAATCAATGGATCAGGATGATTTCGATAAATTTAAATTTATTATTGAATTGAACTCTCTTGCTAAAAACCCTTATTCGAAAAATAAAATTGTAAAGAAGAAATCTGATATAATAAAGAAAATAAACTCTATACAATCTGAAATTAAAAATTTAAAAAATAATATTTATTATCTCAAGGAATCAGTTGCAGCGGATAATCTCAAGAAAGAATACATGAAAAAAATAAACAATTCTGATAAAGAAATTGAATCATTAAAACTACAACTTAATCTTATAAATAAAGTTTGAATTTTCCTTCACTAGTAAACTTTAAATCTGTCTTACAGAAAATTAAACCATATATTAGGAAAACTCCTATTATATCTTCCTCTTCTTTAAATAAAAAATTTGATTTAGATATTTATTTTAAGTTAGAATTGATGCAGAAAACAGGTTCATTTAAGACTAGAGGAGCTATAAATAAAGTATTAAACTTAAGTGAAAAAGAAAAATCAAATGGGGTTGTAGCAATTTCAGCAGGTAATCATGCTCAAGCCACTTCCTGGTCATGTTCAAAGTTTGGTATAAAATCAAAAATTGTTATGCCTATAACTGCCCCTAAATCAAAAGTTAATGCAACTAAATCATATGGAGGTCAAGTAATTCTTACAAAAGAAAAAATGATGGAAGTTTGTCAAAAGTTAATTGATAAAGAAAATTTAACTTTTATTCATCCTTTTGATGATTTAGATATAATACTAGGACAGGGTACCGTTTCTTTAGAGGTTATTGATGAAATAAAAAATTTAGACTATGCATTTATTAGTATAGGTGGAGGTGGATTAATTTCAGGAATGTCTTGTGTTTTAAAACAAATTAATCCTCATATTAAAATAATTGGTGTTGAGCCACTAAATTCTAATGTTATGACTAAAAGTTTAATTTCAAATACACCTGAAACTTTTGATACTATAAATAATAAGACAGTAGCTGATACATTAGCAGCTCCATTTGCTGGTAAAATAACTCTTGAATTTGTAAAAAAATATGTTGACGAAATAATAAATGTTTCTGAAGATGAGATGATAGAATCTTTAAGGGTTATGATAGAAAGATTAAAAATAGTTCCTGAACCAGCTGCATCTGCATGTTTTGCACCAATTATTTTTAATAAAATTAAAATTCCATCTAACTCAAAATGTTTGGTAGTAGTTTGTGGTGGAAATATTGATTTAGAAAAAATCAAGGGTTTATTTTGAAATTTAAATCTCTACTTTTTCTTTTAATATTTCTATCCCAAAATTTATTTTCATATGATACTACAAGAAATAAAATTGATAGGAATTTTTATAAATTTTTATTAGTTGAAGGAGTTGTTCTCACGGGTGCTATATCATATCTTAAAAATGAATGGTATTCTGATAAAAAAAGAGTTCCTTTTCATTTCTATAATGATCTCAAAGGCTGGAATCAAATAGATAAATTTGGTCATTTTTATGCTTCTTATTTAGAAAGTAATGTAGGATATTCATTAATGAAGAAATTTAATTTTTTAGAAAAACAGTCATTATACTTAGGAGGTTTTCAAGGATTAATTCTTGAAACTCCAATAGAATTTTTTGATGCTTATTATGAAGGGTGGGGTTTTTCTGTATCTGATATGCTTGCTAATGCTTTAGGGTCTCTTTTTTTTATTTATCAACAAAAAATATTTGGTGAACAGTTAATTAAACCTAAGTTATCTTTCAGTAGAACAACTTATGCTAGAAATGCGAATGGTTTATTAGGAAAAAATAATTTACTTTCAGAATTTATATATGACTATAATGGTTATACCTATTGGTTTTCATTTTCTCCAAATAGACTATTTAAATTGAAAAAAATACCTAAATGGCTAAATTTTTCTATCGGATATGGTTCTGATGGTATGCTAGGAGAGTTTGAAAATAAAGAATACTATAGGGGAATGTCTCTTCCTAGTTACAAAAGGTATAGACAATATTATTTTTCATTAGATATAGATTTTTCTGAGGTAGAAACAAAATCTAAGGTATTAACTAAAATATTTAATGTGCTTAGTTATATTAAAATACCTTTTCCTACAATTGAATTTTCAAATAAAAAATTAAAAGGTCACTTCATTTATTTTTAATTTTTGTTCCAAATAGTTTTAGAAATCTGTATAAATTTTTTTCTTTTTAAATTGATATTATATTTGCCAAAATAAAAAATTAAGCCTCGTTAGCTCAGATGGTAGAGCAAGTGATTTGTAATCACTAGGTCGCTGGTTCGATCCCGGCACGAGGCTCTTAAAATCCTTTTTATTTTAATTAATTTTCTACTTATTTTTACCATGCTTAATAAATACTTAAATTTTTAATACTATGAGAATAATTTATACTATGTCTTTACTTTTTGTTTCATTTTATGGCTTTTCACAGCTTAAAACCCCTTCAGCTAGTACAGCTTCTGAAATAGAACAGGTTGTTGGTTTGACTGAAATTGAAGTTGAATATAATAGACCATCAAAAAGAGGTAGAGTTATATTTGGAAATTTAGTACCGTTCGGAAAAATCTGGAGAACAGGTGCAAATAGCGGAACAGAAATTAGTTTTTCAACAGATGTTTCAATAAATGGTGAAAATATTAATAAAGGAACATATTCAATTTTCTCAATACCAAACGAAGACAGTTGGCAAATTATTTTTTATTCTGACTTAGACCTATGGAGTGTTCCAAGGAATTGGGAAGAAAGTAAAATAATATTCCAATCTAATTTTAAATCTAATACTAATAACAAATTAGTAGAAACTTTCTCAATTTCATTCGAAGATATTACAAACAATAATGTAAACTTAGTATTTTCTTGGGATGACACTAATGTAATAGTTCCTATAGATGTGCCAACTAAGTCTTTAGTTGAAGATCAAATTAAATCAATAATGGGAGCTGATCCAAAATCAAGTGATTATTATTCAGCAGCTGTTTATTATTTACAAGAAAATATAAATCTTGATATTGCATTAAAATGGATGAATAAAGCTATAGAAATGATAGAAAATCCTAGATTTTTTCAGCTTAGACAACAATCATTAATTTTAGCAGCTAACGGTCAATATAAGGATGCTATAAAAGTTGCTGAGAAGTCTTTAGAACTTTCTATTCAAGCAAATAATGGTGATTACGTAAAAATGAATAATGATTCTATTAAGGAGTGGTCTAATATGTAAATCAGATCAAATTTTAAATTATATCAATTTAAATTGAAGTGAGAATTAAGTTTCTATTAATTTCTCTTATATTTTATCATTTTAATTGTTTTGCTCAGCAAGTAAGAATAAATGAAGCTATTTCATCAAATTCTATTTTTATTGATGAGGATGGTGATTCACCTGACTGGTTTGAATTATATAATTATGGAAATGAATCTATATCTTTAAAAAATTGGTCAGTATCTGATAAAGACGACAACCCTAAAAAATGGATTTTCCCTGATATTTCAATAAATGCTAATGATTATTTGTTGGTATGGGCATCAGGAAAAGATAGAGGAAATTCAAATACGTTTAGAACATTAATAAATTGGGGGGATGAGTTTAGGTACATAATTCCTGATAGTCAGACTTCAAATAATTGGAAAAATTTAGATTTTGATGATGACAATTGGCAAACTGGTAATAGTGGTTTTGGATATGGAGATGGTGATGATGAAACTATAATACCAAATGGTACTCTTTCTTTATTTATTAGAAAAACATTTACAATTAATGATTTAAATGATATTGAAAGTTTAATATTAGATGTTGATTATGATGATGCATTTGTAGCATATATAAATGGAGTAGAAGTTGGAAGAAGAAATATAAGTGGAAATCCTCCATTATATAATTCAGTTCCTTATACTGACCATGAAAGTGCAATTTACAAAAATGGAAAACCTGATAGGATTACAATCTCAAATTTTGATGGAATAATAAATTCTGGGGAAAATATTTTTGCATTGCAGGCCCACAATATTTCAAATACATCTTCTGATTTTACTATAATACCATTTTTAAGTGTTTCTTTGAATACTGTTAATACTGATCTAGGTATTTCTCCACCAGAAATATTAGGTTTAAATAATGATAATTTACATACGAATTTCAAAATTTCTTCAAATGGAGAAAATTTATCCTTATATGATGATAGTGGAAATAAAATAAGTGAATTAAATATTATTGGAATACCTGCAGATATTTCATTAGGAATTTCTGAAAATAATGAGTTAGTCCATTTTACTACTCCAACTCCAGGATATGAAAATTCATTCAATTATTTTCAAGGTTCTAATCTAACAAATATTATTTTTTCAAATGATGGAGGATCTTTCACAGGAGAATTAAATTTGTCTTTATCTGGTACTTCTGGTAATGAAATTATAAGATATACACTTGATGCCTCTGAACCAAATGATAATTCATTAGTTTATTCAAGCCCTATTAATATAAATCAAACAACCGTATTAAGGGTAAGAGTCTTTGAACCTGGACATATTCCATCTCATACACAATCAAGAGTCTATATTTATAATGTTAATCATACTTTACCTATTGTTTCATTAATATCAGACCCACATAATTTATTTGATAATGATGAAGGAATATATGTATTTGGTGATTCATTTGATCAAAATTATCCCCATTTTGGTGCTAATTTTTGGGAGGATTGGGAAAGACCGATTCACGTATCAATATATGAAAATAACTCAAATTATGAGACAAGTTTTAATGGTGGGGTTAAAATATTTGGAGGATGGAGTAGAGGTCAAGCTCAAAGGTCATTTTCAATTTTTGCAAGAGGAAAATATGGAAACTCAGAGATAAAATATAGACTTTTTCCACAATTAGATTACTCAGAATTTCAATCATTTATTTTAAGAAATTCAGGTCAAGATTGGCTTAGAACTTCAATAAAAGATGCAGCCTTAACAAGTCTTTTAGATGGTACAGGATTGGATTATCAATCTTACAGGCCAGTAGTCACATATTTAAATGGAATGTATTGGGGAATTTATAATATGAGAGAAAAAGTAAATGAACATTTTATTGCATCTAAATATAATATTGACTCCGAAGAAATTGATCTTTTAACTAATAATTCTGAATTAGTTCATGGTACAACTAGCGATTATGATGAATTGATAAATTTTATTTATTCAAATGATTTATCTCTTACAAATAATTATAACTATGTAAAAGATAGGATTGATATCAACAACTATATTATATACCAAGTTTCTCAAATTTATTTTAATAACCATGATTGGCCTGGAAATAATATTAAATATTGGAAAAGTAAAGGTGGGAAATGGAGATGGATAATTTATGATACTGATTTTGGTTTTGGTAGCCATCCTTCTTGGTTAGGGTATAATTTTAATACTTTGGAGTTTGCGCTATCTCCAAATGGACCGAATTGGCCGAACCCCCCTTGGTCAACGTTATTATTTAGAAAAATGGTTCAAAATCAAGAATTTAGGAATAAGTTCATAAATAGATATGCTGATGAACTTAATTCTAGGTTTTTACCTCAAAGATTTTCAAATCATATTGATTCATTAATAGATAATATTAAAGTAGAAATACCATCTCATTTTAATAGATGGAAGAATCATGTGCAAAATTGGAATTATGAGGATTATGTTAATGATATGAAAAATTTTGCAAATAATAGACCTGAATTCTCTAGGGACCACATTAAATCAACATTTAATTTAATAAGTATTCAAAATCTATCTCTTGAATTAGAAGATATAGAAATGGGATCAATTGAGTTAAATGATAATCTTTTAATTAATTCTACAAATTGGACTGGAAAATACTTTGAAGATGTCTCTGTAAAGATAGTTGCAATTGCTAAATCAGGATATTCTTTTTCACATTGGTCAGATGAATCTATAGTTATTGATCAAAATATTGATTTAAATAACCCTGAAATAAACATTAATTTGAAAAATTTCTCAAAATTTAAGGCACATTTTAACCTTGCTCCACTTAATGTTGAAAATTCATCGTTTATTAATAATGTATATCCAAATCCTACAAATGAAAGTCTTAAAGTATCTCTAAAGTCTGGATTAGTTATTGAAGATATTTATTTTGTAGACTTATCAGGAAAAGCATTAAAACCTAAATCAGTTTTAACTTCAAACCAAGGATTAGAAATTAATGTGAGTAACCTCAAAGAAGGAATATACATCCTAGAGATAGTATCAGATAAAGAAGTTGATAAAATTAAAGTAGTAATAGATAGATAAAACATATCTAAAAATTAATTTTTTTCAAAGCAAGGATTTCGTTATAAAATTATCATTAGGATTAGATATTATTATATTTGATATTATGAAAAAAATTTATCTTTTTTTAATATCTTTTTTCTTTTTCTCTTGTGATGACCTAAGTATCGAAATTATTATATCTTATTGCACAGGCGAATATTCTACCGCTAATATTCTTACAGATATTGATGAAACAATATATAATGATGATGAGTCAGTTAATAATTTTAGCATTTATTCATGGTCATCTGATGGTTCTCATAGAATTTTAAATGGAAATGGAATACCTAATCATGAGGTAGGAACTTTTCCTAATTCAAAAAATCCAAATACAATAACAGAACAGTTAGTAAGTGAAAGATTTACATTATGTCCAACGATTATATCTGAAAGTGGATTAGAGGTAGTAGGGCAAGCTGTAGCAATTGCATATGCTCTTAACAGTGTTAAGTTTGATCCAGCAACTGCTGGAAGATGTAACGACGAAGGTGTATGCAGATTAGCTAGGGGAGAGGGAAAATGGAATATTGAAGCACTAGGTCATGAAACTTTTGATTTTGGGGATGATATGAACCATGCTCACGTTCAACCTAATGGATCATATCATTATCATGGTGTACCTGAATTACTTGTTGAATTTTTAGGTAGTAATAAGGGTATGACACTTGTTGGTTGGGCCTCAGATGGATTCCCAGTCTATGCTAGATATGGTTTTTCTGATCCATTAGATGAAAATAGTACAGTTATATCATTAAAATCAAGTTATAAGTTAAAAGATATACCTGATTCTGGGAGACCAACCTTGTTAATTGAATTAATTGGAGGAAAACAGGGGTCATCTTACCCTAATACTCCAATTCCAATGGGTGCTTTCACTCAAGATTTTGAATATATTGAAGGCCATGGAGATTTAGATCAATGTAATGGGAGATATGGGGTTACTCCTGAATTTCCTGAAGGAATATATTATTATGTGGTTTCTGATGATTTTCCTTATTTCACTAGATGTTTAAAAGGAGATTTTAACTAGTTATTAAATAATATTACCTCAATAACTTTAAATGAAAAATATCTATTTTCTATTACTTTTATTTTTAATTTCCTCTTGTGAAAACATCAAAAATAATAATATGTCATTAGTTTCAATCAAAAAGCAATCATTTGGTAAGACTATTGATGGTAATGAGGTTCATCAATATATTTTAAAGAATAAAAAAGGTATGGAAATTAGTGTTATTAACTATGGAGGAATAATAACTTCATGGAAAGCTAAGAATAGAGATGGTATATATCAAGATATTGTATTAGGCTTTGATAATATTTATGATTATGAAACAAAAAATCCATATTTTGGTGCTTTAATTGGAAGGTATGGAAATAGGATAGCTAAAGGAAAGTTTAGTATTGATGATAAAAATTATACTCTTGCTACAAATAATGATGTAAATCATCTTCATGGGGGTAATAAAGGTTTTGATAAAGTTATATGGGATGTGGATGAAATTTTAGGTGATTCATCTGCTTCACTTGTTTTAAAATATATGAGTTCTGACATGGAAGAGGGTTACCCTGGGAACCTTAATGTAAAAGTTATATATACACTTAATAATAATGATGAATTAAGTGTTACATATGAAGCTGATACAGATAAGACTACAATTGTAAATTTAACTCAGCATTCATATTTTAACCTGTCTGGTGATTTCAATCAAGATATTTCAAATCATGATCTAAAAATAAATGCAGATTCTTTTCTTCCAGTAGATTCAACCTTAATTCCAACTGGAGAAATAAGAAACGTTATTGAGACTCCTTTCGATTTCTTACAACCCAAAAAAGTAGGTAGAGATATTGAGAAGAATAATGAGCAAATAAATTATGGTAATGGCTATGACCACTGCTGGGTTTTGAATAATTACAGTGATGGTCTAAGGTTTGTAGCCTCTGCCTATGATGATAGTAGTGGGAGATTACTTGAAGTTTACTCTGATCAACCAGGCATTCAATTTTATTCTGGTAACTTTTTAGATGGTTCACTCAAATCGAAATATGAGGGTAATTATGATTTCAGATCTGGTTTTTGTTTAGAAACTCAGAATTTTCCTAATTCTCCTAACGAAAATTCATTTCCCTCTCCATTATTAAAGCCAGGAGAGAAGTATTTATCTGAGACAATTTTTAGATTCAGTATTAAATAACTATAAAAATTGACTAAAATCTATGGGTGTATGTGATTTTGCTAGCACCTAACAATGATGAGGTTTTATATTTTCCTGAATCATCAATCCAGTTATGATTATAAACAAAATAAATATCAGATCCTGGAGTGATAGTATATTTAAATCTGTTGTTCATACCTATATTTTTACTTATATCATCATACTGGATATTTGATGAGAAGGAGATAAAAGGAGTAAAATCAAAATCCCCTATGAAGCGTATTAAATTAGTTTTAAATGATCCTTCTTTTAAGTTTACATTAGAATGATTATATCCTAAGCTTAAATTAATTCCAGGAAATGGTCTAAATGTGAGATTATTTTGATATTCTGTTCGGCTTCCAGACCAAAACCCCTCTACATTAATTTCAATTTCATAAACAATTTTCCTGTAGTTTGCGGTTTCTAATTCAATTTGATGAGACCAGTTTGTGTAGTCGCCAATAGGAATTATTATTGAATCATCACCAAGGATATTAAAATTATATAGTAGTTTTTCATAATTTCTAATTATCTGGTATGATATCTCATCACCACTTTCGAATCGTATAGATAATGGAGTTAATCTAATATTTTGAGTTAGCTTTTTCCATTGTAGACTCATTAAATTTTCAAAACTTATTTCCCACTTAAGTTCTCTTATTAGAGCACTTTTCTCTAAAATTGGAGAAAATCTAATTCTTGGTTCAACTCTCCTAAATGAATTTCTTCTTGAAAACCCTACAGCAGGGTCGTAGAACACACCAAATTCTCTGTAGGATAAACTTCCTGACCATGGATCATTTGGGAAATTAAAACGAAGGCCTCTAGTAGATCTATCCCAGATATTATTTTTGATTTCATCATATGTATTTGGGTTATGAATAACTGCAAATGCTTGAAATTGTAGGTTTTGGTTTTTTAGAAATGTTGACGTATTTAAAGTTAAATCTACCCCAAGTGTATTTCTATCTGGTAAAGGTGGAACAAATTCATTTCCTTTATTAGTATGTCTTCTTGTATATAAAACACCAATGCTACTTTCTTTTAGAAAATTTTGTTTTATTCTAATTACTGAGAAGTCTTCTGAATTATTAAAATCTGTCTCTCTTGTTTTTACTTGTTGTGCTGCTACTTCAACCTTACCAATCTTTCCGATTATTCTTCCTCCGTACAAAATAGGAATTGGATTTCCAGATTGTAGGCCAATTTTCCTTGAGAAATATGGGTATACACCACTGCTGGGTGCAAATCGGTATATATTTGCTCCCTCAAGAAAGAAATCTCTTTTTTCAGGAAATCGAATTGGGAACCTTGTTAGATTAATTTGCCTATCATCCACTTCTGTTTCAGCAAAATCAGTGTTTAGAGTAAGAGAGGCTTTCAGTCCCGATGTTATATTATAGTTTATATCTAATCCTCCGTCAATACTTTGATTTTTTTTAAAACTACCATCTGATTCATTTTCTACCTTTTGTGCTTCTGCTTTACCATAACCTACTAGCTCAAGTCCTAAACCTTGGGATATATTATTAAGGTTATTAAGTCTTCCTGCATTTTGGGGCCTGTATATTCCTTGGTTTCTTTTATGACCTGACCATAAAATTTCTTCATTTTTTCTTCTCACTGTTCTCTGAAAATTTATTCCCCAGGTACTTATTTTTGGATCAAAATTAAGGGTATGAAAAGGTATTCTTATTTCAGCTGACCACCCAAAATCTCCAATATGAGTCCATGGTCTCCATATACCGTCCCAGTCTTTATTTAAACTTCTACCTTGACCAATTGTAAGGAGTCCGTCTCCCATCAGACCTCTTGGATTAATTTCAAAGAAATATGCATTTCTACCGTCGAGATATGTGTCAAGTATCCACATAAACCTATCGTCTGTATTTAAAGGCGCGTCTTTTCTCATTTTGAATGCCTTAATTTCATCTGGTTCAGAATCATAGAAAATTGCTCCTATGTAGAGATAGTTCTCATCATATGCTATTTTGATAATTGTATTTTCTGTTGGTTTTCCGCCCTCAATGGGTTCTTGCATTAAAAAATCCTTAATTCCAGTGATATTTTTCCAAAGTGGCTCATCTAACTTTCCATCTAATACTATTTCTTTAGAATTTATAGGTATAGCATCTATAGACTTACTAACTATTTTTTGAGGTTGACTATACATGCTACCTGAAAAAATTATAATAGATACAGTAAATAAAACCTTTTTCATTATTTGACTATTAATAGATGTTTGAATATTACAATAAATTTCTTTCTATCATCCAATTTTTTACTGTCTCTGGCCAATTTTTGAATGAACCTTCATGATTTTCGGCAAGACCTAACCCGTGTGAGCCACCTTCCCATATGTGAAGGGCTGCAGGGATATTAAATTTTCTTAGTGCTAAGTAGTAGTTAATGCTATTCTCAGGAGGAACTACCTTATCCTCGTCTGTATGAATTAGGATAGCAGGTGGAGTATCGCTTCTTACCTGCAAATCATTTGAGAAGTAAGTCACAAGTTCTTCAGATGGAACTTCTCCAAGTAAGTTTTTTCTAGACCCAAAATGAGTGTAAGGATATTTCATCGTTACCACAGGATAGACTAGAACTGAGAAGTCTGGCCTGCTACTTGTTTTATCGAT
>MDTG01071136.1_pt1 | contig 12260 bp, 12 predicted proteins | sample 811421 | NCBI WGS metagenome assembly MDTG01 (sample SAMN05326645, study PRJNA326480) | marine metagenome | isolation source: seawater | place: Pacific Ocean: South East | collected 2011
AAGTAAAGGCAGACGCCATGGCCACCGATAGCGAAATCTACCGCGCCGCCAATCTGATGATTCAGGAATTCGGCGAAATGGCGCCCATCGGCGCACAAGTCAAAGCCGACCAGATGCACGACCGGGCCGCCAAATCGGTCTGGCTGCGGGTCGTGCGCGCCACGGAAGAACTTCTTTCCGACGCGCCGGGCAAGACCGCCCTCAACTAGAATTCCATCTAACGGCCACAGTCGCCGGTCTACTAGAAGTCGTTCAGGAATCGTCTTCCAACGGCGCCGCCGTTTCGCGCGGGCTGATCATCGTCATCGCCCGGCCCGGGTCCACCAACGAAATGAAGTAGGAGCGCCGGAAGGCGTCCTCCAGGACCGCCGCCTGACGCAGGCGTTCACCCTCGCTCAGAACGCGATCGACGCCCTGGGCCTCCTCCAGTACACGATTGACGACGTCCGGGTTATTGAACAGATCCGCGAACCGCGGACGACGGCTGGCCGTGTCGTCATCCGGCTGTTCCGCCGCGGCGGCGGCATCCGCGGTGGCGGCGCGGGCCAGAGCCTCGGCCTCGACCGCCCGCGAGAGACCGGCTTCGCGAATCGCCGCGCGCCGGTCCTGCGCATCGGCCGCCCGGGCCCGGTTTTGGAAGAAGACGCGGTCCTCCTGCACCTCATTGGTCGTGAGGATTCGGGTCAGGCCGCTGCCGGATACGATTTCAACCATACCCCTAATATGCGCCTGTTTCTTGGTTAACGCGAGCCCCGGGCGACATCCTCACGCGTCTTTGATCCAATCGCCGCAATGGGTTATGGATGCCCCCCGTGATATCGTTTCCATTCATCACCGGCATTTCCAACCGCAGGGATACCCGCATGCCTCTCTCGCCCCGTCGACCGAGCCCCCTCCCCGCCGTGGCCGCATTTCTGATCGCGGCCCTGATCGTGGGTCAGACCGGCCCGGTACGGGCCGCCGGCGGGCTGCTCGACACCATGGTTCAGGCCGCAAAGGAAGCGCCGCCGCGCCTGCATGAAGGGAACGGCAAGTCCTACGGTGCCGGGATCATGACGCCGGAGGTTTTGAAAGCTTGCCTGGTTCTGGCCCATGGCATCGACGGTGTCGGCGCCCGTGTCGCGGCGGACAAGGCGGCGATCCGCGCCCTGGACGGCAAAATACAAGAAGCCGGCCCGAAACTTCAGAAACAGGCCGTGGCGGCGGTCACCGACCCCAAGTTGCGTAAGATCTATGCGACCCAGGTCGCCGAATACAACGCTTGGGTGGACGAGCGCCGCGCCACCGTCGATCGGCACAATAAGGCCGTCCGCGAATTTTCCGAGATGTCCGGCCGCTTCAACGGCGAATGCAACGGCCGCAGCTATTTCCCGAGCGACCTGGCCGCCGCTGCATCCGACCTGCCGCCGGACGTCCAAGCGCGATTGAAATAGGCACCGGCCCCGAAGGGAATCAGGGGGTCAGCGTCATTCGATCGCCGGTCACCTGATAACCGCCGAGGCGGCCAAGGAAGCTCATCCCCAACAGCGAGCGGTTCATCGTCGCCCCGTTGACCGAGGCCCGCACGTCGCGCAGCACGATGGTGCCCAGGCGGACCTCGTCCAAACGCACTGGCGCGCCTGTCACCGTGCCGTTGGCGGTGCGGTACACCCGATTGAAATCCAGTGACTGCACGTCGAATCCCAGCCGTTCCGCATCGTGCGGACTAAGCACCACGTCACTTGCACCCGTATCGATCAAAAAACGGATGGGTTGGCCATTAACCTGGAGTTCAGCCACGAAATGGCCGTGGTCGCCGGCACGGATCACCACGGAGCCGCCCGGCCCTTCCTGGGCGCGGAAGGGCATCAGTTCACCGCCCAGGCGCGCCCCCAGGGACGCGACGTCGTCGCGGAACGAATAACCCAGCACGATCAATGCCCCCAGGCCAATCCAGATCGCCGCATGCCGTGCGGCCTGACGCATCTGAAAACGGCCGTGCAGGACGAAGGCCGCACCGACGACCCCGAGGATCAACAGCGCATGGGTCAGTTGGATCTGCTCGCCCCGGCTATTCAGCGCATCGGGAAACCGCATCGCCAGGAACAGGACCAGACCGCCCAGGCCAAGGCCGACCAAAACCAGGATGAAAACCGATGGACGTTTCATGCGTGGGCCATGGAAAAGTAATTCGCCAGACTGAGCGTTCGGCTACTTCGCAGCGGCTTTTTCGGGAACGCAGCGAAACACGCTTTCGCTGGTCTGAAGGGCGAGGAAAGACGACTTGCGCGGGCCGGTCATGACATGCTGCGCGACGCGGCCTCGTTCGCCGCAATAGTCTTCCGCCTTCAATTTCGCCGCCAGGAACTGATTGGCCGCGTGCTCGATGACGATTTCATCGCCCGTCGCCTCCACGGTGGCGCAGGCGCCGAGCGACACGGCGATAGCGAGGATAATGGCGGCGACGCGCATGGCTTCTCTCCTTCACGGCATGGCTTCCTTTGGGCGAAGCCACAAAGCGAAGATTAACACAAATCTGGGCGGGAATAAGGCCGACCATAGCGGCTTAGTTGCGAATCATTCGCAATATGGATAGACTGCTCCGCGCCGGGCCGCCGAAGTGCCTGATCCACTGACGAACCCGACACCGCTCTACCCCGGAAAGATTACATGTCCGACGACCTCGACGACCTTTTCCGACGCTATCACCATGAACTGCACCGCTTCGCGCGGCAGCGTTTGGGCGACGCCGACGCCGCGGCGGACGTCGTGCAGGATGCCTTCCTGCGTTATACCGTTCTGGCCGGTGCGGGTGCGGGCGCCGGAGGGACTCAAACCGGCGCTGTGCGGAATCCCAAGTTCTTCCTGTTTCGTATCGTCTCCAATCTGATTATCGACCTCACCCGGCAGCGCGCCCGCCGCGCCACGGATACCGGCCAGGATGCGGCGATCGACCGCCATGCCGATCCGGTCGCCTCTCCGGAACGGACGACGATGGGCCGCCAGGACCTGGCCCGCCTCGCCCGCGCCGTCGATAGCCTGCCGCCGCGCTGCCGCGAGGTTTTCTTGCTGGCCCGGGTCGAGGGCCTGAATTACCCCGAAATCGGCGACCGGCTGGGCATTTCGCCGAAAACAGTCTACAGCCATCTGGTCAAGGCCCTGGCGCTGCTCAAGCTTGCCATGGACGGAGACGCGGATTCGCCGGACCCGGACTCGGACATTTGACCCCGCCCATCGTCTTATCATCAGGGTGCCGTCCGTTCGGCACCGTCCTTCGCAGTTGACCCGGAGCCCCCCGACTTGGCTGATCAGCCCGAACCGTTCGAAAACGACCCAGACGCCGACGCGGCACTGGCAGGTTTGGATCCCGCAACACGCGAGGCCGTCCACTGGTTGGCACGGCGTCACGACCCGGACAGCACCGGCTTCGATGCGCAGGCATTCCAGGCCTGGCTCGGCGAAAGTGCGGCCAATCGACGGGCTTTTTCCCGCATGGAAAGGATATGGCAGGCTGGCGGCGATGCACTCGCGCCTCGGGATACCGACGCGGTCGCCGACCCGATTTCTATCGAACCGCACCTTGCCGCAAGGCAGATGTCCCGCCGCGCCTTCGGCCGCCGGGCACTTGCCGCCGGGATCGCCGCCCTGGCCGTGACCGGTGCGGGCACCCTGGCGCTGGCACCGGAAGAGGCCGATTTCCGAACGGCCCCCGGCGAGACGGCGCCGATCATGCTGCCCGACGGCAGCCGGGTCGAACTTTCCACCGACACCGCGCTGCGTCTCGCTTTCGACGAAATGGAGCGGCGGATCGAATTGCTCTCGGGAGAGGCCTTCTTCACGGTCGCCAAGGACCCGGGACGACCGTTTCGCGTGACCGCCAACGGCACCGAGGCGGAAGCGTTGGGCACCGCCTTCTCCGTCGCTCTCCAGAATGACGGCGCGCGCGTCGCGGTGACCGAACACAGTGTCGCCGTGACGGTCGGCGGCGACCGGCGGATCGTCGCGGCAGGTGAACGCATCGTCGCCCTGCATGGCCGTCTGCGCCCGGTCGAAGGAACGGACGCCGAACGGGAACTCGCCTGGCGCGACGGGAAGCTGGTGTTCATGGACCAGCCGCTCGGCGAGGTCGTGGCCAGCCTCGACCGATGGCGGCGCGGCCGCACCCTGATTCTGAACGGCGATCTGGAACGACGGCCGGTCACCGTCGTCCTGGACACCCGCCGCGCCGCCGATGCCGTCGAAATCCTGGCCCGCGCCGTGCCGATGCGCTGGGTCGAGGCGACGCCATACCTGACGTTGATCTACGGCCTCGACTAGGCGCGATAACTGCGCCGAACCGGGCCAGCCGAAAAAATGTTCCTCGCACCACTCAGATATGCCGCTCCCCCCATCGTCTTTGCAAATGAGACGCAGGCGCAAATAGACGCCCGCCGCAATGCAACAAGAGGGAAATTGGGGAAGGTTATGGATCGATCCGAATACGAACACGCCACAACACAGGTTCCGCAAGGGGCCGGTAGCCAACACCGCCGGTGGCACTTGGCCCTATTGACGACCGCCGCCATTCTGGCGATCGCCTGGGCCGCCACGGCCAAGGCGGACGCGGACGCGCCCACGCCTTCCGTCCCTCATGAAGAGAGCACGGCCGCACGACCCGCCACACAGCAGGCACAGGCGAGCCGAACCGTCATTCTCGACCAAGCCGCCCAGTCCCTGTCGCGGGCGCTGGTCGCGTTCTCCAAGGCGACCGGCATTGATATCGTCGTCGACGGCCAGATGCCCGAAGACCGCGAGGCCCCTGCACTCAAAGGCAAGATGACGGCGGCGGCGGCGCTCAACCTCATGCTCAAGGGCACGGGCATCACCTGGGCCTTTTCCGACGACAAGACGGTGGCGATTTCAAAACCGGAGGCGAGCGGCGACCGCCTGACGCTGGGCACGGTCTCGGTGGAAGGCAAAGGACCGGCCCCCCGCCAGGCAGAAATCGGCAACCTGCCGCCGGCGTATGCCGGCGGTCAGGTCGCGCGCGGCGGCAAGATGGGCGTCCTGGGCAATCGGGACTTCATGGAAACACCGTTCAGCCAGACCAGCTACACGGCGAAGTTGCTGCAGGATCAGCAATCGCAGCGCATGTCGGACGCGCTCAAGAACGATGCCTCGGCGAACCCCGTCTACAGCTCCGCCGGCGGGTTCGACGGGTTCGCCATCCGGGGGTTCAACCTGCCGAACACGACGATCATGTTCGACGGCATGCCGTCGGCCGGACCGACGACCTTCAATTCCATGATGTCGGAAAGTATCGAACGCGTGGAAGTCATGAAAGGCCCGAGCGCCGTGATGAACGGAACCACGGCATCGGCGATTACCGGCGGCTCGATCAACGTGATCCCCAAACGGCCGTTGGATGAACCGCTCACCCGCGTCACCCCCGATTACACGATGAATTCGCAGTTCGGCGGACATGCGGACATCAGCCGACGTTTCGGGACCAACAATGAATACGGCGTCCGGTTCAATGGCGTCTATCGCAACGGGGATACGCCCATCGATTTCCATTCGACCGAATCCCAACTGGCGGCATTGGCCTTGGACTATCGGGGAGATCGATTCCGCGCCCAGGCCGACCTGGGCTACGAATACCAGGACCTGCAAGGCACACGTCGCGCCTTCGCCATTTCCTCGGGCGTGGACGCGCCGTCGGCACCGGAGAACTCCAGCAACCCTTACGGCAGCCGGGAGTACAAGGACGGCGATTTCTTCTATGGGACAAGCCGCCTTGAATACGACGTGACCGACTCCCTGACCGCCTATTTGAAGGGTGCCGCGAATTTACAGCGGTACCAGTTTTTCGGATCGAACCGGACAATCGGCAACAGCGACGGTGACCTCAACGCCGGCAACGGTTTCGGCGGCGCGGTACGGGACGTCGGATACTTCGGCGAAGGAGGAATTCATGCGGACGTCGAAACCGGCGCGATCAACCACCGCATGACTCTTGGGTTCGGCTGGTGGGGAAAGACGACCCATAACCACTCTTTTTCCAGCGCCTATTCCGCATCGAATCTCTACAACCCGATCTACGACTCGCCGCCGGCCGCGTCGCTGAACGTCGATCCGGGCGACGCCCCCTTGCGCGCCGAATCCTCCGCCTCCGGTTTGACTCTGGCGGACACGCTGTCCTTCCTGAACGACAACGCGCATTTCACCTTCGGCGTCAGACATCAGCAGGTAGTCGACAAGACCTACGACCGGACGACCGGCGCGGTCACCGCATCCTACCGGGATCGCGCGATCTCACCGCTGTTCGGTCTCGCCGTGCAGCCGGTCAAGGCCGTCACGCTCTATGCCAACTATGCCGAGGGCCTGCAGGAAGGCTCCGTGGCGCCGACCGGGGCCGCGAACGCCGGCGAGGTCTTCGCCCCCTTCGTTTCGAAACAGGTCGAAGCAGGCGCGAAATGGGATATGGGCCGCCTGGCCGCGACCATTGCGCTCTTTCAGGTGACCCAGCCGAGCGGCTTCACGAACGACGACACCAACGTCTACGGCGTCGACGGTGAACAGCGGAACCGAGGCATCGAATTGAACGTCTTCGGCGAAGCGGCGGACGGCGTGCGCGTGCTGGGCGGTGTTACGTTCATCGATGCCGTCCTGACCAAGACCGACACCGGCATCAACGACGGCAACAAGGGCGCCGGCGCGCCAAAGGTCCGCGCTGTTGTCGGCGGTGAATGGGACCTGCCGTTCTTGAAAGGACTGACGCTCACCGGCCGGTTCACCTACAACGGGTCGACGCATCTGAACCCCGCCAACACATCGAAAGCGCCGAGCTGGATGCTGCTGGATATCGGCGCGCGATACACTATCGAACGTCAGAACGGCAACCCGATCGTGATCCGCGCCAATATCGACAACGTATTGGACTCGAACTACTGGAACACCAGCGTCTCCAGCTTCTCCAGCCAGCTGGTCCTTTCCGACCCGCGGACTTTCAAGCTCTCGGCGTCGTTCGACTTCTAGGCCCGCATGGACCGGATATAGCCTGCCTCGCCAATTGTTGATAATCATTCGCAATTGGCATAGATTGCCGCCCATGCAAGGACACGGCGGCCCGGGCAAGTTGAATTGCAACCCGGGCCGCCGTCCCAATTCAAGGTCCTGAAATGCGGGACTTGAACGATCGGGGACAGGCAATTGAGCGGCGGCACGGCCATCATCGACATCTATATGACGCATCGGGCGGCGCTGGTCGAATTCGCCACGCCCATCGTCGGCGACCGCATGCGGGCCGAGGATGTGGTACAGGAAGCCTACCTGCGCTTGGCCCCCGCCGATGGCGCCCCGCCCCGGACCGTCGACAACCCCGTCGCCTATCTCTATCGCATCGTCCGCAATCTCGCGATCGACGCCTACCGCAAACGCCAGCGAGAAGGCCGCGTCATGACCGCCGGCGACGATGTGATCCTTTGGGATGCCGCCGACGAGAAACCTTCGCCGGAAACCGCCGCCGCCGCCCGCGACGAGTACCACCGCCTTCTGGATGCCCTGGACGAACTGCCGGACCGGACGCGGATCGCCTTGGAAATGCGCCGCTTCGGCGGCTTCAAGATCCGCGAGATCGCCGACCATCTGGGCATCTCCCAAACCACGGCCCATGAGATCATCGTCAAAGGCATCGCCCATTGCCGTCGCCGGGTCCGCCCCGGGTCATGATGCCTCCCGAACCGGCCCATTATTTTCATCCGAAAAAACTCGACCCCCGGTCGTTAAATTGGTGAAGGACCGGACCGCCCCGGTTTGGGCATCGGTTTGTGTAAGGATCAGGCATGACATCCGCGAATGACAATTCAGGGGGCAGCCCCGTGTCGGGCGGCGATGACGCGACGGAACAGGCGGTGCGCTGGCTGCTGGCGCTGGAGGACGCGCCGGACGACCCGGACCTCGACGCCCGTTTTCGGGCCTGGCTCGCCGCCGATCCGGCCAATGCCGCCGCGTGGCGCGATACCTTGGACGTTTACTGCATGATGGCCCGGACGCCCCCCATCCACGGCGACCGTTGGCCCCGTCCCGCTCCACGCCGCGCGGTGCGCCATCTGGCCGCCACCGGCGTCGCCCTGGCACTGGCCGCCTGCCTGGCCGTCGCCGTCCTGCCCCGGGCCATGATCCACATGGAGGCCGATCATGTGACCGCCACGGCCCAGGACCAGGACCTGACCCTGGCCGACGGAAGCCGTGTGAACCTGGCGCCGGACAGCGCCGTCGCCGTGGACTTCACCGCTGGCGAACGGCGGGTGCGCCTGATCAAGGGCCAGGCTTTCTTCACCATCACCCCCGATGCGGCGCGCCCGTTCCGCGTTGCCGCCGGGCGGATCACGACCACGGTCCTGGGCACCGCCTTCGACGTCCGGCTGGGCGACACGGGCGCCGCCGTCTCGGTCCATCACGGGCGGGTCAGCGTCGAGGATACGGCAGCCCATCCGCCCGTCTCCGAACGGCTCGGCGCCGGCGACTGGGTGCGCGTGGGATGGGCCGGCGATTTCGCCCGAGGCGCTGCCCCGCCGAGCGAAGCCGGGGCCTGGCGGGACGGCCGGATAGTCGCCCGCGACCGTCGGCTCGACGACGTGGTTGACGACCTCCGGCGCTATTTCCCGGGTGTCATCATCGTCGCCGACAGCGACTTGGGCGCGAAGCGTATTTCCGGTGTCTACAACCTGACCGATCCCGCGGCGGCGCTCGCCGCCATGGCCGGCGCCCACGGCGGCACCGTGCGCCGCCTGTCTCCCTGGGTGCTGCTGGCAACGAGCGGCTGACACCCTACGCCGCGGCGGATGGCGCGGCCACGCATTGATCCGCCGCGGCAAAAATTTCTTCCGAAAAACCCGGTGGCACCGTCGTCACATCCTATGAATATATGCGAGTGATATGCATTCGCATTTTACAAACCAACTGGCCAAGACGATCAAGATTCGCCGCCGGACGACAGCTTAGGGGAACCGAAGATGGGGAAGGTGATGAAAGAGACCATGCGCGCGGGAAGAAACCGGACAGCAGGATTCCAATATGAAACGATGCCGCCGGCCCGGCGGCTGGCCTTTCTTGCGAGCACGGCGCTGGTGGCGGGCGCGCTGATCGCGGCGGCCCCCGCCCAGGCCACGGCGCCCGACGATGCCCCTTCCGCCTCCCCCGCTGCACCACAGCAAGGGACGGGCGACCTTGCCCAGGCCCCGGACGTGACCTTCGACATCCCGGCCCAGCCCCTGGCCGACGCCCTGGCCCTGTTCGGCCGGCAATCGGGGATGCAGGTCTCCGTCGACGCGGCGCTGATCCGAAGCAAACAATCCCGCGGCGTCAGCGGGAAGATGACGCCGGAACAGGCCTTGAGGCAGTTGCTGAGCGGCACAGGCATCATCTTCCGCCTGACGGACGGGGACACGGCCCTGCTGGAATCCGTCGAAAGCGGCGACCGCCTGACGCTGGGCACGGTCTCGGTTGAGGGCGCTGCGCCACGCGACCCTGGACGCACGGAGGGGTCCGATTCCTATTTGGGGACCCAGGTCACCGTGGGCTCGAAAGACTCCGTCGCTATCCGGCAGGTCCCGCAATCCGTCAGCGTCGTCACCCGCCAAAAGATCGAAGACCGCAACTACACCGGCTTGCAGGACGCCATGAAAGAAACCACGGGGATGACCGTGGGACGCTTCGACAGCACGGGCTATTTCACTGAAATCTATGGACGCGGATTTCCGGCCGACTCATTTCTCCTGGACGGAGTTCAGGTTGAACACGACGGAAACTTGGCGATCAGTTTCGACGCCGCGATATACGACCGCTTCGAGGTCCTGCGCGGCCCGGCAGGATTATTCCAGGGCAACGGCGAGCCGGGCAGTTCGATCAATCTCGTGCGCAAACATGCGGAGCGGGAATTTCATGCAAGAGGCGCCGCGACCGTCGGGTCTTGGGAAACCTACAGGGGTGAGGCCGACGTTAATGCACCCCTGATCGATTCCGGTAAGGTGAGGTCCCGGTTCGTCGCGGTCTACGACGACCGCCAATCCTATATCGACATCGTCGGCGCCAACAAATTCCTCGGCTACGGAACGGTCGAGGTCGATCTGACGGATCAAACCACCTTGTCGGTGGGCGCGACCTATCAAAAGGTCAATGCCGTGCTCGATCAGGGATTGCCCGCCTACGCCGACGGCACGCTGCCCGATGTCGAACGGTCGACGTTCACCGGCGCGGATTGGAACAGCCAGGATCTGGCGTCGAAGGATGTTTTCCTGGAACTGAAGCACCGGTTCGACAACGGCGGCCACGCGCAACTCCTGGCGCGCACCTACGACCGGACCATGCTTTATCGTGGCGCCCGGGCCAACGGTGCGATCAACGCAACGACCGGGGACTTCAACGTCCAGCTTCTCGAGTACGGAAAGTATGAAAACTCATTCTCCGTCGATGGCTATACCTCCCTTCCCTTCGAGCTTTTGGGACAACAACACAATCTTGTCGTGGGGGGCGACTACCGGGAATTCCTGGAACAACGGACGAGCTACTCCTCGACCACCGGTTTCACATCGAACATCTTCGCGCCGACCCATAATTTCAGCAATCCGGTCTACGGCGAAAGCAAGGGCACCAAGAGCGAAGAAGAACAATTCGGCACTTATGGCCAGTTGCGGATCAAGCCGCAGGACCGATGGACCATGATCTTCGGCGGCCGGGCGACCTGGTGGCAGGCGAAAACGGCAACACAAATCCAGAACGTGAGCGGCGAATTCACGCCCTATGTCGCGACCGTTGTCGATATTTCGGATGAAATCTCGGCCTATGGCTCCTACGCCTCGATCTTCAAGCCGCAGTCGAACACCACGTCCGACGGCGAATTCCTGGACCCACGAACCGGCAAGCAGTACGAGGTCGGCCTGAAGGGTGAGTTCATGGACGATAAGCTGCTCGCCCATGTCGCCCTGTTTCGCATCGATGACGAAAACCGCGCGATGACGGACCCAAGTGATTCAAACTTCTCTATCGCCGCCGGCAAAGTGCGCAGCCAGGGCCTGGAGACCGAGATCAGCGGAAGCCCGTTGGAGGGTTGGGAAATCTCCGCCGGATATGCCTATACCTTCACGGAATATCTGGAAGCGGACAGCGGCACCCAAGGCAACACATTCGCGGCCTATACCCCGAAACATTCGGCCAATGTCTGGGCCCGCTATACGTTTCCCGAGGGGGATTTGAGCGGCCTCAGCCTGGCCGGCGGCGGAAATTGGCGAAGCAGTTTCCACAGCGATTCGAACGGCGTCCGCTTTTCCGAAGACGGATATGTGACGGTATCCGCGCAGGTCGGCTATCGCCTCAACGAAAACATTGCGGCGACATTCACGGTCAACAACCTGTTCGATGAGACCTATTTCGAAAAGGTTTCCGGCAACAGTCGGCAGAACTTCTACGGCGCGCCCCGGTCCTACATGTTCAACCTCAAAGGCAGCTTCTAGGAAGGCGCGCCACCGGGCGTCTGATCCGGTTGATGCGACCGGTCAGACGCTAACGCCCGGTCTTCTTCCGCCAGGCGGCGAAGTCGGATTTCGCCTTCGCCGTCGTCGCCGGGTAGGTGCCGATCACCGGACGGCCTTTCTTGACCTCTTCGGTGACCCAATCCTCGAACGCCGTCATCTCCGTCGCCTCAATGGCGATGGCGTCGGCCAAGTGGAGCGGGATGACACAGACGCCTTCGTCGTCACCAACGATCACGTCGCCCGGAAACACCGCGACGTCGCCGCAGCCGATGGGCCCGTTCAACTCAATCGCCTGATGGCAGGTCAGGTTGGTCGGGGCCGAGGGGCGGGTGTGATAAGCGGGGCTTGTCCAGCCCGCCGATCTCCGGCGCGTCGCGGAAACCGCCGTCGGTCACCACACCGGCACAGCCCCGCACCATCAGGCGGGTGACCAGGATCGAGCCCGCCGAGGCGGCGCGCGGATCCTTGCGGCTATCGATCACCATGACGTGGCCCGGCGGGCATTCCTCGACACCGACGCGTTGCGGATGCTTGGGGTCCTGGAACACGGAGATCGGGTTCAGGTCCTCGCGCGCCGGGATGTAGCGCATGGTGTAGGCCTGCCCCACCATGTTCTTCCCTTTGGGCGCCACCGGGTGGACGTCCTGGATGAACTGGTTCTTCAGCCCAACCTTGAACAGGGCCGTGCAGATCGTCGCCGTCGAAACCTTGGCGAGTTTGTCGCGGGTCTTCTTGGTCAACCGTTTGGCCATGAGCCAGCCTCCCTAA
>MDTG01294211.1_pt1 | contig 12260 bp, 16 predicted proteins | sample 811421 | NCBI WGS metagenome assembly MDTG01 (sample SAMN05326645, study PRJNA326480) | marine metagenome | isolation source: seawater | place: Pacific Ocean: South East | collected 2011
GAGCGGGCAAAGGGGTTCGAACCCTCGACCTTCTCGTTGGCAACGAGACGCTCTACCACTGAGCTATGCCCGCAATATATTTAGTATAATACACTGTCTCTATAGGGGTCAACTAATATAAACATTCTATCGATAAATTAAAATTTTTGATATAAGAATTATTTATGAAAAACTTTCCTGACATTATTCCTATTTTCCCGCTTAGTGGTGTAATTTATTTTCCTAAGACTAATTTACCTTTGAATATTTTTGAACAGAGATATTTAGATCTAGTTAATGATGCTTACAATAAAGATAGATTTATGGGAATGATCCAATCAAAAAAAGAAAATCAAAATGTATATAAAATTGGTTGTCTAGGAAAAATTAATGATTATGAAAGAAGTGAAGATGGAAGAGTTGTAATTAATCTAACAGGTGTAACTAGATTCGAAATAATAGATGAAATTAATAATGACAAGCTATATAGAGAGTTTAAAGTAAATTATAATAAATTTAGTGAAGATTTATTGGAAAAAATTTACAAAATTAAAATTAACAATATGATAGACAAAGCTAAACTTTTTTTTAAAAGAAGCGGTCTTTTACTCAATTGGAAAGAATTTGAAAAATTAAAATTTGACCAAAAAATAAATACTTTAGCAATGATTGCCCCTATTACCAATCAAGAAAAACAAAAACTTTTAGAAACAATTACAACTGAAGATAAAGTTAAGATTTTAGAAAATATTATTGATTTCTATTTACATCAATTGAATTATAATAATCAAACAATACAATAAAAAATTAATTTGCTGATTTATTCATTGAATCAAAAAAATCTGAATTATTTTTTGTATTTTTTAATTTAGAGATCAAAAACTCAATCCCGTCCATTGTTCCCATCGGACTTATAATTCTTCTTAGCACATTCATTTTAGAAAGATCATCTTTTTCGAATAGTAATTCTTCTCTTCGCGTTCCAGATCTAGTTATATCTAAAGCTGGATAAATTCTTTTATCTGCAACCTTTCTATCTAGTATTAATTCTGAATTTCCAGTTCCTTTAAATTCTTCGAAAATGACCTCATCCATTCTACTTCCAGTATCAATTAATGCTGTGGAAATTATTGTTAAAGATCCGCCTTCTTCCACATTTCTAGCTGCTCCAAAAAATCGCTTTGGTCTTTGAAGTGCATTTGCATCAACACCACCTGTTAAAACTTTTCCAGAACTAGGTATAACTGCGTTGTATGCCCGACCAAGCCTTGTTATCGAGTCTAGTAAAATCACAACATCTTTTTTATGCTCCACTAATCTTTTTGCTTTTTCTATGACCATCTCTGCAACGGCAACGTGCCTTGATGCTGGCTCGTCAAAAGTTGACGCAACCACTTCTCCTTTTACAGAACGCTGCATGTCAGTTACTTCTTCTGGTCTTTCGTCTATAAGTAGAACCATTAAATAGCATTCGGGATGATTGGCGGTTATTGACTGAGCTATATTTTGAAGAATAATCGTTTTTCCTGCCCTTGGGGGAGAAACGATAAGTGATCTTTGTCCTTTTCCTATAGGGCTAACTAGGTCAATTAATCTTGCAGTGTTGTCAGGCTTTTTTTCAATTTTCGTTGTCTCCACTTCTAATTTGATTCTTTCATTTGGATAAAGTGGAGTTAAATTATCGAATGCAATTTTGTTTCTTCCTTTTTCAGGCTCGTCAAAATTAATTTTGTTCACTTTTAAAAGAGCAAAATATCTTTCTGCATCTTTTGGACCTCTAATTTCCCCTTCGACTGAATCGCCTGTTCTTAAGCCAAACCTTCTTATTTGACTTGGGCTAACATAAATATCATCAGGTCCTGGTAAGTAATTTGACTCTATGGCTCTCAAAAAACCAAACCCATCTTGCAGCACTTCTAAAACACCGATAGCCGTAATTTGCTCATTTTTTTCAGCTAGTTTTTTTAAAATAGCGAAAAGTATTTCCTGCTTTCTAAGTGTGCTAGGGTTTTCAATACCAAGTTTTTCAGCCTCACTAATAAGTTCTGCGGGATTTTTTTTCTTTAATTCTTGTAAATTCATGTGGTTGGTTTGATTTGTTAGGAAAGTATTTAAAATATATGACTTTTTTTAAAAAATTCAACCCAAATAATTACAGTGGCTTAAAAACAACAACAAAAACGACTACAATAAGTATAAATGTCGGTATTTCATTAATTATTCTGTAAAATCTAGATGATTTTTTATTATTGTCAGCTTTAAACTCTTTTACATGCCATCCTAACATAAAATGATAGCCAGTTAATATTACAACAAATATGATTTTAATTTGCATCCATAATTCCATAAATATTGTAAATCCGAGACTATGAATTAATAAAATGCCAAAAAGCCATGAAAGCAACATAGCCGGCATCATTATGTAGTTATAAAGTTTTCTCTCCATCGTTTTAAATACTTTTTTTTGTACATCATGACTTTCCTCGGAATGATAGACAAAAATTCGTGGGAGATAAAGCAATCCCGCCATCCACGATATCACCGCAATTATATGCAAAGATTTAAATAATAAATATAAATTCATTTTAAATATATTTTTTTACAAGCTTTTCAAAAAGATTAATATGATCTGAAGTGTCATTCAAACATGGAATTAAATCAAAGTTTTTGCCTCCATTGTTTAAAAAAATATCTCTTCCTTGGATGTTAATCTCTTCAAGAGTTTCAACGCAGTCTGATGAAAAGCCTGGGCAAATTACTAATAAATTTTTTACTCCTTTGCTTGCAAGGCTTTCTAAAGTTTTATCGGTATAAGGGGTAAGCCATTCCTTGGGACCGAATCTCGATTGAAAAGTTGTCTGAATATCGATTTTAGAATATTTTTCTTTTATTAATCTAGTTGTTTTTTGACAATAGCATTGATACGGGTCTCCTTTATCAAAATATGATTTAGGTATTCCATGATAGGAACAAAGAATTAAATCCGGTTTCCAATTTATACTTTGAGTTTTATTTTCAATGCTATTAATCAGTGCTTTTATATATAATTCATTACTTTCGTAATGAGGAATTACTTGAAGGCTAGGCTGCCATCTCATTTTCATTAAAGATCTATAAACTTCATCACAAACAGTTGCAGTTGTTGCTGCTGCATATTGTGGGTATAAAGGTAACAATATGATATTTTCACAGCCTGATTTCTTTAAACCAATGAGTTTTGATTTAATACTCGGATTTCCGTATCTCATTGCAAATTCAACGATAAGATTTTTATTTCCAATTCTATCTTTAAGTTTCTCAGCTTGACTTCTCGTATAATACAGTAGAGGTGACTCATTTGTTTCTTTCAACCATATTTTTTTATATGCGTGTGCCGATTTTGAAGGCCTTAATGTAAGTATTACTACGTTTAATATTATTTGCCAAATAAATGGATTTAACTCGATGACTCTTCTATCGGAAAGAAATTCTTTTAAATATTTTCTAACATCCCACCAGCTCGTGGAGTCTGGTGTGCCTAAGTTAACTATTAGTACTCCTGTTTTTCCAAATTTTACTTCTGGATGATTTTTTTCCATCTTAATAATTTCTATAAAATTTTATTAACTTACCAACTTTCTCGGGATCTGTCTCTGGCAGCAATCCATGTCCTAAATTAAAAACATATGGAGTATCTTTAAAAATGTTTAGATATTTACTCGTGTTTTTTTGTATTTCGTCATCATTTAGCAACAATATTTTTGGATCAAGGCCACCTTGTAAAACAACATCTTTCAAATGTTGCCTTGCCCATAAAGGATCAATTTCATAATCAAGATTTAGTCCATCCGGTTTAACAATATTGTTAAATTCTTTGTAGTGTTCTCCAATACCTCTTGGAAAACAAATTGAAGGTATTTTATTAACTTTACAATAGTCAACAATTTTAAGATTGGGTATATAGCAATAATTCGGTAGGTTTTTTTCTTGTAATATACCTGCCCAAGAGTCAAATATTTGAACTATATCTGCTCCTGCATTAATTTGATTTTCAATATGAACACATAAATATTCATTTAATTTATCTAATATTAAATTAACTTCAAAATCTTTTGATTTAATTTTTCCTAAATTAATTTCATCTTTACCTTTTTTTAAACTCAACATATAAATTAGTAAAGTCCATGGAGCTCCAACAAACGATATTAATGTTTTATTTTTATCTAATTTTTTTCTTGTTAATTCAATTGCTTTATAAATCGGATATAATTTTTGAGTAAATGAAATTTTATCGTTATCTAATAATTTCTCTAAGTTAAAGTCACTTAAAATTGGTCCTTTATTTTTTATAAATTCGACGTTTTGACCAAGGGCATAAGGCACAAGAAGTATGTCTGAAAATATAATGGCTGAGTCTAAATCAAATCTATTAACTGGTTGAAGCGTTAGCTCTGAACTTAATTCACTATTTAAACATAGATTGATAAAATTTGGATTATTTTTTCTAATGCTTTGAAATTCAGGTAAATATCTACCTGCTTGTCTCATAAACCATACTGATTTACAAATTTTTTTATTAAGAAGAATTTCTTTAAGATTACTCATTAAATAAATAAAGTTTATAAGTGTAGTTTATACTGTAGGATCTGTTAATTACCTATATAACTATTTATACAATTTTAATACATTCTAAAGTTAATAAGTCCTTTAAATTACTTATAATTTGTTGGCTTTATTCGTTTTATAAACACCTATAAAACAATAATATCAACATATAACAAAATGTTAAAACTCTGTTAATTAATGTTAATTGTTTTTATGATTAATAATAAAAAGTGTAAAAAACTAATTTGTTAAATATTTGTTAACAATTTTATGAACGGAAAATACAATGTATATCTTGTGTCTGACTCTACAGGAGAAACCCTAGATAGAATTTTTTTATCTCTTAAGTCTCAATTTGCTAATTTTGAATATAATAAAAAGGAATACGCTTTTGTAAGAACTGAGCAACAAATAGATAAGATAATTAAAGAATGCAATCAAATAGAAAATTCTTTAATATTATACACTATTGTTGAAACTAAATTAGCAAAATATATTTCTGGTAGAAGTGAAGAGCACAGTGTTCCTTGTTTTGGTATCTTAGGAAATTTAATTTTAAATTTTTCAAAGCTTTTGAATGAAAAAGCTATACATAAACCTAGCGCTCAACACGTATTAGATGATGATTATTATAAAAGAATAGAGGCAATTCAATATACTATGGCACATGACGACGGTAAAAAAGTTGATGATATCAGCACCGCAGACGTTGTTTTGTTGGGTGTTAGCAGAACTAGCAAAACACCAACATCTATATATCTTGCTAACAGAGGTTACAAAACAGTCAATGTTCCACTGGTACTCGATCAAAAAATTCCTAAAAATTTATCTTCTAACAACAAATCTTGTATAATCGGCCTTATTGCCGACCCAGAAAGACTAGCTGATATAAGACGAAATAGAGTAGCTATTATGAAAGATAATAATATAAAAGAATACACTGATTTGGAATCTATAAAAAATGAAGTGGAAAACTCAAAAAAATTGTTTAAAAAAAATAATTGGCCAATTATTGACGTAACTAGACGTTCTGTAGAAGAAACAGCTGCTTCAATTTTAAAAATTATTGAAATTAAAAAAAATAAATGAAAATAATTTTGGCTTCAAGTAGCGGTGTCCGAAAAAAAATATTAGATAAATATAGTATTGATAATGAAGTTATTCATTCAAATGTAGATGAGGATGAATACAAAATTTCTCTTCTAGCCGAGGGCGCAACACCATTAGCTATTTCAAAAAACTTAGCTGAAATAAAATCTATAAAAGTAAGTAATAAAAATCCTAATCGACTTGTGCTGGGTGCCGATAGTGTAATCTCACTAAATAATGAATTAATAAACAAACCAATTAATAGAGAAGAAGCACTTAAAATTTTGAAAAAACTAAACAATTCAAAGCATTATCTTATAAGCTCTGCCTGTATTTCAAGAAATGGATCAATGATTTGGAATCATACCGACTCCTCGGAACTCAAAATGAAAAATTTATCTGATAATGAATTGTTAGTTTATTTAGCTAAAATTGAAACCAAAACGCTTTTAGATTATGGTGTTTACCAAATAGAAGCTGATGGATTGGAACTTTTTGAGTATATTAAAGGAGACCTTGACTCAATAATGGGTTTACCAATTAAAGATATCATGAATTATATTAAAAAATACAATCAATGAAAAAAAAATTTGGTATTATTGGAAATCCTATTAAACATTCTTTGTCACCAATATTACATAATTATTGGTTTAAAAAGTATAACGTAAATGCAGATTATTCTATTATTGAAACAGATAATAACAGCTTAGAAGACGTAGTAAAAAAAATTAAAGATAAGTCTCTAGCCGGTATAAACGTAACACTTCCACATAAGCAAAAGATCATAAATTATATTGATAAAGTTATTAATGATGCTGACCTTACTGGTTCTGTAAACACTATCTTTTTGAATACCGAGGGACATATTATTGGAGAAAATACAGATGTATTTGGTTTGCAAGCCGCTTATTTAAAAAAAATTGAAAAATCTTCAAATAAAAAAGCATTAATTATAGGAGCCGGCGGTGTTGCTCCTTCCGTGATATTATCTTTGCAGAAATTTGGAATTAAAAGCATTTCAATTATAAACCGTACTAAAGAAAAATGTCTTTTTTTAAAAAAAAAATTTAAGTACTTAAATGTATTATCTTGGGAAAATTTAGAAAGAGAAATAGGAAATTACGATATAGTAATTAATGCGACTAGTTTGGGTCTTAAAAATGGAGAGGACTTTAACTTTGATTTTAAAAATTTCAAAAATAATTTGATTTATATAGATACAATTTATAACCCTATAGAAACAAAAACTTTTAAATTCTTAAAGGAAAAAGATGTAAAAGTATTTAATGGATTAGAGATGTTTATTTATCAGGGTCAAAAATCCTTTTATCTTTGGAATAAAATTAATCCAGAGATAGATGAAAATTTAATTGACTTATTGCTTTCAAAATTAAAATGAAAAAAATTGGAATAACAGGATCTATAGCTTCTGGCAAAACTACGGCGAGCAAAATTTTATCACAAAGAAAAGGCCCTTTATTTAGTGCAGATAATATTGTTAAAAAGTTATACTCAAAAAAAAGTTTCCAAAAATTACTTACTAAAAAATTTCATATTCATAAAGACCAAGGATTTAAATCTCAAATAAAAAAAAAAATTCTAACAAATGCTAAAAATGTTGAAAAATTAGAAAAATTAATTCATCCCCTGGTAAGAAGTGAAATGAAAAAATTTTCTCTATTTAATCGCGATAAAAAACTTCTTTTTTTTGAAATACCATTATTAATTGAAAGTAAGTTAATGAGTTACTTTGATATTATAATATTTATAAAAGCTAAAAAAGATATTAGATTAAAAAGATTCAAATCGAAAGGTGGTCAAACAAAACTATTTAATGTTTTAAACAAAAAACAGATACCAGATTTAAAAAAAACAAAATTTTGCGATTACATTGTTGTTAATGAAAAAAATTTAAATATTTTAAAAAAAAAATTACTAGATATAATCAAGTTATATGAATGAAGTTTTTCTAGATACAGAAACTACTGGTCTCTCATTTAGAGATGGACATAAAATTGTTGAAATAGCTTGTATTGAAACACAAGATTTAATTGCCACCGGTAAGGTTTTTCACAAGCTCTTAAATCCACAAAGAAATATTCCTGATGAAGCTTTTAAAATTCATGGATTTTCACAAAAATTTTTAAATGATAAAGAAACATTTAGTGAAATTGCTGATGAATTCATCAAATTTGTAACGGGTAAGAAAATAATAATTCATAATGCTGGTTTCGATCTTGGATTTTTAGATGGAGAACTTGGCTTACTAAATAAAGATAAAATAAATAGAAAATTGGTTATCGATTCCCTTGAAGTTGCGCGTAACAAATTTCCAGGCACCTCAAACTCTCTTGACGCACTATGTAGGAAATTTAATATAGATTTATCAAGAAGAGTTAAACATAATGCTTTGCTGGATTGTGAATTGTTAAGAGAGGTTTATATTAATCTTTTAGATGTAAAAGAACCAAAATTTAATTTATCATCTGCAAACATTGATAAAGACATAAAAGGAATTAAAAATTATAACAAAGAGATTGTAAATATTTCAGAAATTGAGATTAATAAACACAAGGAATTTATTAAAACAGATTTAAAAAAAAACTTTTATTAATTATATTTTGTTTTATAAAGTTCTTTAAAATCTACAGACTCACTGATTTTAATATCTTTAAAACCTGAATTTTCAAAAAGAAAAATAAATATGTTCCTTAATTCCGGATATATTTTAGTTGGGACATCTATCAAAACTATTTTTTCTATTTCTTCTTTTTTTACTTTTTCTTTTTCCAATTCTATTATTGTAGAATAAACAATGTTTGTATCTATTTTATCGAAGTTATTAATTATTGGATGCAAATGTAAAGTTGTTAAAACTTCAATGATATTTTGTTTAATTTGGGAACTTTTAATATCAATATTAATTTTATAATTAGAAATATTTTTTGAAAGCAAAAAAAAAGCCTTTGGATTTGGAATATTAAAATTTAATCCCTTAATGTATTTACCAATAATTTTATAGCTCATCTTTTCTTTTATCTACTATTTCACCATCAATAGTTTTGTTTTTATTGTTTTGATCAACATTATTTTTATTTTTTATAAAAAAAGTAAATACAATTTTCCTAGTAAACGGAATTAAAAGTAGGAATCCTACAAAATCTGAGAAAAAACCAGGTATAATTAATAATAAAGCAGCTATAGCTATAGAAGCTCCAGATAATATTTCAAAAACAGGCAATTTGTTTTGGTAAAGATTAATCATACCTGATCTTAGAGTTCGAATACCTTGTAATCTTGCTACGTAAATACCTATTATCGCTGTTAAGAAAATTAGCGCTATTGTGTTAAGAGCACCCAGTTGAGCACCTATTTTAATCATTAAAAATATTTCAAGTGCTGGAAGGCCTATAAAAAGCAAAAAAAATGAGTTCATTTGTCTGATACAAAATTATATGATTAATGTATAATTATCAAATTATGAGTAATAGTTTTGGTTATATAGACATTATTTTACTAGGTATGATCGCAGGATTTATAATTTTGCGACTACGAAGCATTTTAGGTAGAAAAACTGGACACGAGTCAAAGGTCTACCCAAATTTTGCTGAAAAAAAATTTAATATACCTAAAAATGACGTAAAGCCGGTAAAGCAGAATCATGAAATCCTAGAAGGTAAAGATAAAAAAGATTTTTTAAAAGGAGCAGAAATTGCTTACGAAACAATACTTTCATCTTTTTCTGCAGGTGATACGAAAAAGCTAAAAAACCTTTTAACTGATACTATGAATAATAACTTTTCTGGTGCCATTGAAGCTAGGAACAAAGAGCAAATCAAATCAGAATTTACATTTATAGGTTTCAAGGAGTCATCTGTTGAAAAATATGAAAAAGTAAAAGATGATTTATTTACAACAGTTAAATTTGTAGCTGAGGTTATCTCTGTAAAAAAAGATAAAGATAATAATATTATTGAAGGTAATCCTGATAAAATTAAATTTGTTACTGACACCTGGAAATTTACAAGAAACCTAAAAAACAAAAGCCCCAACTGGTATTTAGCTGAAATTATAAGTCAGTGAAAAAAGATAAAGATCTCCCAGTAGAAGACAAGAAAATTTGGGATGAATATACTAGGAGTCCCTCAGACATCTACGATAAAGAACAAGATTACAGCACCAGTGATCTTAGAAAGAAGAGATTCAAGTACGATTTGCATGGATTTTCTTTAGATGAGGCGCACCAAAAAGTTAGAGAAATAATATTAATATGTGTAAAAAAAAAATATAAAGAATTACTTTTAATTACTGGAAAAGGGTTACATTCAACTTCAGATCAAGATATTTATGCTTCAAAAGAATTTAGTAAATTAAAATTTTCTGTACCGGAATTTATCAACAATAGTAAAGAACTTAGCGAATGTATTATCTCAATTACTGAAGCTACTATGAAAGATGGTGGTGCAGGCGCAATCTTAATTAAATTAAAAAAATTATAAAATAAATTTAGTTAAATCTGTGTCTTTAACTAAATTACCCAAGTTATTTTGCACATAATTTTTATCAATTGTGATTGTTTCTCCCGACCTATCAGAAGCGTTAAAACTTATATCATCTAAAACTTTTTCTATGATTGTATGAAGCCTTCTTGCCCCTATATTTTCTACCGATGCGTTAACTTCTGCAGAAATTTTTGCCAGCATTTCAATACCATCTTTTGTAAAATCTAAATTAACATTTTCTGTTTTTAATAATTCCTTATATTGTTTAATTAAACTATTATCAGGCTCATTAAGTATTCTCACAAAATCTTCTTCCTTAAGAGCATTTAATTCCACTCTTATTGGTAATCTTCCTTGCAGCTCTGGTAATAAATCTGAAGGTTTGGCAAGCTGAAAAGCTCCTGACGCAATGAAAAGAATGTGATCTGTTTTGATAGGGCCATGCTTGGTGCTAACAGTTGTCCCTTCTATAAGTGGTAATAAATCTCTTTGAACACCTTCTCTTGAGACATCCCCACCCATTCTGTCACTTCTAGCAGATACTTTATCAATCTCGTCTAAAAAAACTATTCCGTTTTCTTCAGTAGCTCTCTTAGCTTCTTGAATAATCTTTTCTTCTTCAATCATTTTATCTGACTCTTGAGCCACTAGAACCTCATGTGATTCTTTGACTGTCATTTTCTTTTTTTTACCTTTTTTATTTCCTATCGATTTACCTAAAATATCTCCAAGGTTAACCATCCCTACATTTCCACCAGGCATACCCGGTATTTCAAAGCTTTGCATATTGGATGAAGCATTTTGAACTTCTATTTCAATCTCATTATCGTCAAGATCTCCATTTCTCAATCGTTTTTTGAAACTTTCTCTTGTAGCTACACTTGCTTTATTTCCAACTAAAGCATCTAAAACTTTTTCTTCTGCCTTTAATTCAGCCTTAGCTTTTACTTCTTTTCTTTTTTTTTCTTTTTCCATTGCAATAGCTATTTCTATCAAGTCTCTTATGATTTGTTCTACGTCTCTACCCACATAACCAACTTCTGTAAATCTTGTTGCTTCAACTTTTATAAAGGGAGCTTCTGCTAATTTAGATAATCTTCTTGATATTTCTGTTTTACCAACTCCTGTTGGTCCAATCATTAGAATATTTTTTGGTAGGACTTCATCTCTCATTTCATCAGATAATGCTTGTCTTCTCCACCTGTTCCTTAATGCGACCGCTACAGCTTTCTTAGCTTCTTTTTGACCGATTACATACCTATCTAGTTCAGAAACAATTTCCCTAGGGGATAAAGCACTTACTTTTGAATTCTTTTTTGCTTTATTTTTTATAACATTTAAATTTGTTATTTTACTAGTTTTAATCATTCTAAACTTTCTCAACCGTAATATTATTATTGGTAAAAACACAAATTTCAGAGGCAACTTTAATAGACTTTCTAGCTATTTCTTCTGCTTTCATATTCGTTTCAATTAATACTTTTGCAGCTGCTAATGCATAGTTTCCACCTGAACCTATTCCTATAATACCATCTTCAGGTTCTAACACATCTCCTGTTCCTGAAATAATAAAACTATATTTTTTATCAGCTACAGCCATTAAAGCTTCTAGTCTTCTTAAAAACTTATCACTTCTCCAATCCTTCGCTAGCTCTACAGCGGCTCTTTGTAAATTACCTGCATGTTTTTCTAATTTAGCTTCAAGTCTTTCAAATAAGGTTAAAGCATCTGCTGTTGATCCAGCAAAACCTGCAATTACTCCCCTGCTTTCTATTTTTCTTACTTTTTTGGCTTTACTTTTTAAAACAGTGTTACCCAAACTTACCTGGCCATCTCCAGCTACTACAGTTTCACCATTTTTTCGAAGCAAGACAATTGTTGTTCCATGCCACTTTTCAGCTGTATTCATATTGTTATATGTGGAGATTAATTTTTGATCTTCAATAGTAAATCTGATTCATTGATAAAATGACCGATTATATATATATCAAAGATAAATCTGAGTTAATTTATGGCAAGAAAAGCAAAAATTAGTAGAAAAACAAAAGAAACCAGTATTTCCGTTTCCGTTAATTTAGATGGTAAAGGTAAATATAAAATTAAGAC
>MDTG01046650.1_pt1 | contig 12259 bp, 26 predicted proteins | sample 811421 | NCBI WGS metagenome assembly MDTG01 (sample SAMN05326645, study PRJNA326480) | marine metagenome | isolation source: seawater | place: Pacific Ocean: South East | collected 2011
CTCATCTCTTCTGTTTTCTTCTTTGCTGTAAAGGAGTTCCGGTAGAACCCAAGAGAGAAGGGAGGTCGCAGCCCTTTATCTTTATGCCACTTGACCGAGCTCTGTATTGTTCTGGTCCACTGCTTCAACGTGACGCCGGTCTCGGCTATCTCTCTTGCGATGCTCTCCTGATGTGCGGTCCATCGCCATTCACCACGCGATTTGTACTCGTTATCCAGCGCATGCGCGAACACACTACACATCTTTTTTTCTAAATTTTCTATATTCTTATTCTCATTGTTACATGAGGTGTTACTCACAACGTCATGTTGTTGTTTGTACATACAACCTCCAGATGTTGTAAAAGCGCTCTCGCTGCCGGCCTGTTTTACAACGTCATGTTGTACGTCATTTGAGTTATCCACAGCCTTGAGCGTCTCATTTATGATGTTCTGTTCGATGTGTTCATCGCCTCCGAGCGCTACGATATCATCATCTGTTGCTTGCGGGTCAAAGATAACACGCCATGTTGCACCGCGTCTGCCGGTCTTTCTTAGTCTATTTTCTTTTACGACCTTTTGAATGTAGCCCCACTCAATCAGATTACGCATTTGTCGTGAGACCGCTTGCTGTGTCTTACCGAGCCTCTGTGCCAGGCTGAGCTGGTTTGGAAACGCAACACCGCTGACCGCGTTTTGGTGACCGCACAAAGCGCACAGAACCATGAATGCAGCCGGATGGTCATGCATTCTTTTATCTGACATAGCCCGGCTGGGAATGACTGTGTACGGACCAGGCGCTAATCTATCACCTGAGATATTGTGCTCGCCGGGAGGCCTTAGTATTTCATCACGAGCCTCAATTATCTGGTCAACCTTACTTGTCATTCAACGCAGCTCGTATTCGTTTGGCGATGCTGTGAAAGAGCTCGCATTGTGTTTTGTCTTTCATATACATTACAGTTGTGTGGTCACGATGAAGACAGCGCCCGATATCCGCAAAACTAGACGTTGAGAGCTCATAGCCCAGGACGGCAACAAGCTGTCGTGCAATGACAACATCATCGCGTTGCAGCGTCCGGGCTCTGGATTTACGCCTCATGTCTATGAGTAAGACACCGGTCTCATTTTCTACCGCCTGGACAACCTCCTTGAGGGTTATTTCTCCTGTATAATCACCCCACGATACAGTGCCTGGACGAGCTTTTTCTTTATCCGATAATCCCTGGTCTTGAAGCCTTTGACGTCCTCGACGATTGTCGTCCCTTTTTGCCCTTTTGGCCCCGTACTGTTCTTGCATATGTACCTGAAATCTGCTCTGTATGTGCATATTTTATCTCCATTTACGATACAAACATATTCTGGTTGCAGCTCCAGATGACTGATTTTGCCGGCGAGCTGCAAAAGTTTGAGCTCACTATATCGCCGCGCCTCTTTTTTACTGTCGAACATAATACCGTCTACCTCTGTGCGCTGAGCTCGATATTTTGTCATATTGTTTTCTCGGAACACACAAAATCGATAACCAATGTCGGACCTTTGATGCCATATTTTTCATAATGCATGAGGTAGAGCTGAGCCCGTTTTGCATTGCCGCCTTCCTGACACGCGGGGAGGGAGATGTAATCATTTTGAGAATGTGTCTGACAATAGGCCTTTGTATTCTCTTTGAGACCCGTGACCATGCATGCTAGCAAAAGATACTCAAACATCTATTCGGAAGCCTGGACCATACGCTCGACGGCGTCAGACACTTCAACATCGTGCAACGTATTGTCCGGCGCGGTGTAATTTATGGACCCTGGTTCGCGGCGACGCAGACTTTCACGACACAATAATTCAATCAAAGACGCCATCGAACGCCGGTCCTTCTTGGCTGCTTTTTGAAGCATAGCATGCAGTTCCGGGGTGATACGGGCGTAAAGAGCAACGAGTTTTTCTTCCATCAATATCTCTTTTGTACAAAAATAATACCAATAGGTCTTGTACAAGTGATATCACAGTGCTATCTATAGTGTGTAGGAAGAATGTTAAGAGTATTATAAGAGACAAAGGAGAGAACGATATGTCATTCCCAGACAAACCACTTAAATTCCAAAACAAGTTTGAATTATTGGACGTCATCAAAGCTTATGACTTTGAGCCTATCGATGGGGACGTCCCTCGTTATGTTGTCGGTGTTGTTATGTCATACACAGTAAAAGGAAGCGGCGGCAAGCCGGGATATGCTCATTATGAAATTGAGGTGATTGCGAGCAGTCATGGTCAGTACAAAGTTGATGAAATTGTTTATGTCCCATACGAGACAACAATGGATTTTGATGGCCGGATTGAAAAATTCATCCCGAGATATGCTTACATAACCGACAAGGCGATACGCGATGAAGTGCGAGAAGACGTTGAGTTATATAAGTGCGAGCGTCGTCAAAAAAGGTTCGGATGAGGAGGCGACCGCCTAACGGCCCCGCCCATCTACTGATAACCTTAGGAGATAGAACGATGAGAGAAACAAGAAACAAAACAATCACCGTAGCAAGGCGCGGCGATGAGCGGCGCGACGTTTACCAGAACGAACGAGGGATGTGGAGACTGCCCCCCGAAGAAGGTGAATGCTACGTTGGCGGAACTGGCGCTTACAAAGAGTGTGTTCGCCGCTGGAACGAAGAAGGCTGGGCGGTTCAAAGAGAGCCAAACCCCAATTATCGTGCGCCCGACCCACTGCGCGGTTTGTTCAAACTATTCTAATGGAACGATTAAACGATGACAAAGCTCATTCACCATCGTGTTAAACTAGAACAAGCTCAGAGATTTATCAGCGCTGTGCATAGACACTCTGAGCCACTGAAGCGTCATATGTTTACGATAGGCGCATCAGAGCAGGGCGTTGCTGACATCAACTTCTTATATGATGGTATTGTATCTATAGATAACCCCTCGTCAGCTTGGTCTAAATACGATTTTGTTGCTGAAATACGCAGACTAGCTGTCACAGAGTATGCGCCAAAAAATACAGCGAGCTTCTTACTTGGCAAGGCGAAACAGGCATGCTTCGCCCTTGGTTATGAAATGATTGTGACGTACACCAAAGGTTATGAAAGCGGCTCCTCTTTGAAAGCAGCCGGGTTTAGCGCAGATAAACTCACTGGAAAAGCTTTTACTGACGGTAGCGTTGAAACCCTTGTGCGCTGGGGTTGTATGAGGAACTCCGTACCAGACATGGAACAAAGAGAACAGACTGATAACCTTTTGCGAGAGGCGAGAGATTTTTTACAAAAGTGGGATAGACCAGAATTGAGAGAACGTTATGAATAAGTGTTTTGCCTATATCCGCACGAGTACGGACAAACAAGAAGCTGACCGTCAACGTCATGTGATTGAGGAATATCTCACACAGAATGAGCAGCGTTGTGATGAGGTAAGCTGGTACTCTGATGATGGTGTGAGCGGTTCCTATCATCCAGATATGCGTCCAGGCCTCAGAGAATGCATCAGAGACGCAAAGAGAGCCAAAGGGACAATAATCGTGAGCGACCTTGAGCGGTTCAGCCGGACCATGTGGCAAACCCTGCAGTTCTGGGAAGAGACCGTAAAATACGGGAAGGTCGATTTTATTGTCTGTAATGACCCGACCATATCTGACGACGGCATGGCACTGCAATTCAAAGCAATGTTTTCTCAAATGGAGCGCGAGAAAATTGCTGAGCGCACAAAACAGATGATGCGACGCATTCAGTTTGAGATTGACAATAAAGGCTCATACACGACCCGCCAAGGAACAACAATCACTAAGCTCGGCAACCCTGATGAGATTGCCTTGGCTGGAGCCAGAACGGTTTCAGCCGCCGTCCTGTCAAAAAAGGCAGATGATTATGCTGAACATATGAGACCGCTGATTGAGCATATGAGGGCGCGGGATTTAACCTACCGGCAGATGGCAGATGAGTTGAATGCACGAGGCGAAAAGACAAGGCGAGGGGGCATGTGGCATGCCTCCACCGTTGGCAACATAATTAAGAGGTTAGAAAGATGAACTACGGAGATTGTGAAGAAAAAACGCTGGATGAAATCCTAGTTGAAGGAAGCACAGAACTCCAACGCACCCTTTATAAGAAGGCGGCACGGCTAGTCTGCGAACAGGAAATCGAAATCTATGCGTCCAGGCGTTACAGACAAACGACAAAACTTCAGCGTTACTTTAATTCAACCCCATTGAAAAATGTGATTGGGCGGGTTTTGGTGTTAAATTCCTATGACAACTCATTTTCCACAATTACAGAGATGGCAGACAAGCTCGGAGTGACAAGACAGATTGTTTCTCAAATCATCAAAGACTGCCTCCAAGAGGGATGGGTTGTTCGAAACAAGGGCGGCTATATGGCAGGAAATCAACTGGTTGCGGCTCTGGAACTCTATGCAAAATTTCGCGCTGATATGCCAGCAACCCAAGAAGCGCGGGACGTCTACGCAACGATAAGAGAGCTACAAAAACTTCAAGATAACGTAAAATGAGTTTACGTTTTGCCCTGCCGAGATGTAAAACCAGACGACATTTACAAGAAGTATTTTTGAATTATGATTGAAGAATCGAGGAAGGAAGATGAGCGAAGAACTGAAGCTGAAAGGCACATACACAAAAAACCCAACAGAGTTCGGCAGTAACATCAAAAGCCGATTTCACAGGGACAAACGTGCAAAGCAAGTTTTGAATGATGAGCAATATCTTCGTTTCAAAGGGTTTCGACCGGCCTGTCGTATTACTGTACCGTGCTTAAATACAAAGCATATCAGAGATGCGGCTATTCAGTTGAGACTGCTTGCAAAGGAGCTGGACAGGGTTCAGCGAAATACGAGCCTCACAATTGAGGACCGTGTTAAGATGGCCCAGTGGGCCTGTACCTCGGCAAGCCATAAATTAAAATACGCTTCGCAACACGGCGATGATTATCGCGAAGGCGGCTATCGAGGCGTTAAGTAGACTAACCCCATGAGGGGATATTTGTTCAGACCCTATAGAAAATGTACAGGAGGCAATTGTGCATAATTACAACAAGTTTACAGGTAAATGTCGCATAATGTATAATTTGTCTGGTCAGGCAGATAAGTATCTGACTAGACAGACTGACCGCACTGACCTGTTTTTAACCATTCTCAAATCTCTTGGTAATATCGGTCTCGCCATTTTATTGGGCATCGCCGGTTACATTTACATCGTTCTGTTCTGCGTTCTCTCTGACGATTGCTGGTATCGGTACACAGGAGTGCTTTAAAATGAAATGGACAGACGATGCATTGGAAGTGGGCGCTTCCAAGAGTGGACCCATTTGCCTGGGCGCTGGTAAATTTCAGACCGACGAAGACATCCGTCAGACGGTTCTTGCGGCACAAAGAGGCGAGGAGCAAAACAATACCCGTTTCTCGGAAGACGCCATCGAACGCGGCAACCGTCTTGAAACACCGCTTGCAGAGTGGGCGGCAGACAAGCTAGACCGCATGTGTCCCACTAATGTGCAGTGCATGTTGAGCTTTGCTGATGATGCTCATAGGCTCAAAGACGAACGCATGGCGGCAAGCCTTGACGGTATGTTGCTTGTCTCTGGTGGCTCGCTCCGGTTACAAAACCCGTTCGGCGATGATTTTGATGTGACTGATTGGGGTGTATTGGAAATCAAAACCGATGCCTGGGATGACGGACCACCCCGCCATGAGCAAGTTATTCAGCTTCATCATCAGATGCTCTGCGCTGACATGGGCTGGGGCGTCATTGCAAAGCTCGGACCCCGACTGAAGTTTGAGTTGTGGCCTTATCTTCGTAACGACAAGCTCTGCCAGCTCATTGTCGAGAAGGTCCGAGACTTCTGGCATCGTGTCGATAACGATATCGCCTATCCACCAAAAGATGACGGCAAGCCGGAGCCCTTAGATTTCAATAATTTTGAAACAAAAGACGCAATGGTTCAGCTCATTCAAGACTATCTAAAATGCGATGCGGAGGAGAGTGGCTGGAAACAGCAAAAAGAAACGATTAAGCAAAACATTCAGAGCATTCTAGATCAACACAACGCCCAATCGCTTATTGTAAATAACTACAAGGTCGATTGGTCTCTCATCACACGCAAGGCCCAGCCGGAGAAAATCACACCGGCAAAACCTTCCAGCGAATACAGAACCTTTAAAATTGTGGAGAACTGATATGAAAAATGACCTAGCACCGCGAAACTTTGATGAAGCAATGAACCTCTCAGAGATGTTTGCGAATTCTAAAATTGTGCCACAAGACTATCAGGGCAATGTAACAGATTGCTTTGTCGCTATTATTGCTGGCGCCAGCCTTGGATTAAATCCCTTTCAGGCAGTACAGAATATTAGTGTTATAAATGGGCGACCGGCTGTGTGGGGTGATGCAATGTTGGCAATGGTCCGGCGCTCTAAATTATGCGGGAAAGTAGAAGAAACGATTGAAGGCGAGGGGGATGCTGCCAAGGCAGTCTGTAAAATAGAACGCATTCACCCCTCTGGTGAGCTTGAAACAATCGAGCGTAGTTTTTCAATGTCACAAGCAAAAAGAGCTAACCTGACAGCGAGGAAGCCCTGGCAAAGCTATCCAGCTCGGATGTTGCAAATGAGGGCGCGGGGCTTTGCTTTGCGTGACGGATTTGCAGACGTTTTAGGTGGTCTTATTACTGCAGAAGAGGCACAAGACCTTCCAGACGACAAGGATATGCCGCGCGCTAACAAACCGCGCACATTGAAGGTCGTTCCCACTGGGAGTAGTACAGATGACATCATTCATCAGCTAGAGCAAAGCACAACCGACACCCCAAAGACCTTTACCTTGACCATACCAGGTAAAAGAAAAGATACTTTTCATTCCATTCAAGAGTTTGGACAGGCCTATTCCGCCATCGTTAATGAGGTCAAAGATTATGAGGGCTTTACAAGCGATGAAAAGAAAAAAAAGCTACAGGCACTTGAGACAGCAAACCTTGAGCCTTTGGCACATATGCAAAAGGTGGACGCGACGAATGCAGATGAGCTGATAACTTCGAAGGAGGCATTTACAGATGTTGAAGCCTCTCACTAAACGTCAGCTCGAATATCTACAAGCCTTGCAACACTACCACAGTCAGCATGGAATTATGCCGAGCCAGAAAGAGTTGGCAGAATATGTTGGCAATTCTGAAAAATCAGATGGAGCTGCAAACCGTATCTTGCGAGAGCTGGAAACAAAGGGGTACATTGAGCGCATTCCAGGCGCTGAGAGAGGTATCGTTCTCACGCAGTCTTCATAAGAGTTGCAACCCTCTGAGCTCGTTGCGGAGTGTCTTGTTTGGCCCACTTGCTATCAAGAGCATGCTCTGCAGCGAGCTCCATATTGCCATCTTGCATGGCCTGTAATTGGTTTTTAAATGTAAGAAGTGTCGGCAAGCCGAGCTGAAAGCTCTGGTTCATAAGAGCCCGTTTTGCGTTGTCACTGAGCGAACGCCACCAGGGTAGGGCTCTATCCAGCTCATCAACAATACGGCGCACATCGCTTTGAAGTAAGAAGTCTGCTTCATCATCGCTGATGCCGGCGCCCGGTTTTTCTGGGTCAAGCAGTCGCCCGTAGCCGATTGTCTTGTATCCAAGATGGTCATCGTAAAGAATATGACGTTCATCTTTTTTGATAGAACCTTCATCAATTTTTAAATCTTCGATAAGGTCTTGTATCAGCTCATCCAACTGCATTAGCTTTTTTTCTTTCTAAATAAATCACCGTCTGCTTTCTTGACGGTGGCTCGCCCTTCAGCATGAGCTTTGAGCCTGGCGACAGCCCACTGATGAGCAGACATCTTTGGCCTGGACCCAGATGAATAGTAAGCTCCTAACCCCCTGCGATAAATCTTGTTGGCTCGTTCTGCACCAAACATTTTCTGATATTTTGCTGGAGCTGCCATTATCGTTTCGACCTTTCTTTGCTGATTTTATCCATCATAGCCGGGGTGAGTTTACCCATTTTGTAAAGACGCCGTGTCCTTAAAATCTCGCGCCTGGTCGCAGATGGGTTTTTAGACCCGCGCACATACTTAGATGGGATGCCGCTCTCTTTATCTTTTGGAACTCTCTTGAACTTTCTCTTCATTTCTTCCCCTTTACTTTGCCGACCACGCCTTCCAGCATCCCGCCGCCAAAATAGAATGCTAAAATGGTGAGCATCGCTTCGCCTAAGTAGAAGTCATCAATCACTTGCTTAACGTCCGGTATGTTGGCCTTGCCCATTAGTGTCATCACCAGTACCAGCCCGAAAGACGCCAAAAATGTTGCTGTGAACATCAGCGCTAAATATCTTTGGGCTACCTTAAACGGGGCGTAAGATTTCATGATGTCTATTTTTGACTGCGCTTTGGCCCGTTCTATTTCCTCATCTGAGGTATGAACACTGTCAATCAAATCCATACCTTTTTTGACGACGCTCGCATTTCCTAATATTGTGGACAAAATTCCTAACATACTAACTCTTCTCCGAGCTCAGCCAGACAGCCAGCGACCCTGTCATAGCGCCCGTAACGACCGATATCAGCGAGGCCTGTTGCGTACTTAAATCCGGCTGCGAAAGCGCCCACTCTATGCATCTGATGTAAACACCAGTCATAACAAGAATGCAAAACCGGGGTAAAATTTTGAGCTCCAGCATCTTTCTTGCAATGTCTTCTACCGTCATATCAATGCCTCGTGCTTGTTTCTGTCAGAAGCCCAACAATCATTTGAGCAACTTCTTCAGCCTCATCGGCGTCTCGAAACCCACAAAACTCAAGAACAAACTCTGGGCTCGGACCCGCTTTGACCGTACACACAAACACATATTGCTCATCCTCTGTATCCTGTTCGTACATAAATAATACCTTTAGAGCTTGTACAAAAAAGTCACTTGATTATGCCTCTAGCGAGAAGAGCAAAGTAAACGAGCACTCCAATAAACCCGGCAATGATGGATGCAGCGAACCCCCATCCAATAATCTCAATTATTTCTTCTCTGCGTTTTTCAGCTAGACGTTTCTGCATTTGCCTCGACTTTCGAGCCTCTGCTTGAAACCTTTGCCACTCTTGAAACATACCTGGCGGTCCATACAATTGCATCATGCTTCGGAGTTCATCTTCTTTCTTTTTGATTTGTTGCAGTGCGAGAAACTCTTCCAAACTTGCCTCGTTGTGACCCCGACGCTTTTTCTTACGGGTCTGTCTGCCCAGCTCCTCTTTGGCGAACACAAAATCATTTATGGATTTACCAGCCGACGCGATTTCTTTGCCGTTCATCACTGCGCTTTTGATAACAGCGAATGCCGCGTTTGCCGCTGCGAGTTCAGCTAACATTTTTCTTTTTCGGCCTTCCGCGTTTTTTCTTTGGTGCCGAAGCCTTTTCGATTATGGGCTCTTTCTTAGCTTTAGGCTTCAGCTTTGGATTAAGGTCATAAATATGAGGCATGATAAGCATCCTTATTTTTTTCAAAAGACTTTTGATACATTTGAGCATTGTAAATTTACCTCAAAAAAAGAGCTACTATTGCCGCAATCACAGTTGCAGAAGAAACCATGTTCATTATTTCAAGCCGCACAATCCTGCTCTTCAAATCAGCCAACGCATACTGCACAGCCTCATATCTCACGGCACATTCCCTCTCATGGGCTTCGAGTTTTTGTTGTGTTGTCATTAGACGTAAGGACTATCGCCAAGCACAGATGTATCCCATGCGGCCTTGAGCTTTGCAATCGTGTCTGCACTGTCTATTGCTGATGCCGCTGGCGCATCCCGCAGAGCTTTTTTCTTGGCCACGGATGCCGCTTGTGCTGTGCTATCTGCCGATTCAAGGGATTTCATGTACACCACGTCCTCTGCTTCTAGCAAAGGCTTACGCACCTCGCGGATTTTGTCTTTGAAGATAACCTTTGCGGCAGTCATATCTTCACTGATGACCTTGCCAGATAATGACCATGCTCCTCGAAAATGACGGTCAGAAGGAATGGTAGCTGTAGAAGCATCAATCTCATTGCCGTCCTTATCGACTATATATGTTTTTGGTGCCATCGGATTCTCCTATGCGGCTACGGTTTTATCTGTGGCTAAGTCTTCACTTATCTTCCAAGCATTGCGCCACTCTCTTGTTGGAAGCTGTTGCTTTGTACATATTACCAGTTTTGGCTTATTGCCTTCGTTCCAATTTCTCCAGATATGCTGTGGAATGTCCTTCATAATCAAATACTCGATTGCTTGCTCTTCTGTCATCGCCTCGACAGGCTCTGTGTTATGGAGCAGATAACCACGGGTGTGTTTGGTAAAGCCGTCTTCTGCTTCGTCCTTGGCAAGCTCCCAGTAAACTTCTACTGGTGGCAAGATGCCGCCCTGCAAAGCGCAAGCCATCCAGTTTGGGTCAGGCACCAACACCTTTGCTGGCTCGTCCAAATTGTCTTCGTAGACAACACGATAGTCAGACTGATGTGGCTCAAGGGTTTCTTTACACCAGCACAGCCTAGTCCAGAGGTGGGTTCCTCTAAATTCTGGTGTTTCTATCATGCTAGTTCTCCTTGCACCATAGTTGACTGTGCCCTATCAGTAAAAGTAGACCCCTCAACCATATTGCCTCTGTAACCTGAAGATGACTCAGCATCTATGTAAGGCTTATCCATAGTGTTGCCTTGTGGCGAAATACATATAGAAAAAAAGCTTCCATCCATGTTGGAAACAAATGCAATAGTTTGTTGTCCTATAGCTGTATCGGTCATGCTTGATACGTTATTACTTTTTAATAATGTAGCACCATCAGAAGCACCTAAATGAAAACATTTTGCACTTCCATTAACAACAAAATTAGTAGCGACTGAGCCAGCGGTACTGTGTTCTAGGGTATCTGCTTTGATTTTTCCTAGTGCCATTTATGCTAAATCTCCAAATTCTACACTATTCATGTTAGCTGTATCAATTCTAGTAAAGTTATAGTTTGCGTTCAATAAAGTGGTTACAGAAGTCGAGCTTGGCGTTGCGTTTGTCCGAGCAGTGTTAAATTGCACAAAATCGCTATATCCGCCCATTCCGGCCAAAACGTATGTATCGTTGTTCATGTTATTCACAAATGAGTGAGTAACTATTCCCGACCCAATATCTGACGCACTGGTAATATTAAAACTGTCTGTGACAGCGTTAGAAACTCCATTAAACTTCAACCATGCTTTAGCCAAGCCCTGCTGTAGGCTGGTTGTCGTGCTACTGCCTTCACTGGTTACAAGGATGGACCCATCTGTAGAAACACCCGTCAGTTTATCAGTCTTAATACCACCGCTCTGTGTTATGAGAGACGCATTGTCAGATACGTCATTGATGTTTGTTACAATTATTTTACTCATGCCAAATCCCCAAAAATAACGTCATCGTTTCTTAATGAGTCTACAAAACTAGATGTACCAAATGAACCATGGCCAAAACTACTTGTAGTTTTAGAACCCAAACCACCAGCAAAATCGTTACTAAAAGTATTATAGGCATTATTACTATGTGAAGCCGTATAAAGAGACCCACAGTATGAACTGCTACTCATGTTGTTAGTAAAAGCAATCGGATAAGTTAATCCTGTACCCGCATCAGTAATACTGCTTATATTAAATGAATCACGAATTGCAGATGTTGTAATTTGAGTGTGGTCTATCCACGCTTTTGCCGCACTTTGCTTTGTCAGCGTAGCCGCACCACCGCCTGTTGATTGAATGGTATCTGCTCTCAATGTACTCATCTAAACCACCGTGTAAGTTTCGCCATCACCAACCGTGACAGTCACACCTGAGGCGATTGTAATAGGCCCAGCAGACATGGCGTTCTTGCCATTTGTGATAGTATAGTTGGTTGTCACCGTCTGACCGTTTTCATAAAACACTTGGTCTGAGCCGCCGCCAGTAGCACCAGCCGCTATGCCTGTCAAAGCTGACCCATCCAATGCTGGCATTGCTCCTGTAAGCTGTGAGGCTGCAATGCTTTTGTTTGTCAGTGTCTGCGTTGCTACTGTGCTGACCAGCTCACCATCGCCGCCGGGCGGCAGTGTTAACGTGTTTGTGACACTGGCAGAGTGCGGTTGCGCCTTGACTGTTTGACCGTGGCTGTTGCTCTCGCAGTTAAATACTACGGTGCCGGGATTGGTGTTGCCTTTGACGACGACGTTGCCAGTGCCATTGGCTGTAAGGTCTATCGTGCCATTGGTGTTGGTTGAGGTAACAGCGTTACCATCGAGCTTGAGGTTATCAACCCGGAGGTCTGTTACTGC
>MDTG01340924.1_pt1 | contig 12259 bp, 7 predicted proteins | sample 811421 | NCBI WGS metagenome assembly MDTG01 (sample SAMN05326645, study PRJNA326480) | marine metagenome | isolation source: seawater | place: Pacific Ocean: South East | collected 2011
CAGGATCTTCTGGTGGACTTCAGTTCGACCAGCCAGGGCGGAGGCCCCAACCTGCAGGTGGGCTACCAGGCCTATGACGCCGGCCACGAGGCCATCGCCGACTTTGTCACCCGGAGCTACCCCGCCTTCGGCACCAGCATCAATCTCACCCCAGCCTGGCCGGACACCACTGACGCTCGCGTCCAGCAGATGGTCGACCGGGGCAACGGCAATGACGCCAACTGGGACGACGCCAGTGCGGACCTCCAGCTCATCACCGACTTCCTCGGGATCGATACCCGGACCAGCAATGGTGGCAACGGCAACTGGGACGGCACGAACGGCACCCCCACCCGCATGACCCTCACCCTGGGGGGGCTTCCCGCCGGCAGTTACGCGTGGACTTCCTTCCACCACGACACCGAACACGTCCACGGCAACTTCCAGGTCGAGCTCTCCACCGACGGGGGCGTCAGCTTTGCCGACCTCGGCTCCGACTTCTACATGTCGGACAGCACCCCCGGGGGAACCCCGGACTCCGCCACCGACGGGGCAGGCGGAACACAGGTGGGCCCCGATGCCTCCACCCTCAGCTCCACCGCCACCTTCCAGATCGAGGCCACGGGCGTCGACGATGTGGTCGTGCGCTTCACCCCGCTCTCCGGCCTCCTCGGCAACGGGGTCCACAACCAGATCTGGGGGATCAACGGCTTTGAACTTTCGGCCAGCGCCGATGCGGATGGGGACGATCTCGCTGACTCCTTCGAGCAGGCCATCATCGATGCTGATCCCGGCGACGCGATCAATACGATCGAGGACGTCCTGCCCGGCGACGACTTCGATAACGACGGATCCAGCAACGCCGAGGAGCAGGGCAGATCCACCAACCCGGTCGCTGCCGACTCAGACGGCGACGGCCTTTCAGACGGAGTGGAAACCAATACCGGGACCTTCGTCAGTGCCAGCGACACCGGCACCGACCCGAACAACCTCGACAGTGATAATGATGGCATCAGGGACGGTGATGAGGTCGCCGGAACCAACGGATTTGCGACCAACCCCACCAAGGAAGACACTGATGGAGATGGCTTCAATGACGACACCGAGATCGCTCAGGATACCAATCCATCCGACCCCGATGACTTTCCCCAGCGTATTCTCTTCGTTGGTGGCGCGCCCGGACCCACCCAGGGAGCCGACGCAGCCGTCATGACCTTTCTCGAGGAAACATACGGCCCACAGACTATCACCTACATGCAGGCCAGCGCGGTCCAGACCGGGGACGAACTTGCTTACCGTGCCCTCATCCTCTCCTCCACCTTTGGTTCCGGCGATGCCCGTGGGAAGTTTCAGGATTCCCCCGTTGCCATCCTCAACTGGGAGGAAGCCATCCTCCGGAATACCGCAGGAGAATTTGCAATCAGCGAGGGCCGCCCCAAGGAGAATGCCGAGCACACCGCAACGATTGGCATCGCCCATCCCATCACCGCCGGGTTCCCGGTCGGGGAAGACGTGCAGTTAACCAACGGTGCGGCAGAGTTCTGGTGGGCCACGGCATCCATCGCCCCGGGCGCCTTGAGCCTCGTCCAAGAGGATACCGACCCCAGCCGCGGATGGATTACCATCGTTGACCAAGGGGACGAACTCCTCACCGGACAACCTGCGCCCGGACGCCGCGTCATGCTGGGCATCACCGACGCAACCTTCAACTTCTTCACGGATGACGCCAAGACCCTCTTCAAACAGTCCGTCGATTGGCTCCTCGGAATCGGGGACGGCCCGAGGCGCATCAGACTGACCGAGGTCTCCCAGGATGCAGCCGGCGATACGCTCACCATCAGATGGGAGAGCCGGCCCGGGAAACTGTATACCCTTCGCAGTGAGGCTGATCCCTCCGCCGGGCAACCCCTCGCCTGGCCGGTCTTTGGTGATCATGCGGATCTGGCAGCCACCCCACCTGAGAATACCCTCACCCTCGAGCTTCCGGCCGATCTCACCCGCCTCTTCGTGGTCGAGGAGTTTGATGCCCCACCGGTCATCCTCTTCTCTGATGACCTGGAATCTGGCGCACCAGGCTGGACCACTCTGGTCAACGACGACACCGAAAACACCCAATGGGAACTCGGCACCCCGGCCGGGACGGCTACCGGACCCACGACCGGCGCGCAAGGATCGGCCAACGCCTGGTGTACTAACCTCGGCAACTATGGGGCTGATTCCGATATCTCCCTGCGCTCCCCGCCCATCGACATGACTGGTGCTGCCAGCCCCGAGCTTACCTTCGAGGCCTGGCGCGATACCGACCTCTTCGGGGATACCGCCGTGGTCCGCTTCCTGCGGGCTGCTGACTTCAGCCAGCTCGGGGCTGACACCGAGATCGACATGTCGGTCTTCGATTCCAGCTTCACCACTATCCGCATGGAGATCCCCCCCGCGGCGATCGGGGAAAGTGTCATCATCGAGTGGAATTTCCTGAGCGATTCGAGCGGAGATGACTTCACCGGACTGACCATAGACGACATCCTGGTCACCGACTAGGACGGGAAAATCCCTCACCATCACCACCCAATGGTTGGCACCCAGGACCCCCGGGCCTCACCCCCCGGGGGTTTTGTCTGCCACGTAGCTGGTTCCCCTGTCCTTACCCTGATCCACGTCCACCTTCCAAGTCCGCCCCACGGGAGCAATCCTTGAACCCCGTGCCGGAAGGCACCATTTTCCCTTCCATGAATGCTCTCGTCCTCACTTCCACCGAAGGCACCCTTGAGTTCCGCGAGGAGCCAGACCCTGCTCCTGAGCCTGGCCTCGCGGTGGTCAAACTTCGGGCCGCTGCCCTCAATCGCCGGGATTTCTGGATTACCCGGGGCGGATATCCCAGCATTCAGGCTCCCTGTATCCTGGGATCGGACGGAAGCGGCACCGTTGAGGCGGTAGGTGACGGGGTCGACGCCGGCTGGGTCGGTCGCGACGTGGTGATCTACCCCAGCCTCGACTGGGGTCACTCCGAGGAGGCCCAAGGCGATCATTTTCGTATTCTCGGCATGCCCGACCATGGGACCTTCGCCGAGAAAATCGCAATCCCCGGGCAACAGCTGGTCGAGAAACCCAGCCACCTCTCGACCACCGAGGCCGCCGCCCTTCCCCTTGCTGGCCTGACCGCATATAGGGCGCTCTTCTCGCAGGGTCGATTGCAATCCGGCGAACTCCTGCTCATCACCGGCATCGGTGGCGGAGTCGCAACCTGGGCACTCAAGTTCGCCCTGGCCGCGGGCGCCCGCGTCCTCGTCACCTCGTCGTCGTCCGAAAAACTTGCCCGTGCCTCCTCCCTGGGGGCTACCGCCGGATTCAACTACGCCGAACCGGGGTGGACCAACGACATGGTCGGGGACCACGGTCCGGTCGATATGATCCTGGACAGCGCGGCGGGCGAACACTTCGGGGACCTCCTCGGAGTCGTCCGGCCCGGGGGGCGCGTGGTGAGCTACGGTGGCACCGCCAGCCCCTCGATCAAGATTCCGATCCGCGCGCACTTCTGGAATCAACTCCACCTCATCGGTTCAACCATGGGCTCCCCCGCGGACTTCGCCAGCATGATATCCTTCGTCGCAGAGCACTCCCTCAAGCCCGAGATCCACTCGGTCACTCCTCTAGCCGAAGGCGCGGGGCTTATCCAGTCGATGGCGGACTTTCCCCAGTTCGGAAAATTGGTCCTCCGGATCTCGTGATTCCGGACATGTCTAATCAGGACCGCGGCCCGCACTTTGCAAAAGCTCGCAGCCCGTCCATCTATGCACCCCCAAGGGCAGGAGCGTCATGATGGAACTCGGGGCCACCGGACTGCAGAGGGCCGGTGAAATCTCCGTGATCTGGAACGGTAACCTGGCCTGCCGGAGCGCGTTTTCCCGCGAAATCAGGTTGAAGCAGGCAATCCCTCGGCGCCCAGCAGGGCGAGGGTCTCAGGGGTGAGGGCGAGCCCGTGTCCGAATGGCGCCTTTCCCAGCGAAACAGTGGACAGCTTCCCCTCTCTAATAGTCAACGAGGCAAAGCCTGCTGGAGTCCTCGCATAGAGATCTCCGTGCTGCTTACATACCACGGCCTGCAATTCTTCAGGGAACATACTCAACCCCGCAAAATAATGGTGCCCGTTACGCTCCACGTCCTCAATGCCCAGGACGGACATCACGGCGAGGTCGTTGAGCAGGGCGACCGGCCCTACGTTGGCCAGATCCTCTCCACTCATCAGCCATGGGCCTTCCCCGGGCTTCTCCCTCCGATGCCACTCGATCAGGCAGCGGTTGGCCAGGCCCTTGATCACCCCCTTGCAGTTCTTGTGACTGGTTCCCCGGTAGCCCAGCGCGATGGCCCGGCGCATGCAATCGAGTTCTCCGTCTGATTCATCAATTATCATGGGTGGGGCATCCGCCCATGCTGTCAGCTCATCCCGGACCCCCTCCCCGAGAGCCACGTCGCGGTGCAGCGGCTGTTCGACGAAGAGCAGACGCCCTGCCTCGAACAGCGCCTCCAGCCCGGAAGCGGTTTGATACGCCTCCCAGTGCTCCCGGAAGGTCGCAATGTCACGATACTGCTCATTGCCATCGAGGGTATAACGAAAACCAGGAGAAGCTTCCCCCAGCACGGCAGCCACCTCCCGCAGGCGCCGCACATCGGCTTCCAGACTGCCACACAACTTGATCTTGAAATGAGTTAAGCCGTACTTTTGTGCCGCATCCCACAGGGCATGCGGAAGCCCGTCCCCGATGCATTCTTCCATCGGGATCTCCTCCGCCCGCAGGGGATCTCCCAGTCCCACCGTGTGGCGGGCGACAAGGGACTCGCCCGGTGAAGGCAACCAGTCAGCCGGGGCCTTTCCCGCCAGTTCCGGATGGATACTGCCCAGGTCGACCCCGAGCAGGTTAGTGTCTACTACCTCCGCAAAGTTCACGCCGACGGCCCGGCAGAAGCCGTCAATCAGGGCCCGCTCGACCAGGGCCGTGCCCAGATGAGCCAGGAGAGACGGATGCCCACGTTCCCGGGCCCACTGGTCCTGCCCCTCATAGATCGCCCGCCAGGCCGCGAAGACCGATTCGCTTGAGGTCTTCGCAGCGAGGCCCGCCGCATGCTCAAGGCACTCCAGCATCTCGGGGAGGTCCTGCTCGAAACGGGTATCCGGGTCCTTGGAAAACCACTTGGGTGGAAGCCCCTCCGAGGCCAGTCCTCGCCACCTGACCCCTCCCAGCCTGCCGTCTACCACGACGAAGACGTGCGGCAACTCCGTCATTGATGCGATTCCGTATTTGAACGGGAAGCGCGTTCGCATCCACCGCGTTCGAAAGGAAACCGAATCAACGCGTAGGACCTCCGCCATGGTGGGGCCCAATGAAACGAAGATCCTCAGCAGGCACAAGCTTCGCCTCGGTCATTCCACCCGGTAAGGGAGAATTTGCCATCGACAGCCTCTCCCCTTCTCCGCTGAGATGAGCGGACTGTGAGCAAGGGTCAGTTTCTCTGCGCTATCTTTACCGTCTCCCTGGTGCTTGGCCCGGGACCGGGAGCCACCCTCATTGATGGAACCCGCGAAAACCCCAGCATCTGGTTTGGTGTTCCTGCGCTCTACCTGTGGGTGGTCTTCTGGTTTCTCGTGATGGCTGGTTGCATAGTGACCGCCGCCCTCACCATCTGGAGTAAAGACACGGACTAACGGCTCCTCATGATCGATCACCTACCCATTCTCGCCACCCGGGAAGCGCCCGCACTGGGCCCCTGGCCGTATATCATTCTGGCGTTCTACCTGCTCGGACTACTCGGACTCGGGGCACTCAGCCTTCTCCGGAGCCGCCGCGCTGACCACGCGGAAACCGACTACTACCTTGCCGGCCGCGGACAGGGCGTGGTGGTGACCTCCCTCACCATCATGGCAACCTACTTCTCCAGCTTTGCCATCCTCACCTTCCCGGGCTGGATGTATGAGGGAGGAATTGCCCCCATGCTCTACGCCCTCAATCTCCCCGTTGCCGCAGCCGCAATCTACCTCCTCGGCAACCGCATTCGCAGGATCGGACGCACGCGGGGATATATTACCCCCACCGACATGGTCACCGACTACTACGGCGACTCCTCCATTGTCCGCGGGCTGGTGGCTCTCACCGGGGCCCTTTACGTCATTCCCTACGTCATCATGCAGATCAAGGGCGGAGGACTGCTTGCCGACGGACTCTTCCGCGAAATCGAGCATGTCTCCCTGCTGGGCTGGAAGATCACCATGGAAGACGCCGGGGTAGCCGCCCTCTCACTTGTGACCATGGTCTATGTTATCATCGGCGGGATGCGTTCCGTGGCCTGGACCGATGTCATGCAGGGCATTATCCTCCTCAGCGCCATGGTCCTTTCGGGGGTGGCGGTCATGTATGCCCTCGAGGGGCCCTCGGGATTCTTTTCCCGTGTTTCCTCCGAACTCGATGGCGACCTTCTCACCGTGCCGGAGCCTGGCGAGGCCAATCCCCATAACACCTGGAAGCTCCTGACTTTCTGTGCCTTCGCCTCCCTCGCCAGTATCATTCAGCCGGCCCAGTGGATGCGCTTTTATGCCGCCCGTGACTCTGCCACCCTGCGACGCTCAGCCATCGCCTTCTCCACCATCCTTCCAGTCTGCTTCATCTTCGGCGTCTTCCTCGTCGGCCTGGGCGGGCGGGTGCTCTACGAGCCCCAGATCATCGACGGCACCATGCACCTTACTGACGGATCAAAGGTCGACCAGGTGCTGATTCATGTCATTCAGGATTACTTCCCTGAAATGTTCGGAGCGATCGGGATTGTCCTTGTCGCCCTGATCCTGGTGGCGGTGATGGCGGCCTCCATGTCAACCGCCGACTCCAACCTGCATGCCCTGAGTGCCATCGCCACCCGCGACCTTTACCAGCCGCTGAGGAAGAACTCCTCCGGGCGGGAGAGGACCTGGATCGGGCGCCTCGTTATCATACTCGCCACCATTGCAGCGGCCACCATCACGTTTGTGGGCAAGGACCAGAAGGGCCTCCTCGACACGATCACCGCCTTCTTCTTCCTGGCCATGGCTTTCTCCGCCCAGCTTCTTCCCATCACTATCGATGTCCTCTTCCTCCGCCGGGGCAGCAGGACCGGGGCGACCGCGGGCCTGATCGCAGGACTCCTCACGGTCTGCCTCTTTCCTCCCCTCGGAAACCTGTTCCTCGGCACCGAAAGCGGGGTAGTAACAGGCACCGGGCATCTGAAGTCCCTCTTTGATGTCGGCATGTGCGGGATCATCATCAACGCTCTCGTCTTTGCCTGCGTGAGCAAGTTGAGCTCCCCGCCTGAAAAGGCCCATCGCGAAGCCTTTGCCCGTGATCTCAGGGGGGGATCATAACTTGCAACTTCACGCCCGGAGCGTGAGACTTTCTCCGCAACATATCGGACGCGGCCACGCATGAACACAATCACTCCCCTTCCCGATGATCCGGGAATCCTGACCACCACGGTTGGATCCTATCCCGTGCCCGACTGGCTCAATGCCCTTCCATCCGAACAGGCCGTCATTGATGCCACCCGGGTTATCTTCGACACCCAGCGCCAGGCCGGGATCGACCTGCCCACTGACGGAGAACTGTACCGCTTCGACATCAACCACCCGGACACCAATGGCATGATCGAATATTTCGTAGCTCCCATGGGAGGTTGCGATACCACGATCGGGCGGGAAGAAGCAGAGGCCTTCCGCGCCATCCACAGCATGGGCTTCCGGGCCAAGCCTGCCGCTGTCGTCCGGGAGGCACTCCACGGGGGTGGGCTCAACCTGATCGAGGACTGTCGGCGCGCGGCGGGCCTCGCCGGGGGGGCCTTCAAGTTCACCGTCACCAGTCCCTACATGCTGGCCCGCACACTCCTGGACCGGCACTACCATGACTTTGCAACCCTGACCCTCGCCCTCGCAGACGTCCTCGCCGAACAGGTCTCCGGCTGCCCCTGCTCATGCCTTCAGGTCGACGAGGCCAATATTCCGGGCAACCCGTCTGACGGCCCGCTCGCGGCCGAGGCCATCAACAGGGTCCTCGATGCCTTCGATGGTCCCACCGCCGTGCATTTCTGCTTCGGGAATTATGGAGGCCAGACCATCCAGGCCGGTGCATGGCAACCACTTCTCGAGTTCCTCAACTCCCTGCATGCCGACCACCTCGTCCTCGAGCTCGCCCACCGGCCTGCCGACGATCTCGAGGCCATCAAGGAGATCGACCCGGGAATCGGGATCGGCCTCGGGGTGGTCGACATCAAGGTAAACCATGTCGAGACCGCCGAACAGGTCGCCCGCTCCATCGAGGAGGCGGAGGCTGTCGTGGGCAGCGGACGAGTTCGCTACATTCATCCTGACTGTGGCTTCTGGATGCTTAAGCGGTCAGTAGCAGACCGGAAGATTGCAGCCCTCGCAATGGGTCGAGACCTTTTCCTCGGGAGGTAGATACCGTGCGTCTCCTTCTCGCAGCTCTGGCCCTGTTCTCCTGCCTTTTCTTCCCCTTCCCAGCAGAAGCTTCCCGGGAACGGAGGAAGCCGAACTTCCTGTTCCTGCTCGTGGACGACCTCGGCTGGGCCGACCTTGCCTGTTACGGGTCTTCCTTTCACGAAACCCCCCACCTTGACCAGCTCGCCCGGGACGGCGTGCGCTTCACCGACGCCTACGCGGCCGCCTCCATCTGTTCGCCTACCCGGGCCTCCCTCATGACCGGGAAACACCCTGTCCGCGTCGATATCACGGACTGGATTCCCGGTACCGGGGGCAAGGGCCGCAAACTAATCACTCCCCGGGACAGCCACCAGCTCGCCCTCGAGGAGGTCACGATTGCGGAAGCGCTCCTGGAGGAAGGATACTCCACGTTCTACACGGGCAAGTGGCACCTTGGCCCGAAGGCCTTCGGCCCCGACCGGCAGGGTTTTGAACAGTATCACGATCCCTATCGAGATCCCTCCCGGGGCTCCCCCGGCCGGGGAACGAAGACCGGTCGCAAACACGCCACCGGTGATCTCACCCGCGAAACGAAGAAATTCATCACCGCGCACCGGGAAGGCCCCTTCTTCGCCTACCTCTCCTACTACGACGTCCACACCCCGATCATTGCGGAGAAAAAATACCAGGCCCACTATGCTGAGAAGGCCTCACAGCTTGGTCCTTCCCCCGGGGCCATTTCCGAGCGCGACGGCCGCAGCCGCCCCCGCCAGGACAATGCCGCCCTCGCGACCATGGTGCAGACCGTAGATGACTCGGTGGGCGAACTGGTCGCCCACCTCGATTCCCTCGGAATTCTCGATAACACCTACATCTTCTTTTTCTCTGACAACGGTGGTCTCTGCACCAAGAGGTCGGTTGGCCCCGGCTGCAACCTTCCTCTCCGGGCCGGTAAAGGCTGGCTCTACGAGGGTGGAATCCGGGTTCCCCTCATCGTCCGGCAACCAGGCCGGAGGAATGCCGGAGGCCAGCCGAACGAATACGTCAGCAGTTCGGACCTGTACCCGACCCTCCTGGAACTGGCAGGCCTTCCTCTCCAGCCCGGGCAACACACCGATGGCCGCAGCTTCGTCGAACTGCTGCGCGGAAGCGGCCCCCGCAAACCTCCCCGCAGTCTCTTCTGGCACTATGCCCACTACCACGGCTCCACCTGGGCACCCGGCGCTGCCATCCGGGATGGGGACTGGAAGCTCATCGAATTTTACCATTACGGAACCTTCGAACTCTACAACCTCCGGGAGGACCTCGGGGAACGTAAAAACCTTGCCGATACCCATCCTGAGCGAGCGAGCTCCCTCAGGCAGCGCCTGAGGAGCTGGCAGCAGGAAATGGGAGCCCAGATGCCTGTGCCCCGCTGAAACGCATTCCTAAGGGCTTAGCTCTTCAACTACCTGGAGGAAAACCTTGCGTTCCCCCGCCAGGCTGGCCGGAACCGCCACGGTTACCGGCGAGGACACGACACCGATCGCAGCCGGCACAGGGAGGGCCTGATCGTCCGGGTCGATGGCCGCCAGGTCCCCTTCATTCCCCATCTGGATAGTGAAAGGACCAGGAAGGGACGAGTCCCACGCGACCGTGAACTCATTGCTGTCCGGGTTAAAAGCCAGGCTGGTGATCCGGATGTCCGGGCCGGGATTCGGACCGGTCCCCGGGTTTCCGACCTGAAACCGATACCAATCCTGCTGGTTTGGCTCGAGGACGGCCGGGACGATCCCGTTGGGATGGGTCAGGTTGTAGGATCCCCCGGAGGTCTGGGGAAAGGTAAAGGGGACGGTCAGAAACCCATCAAAAAATTCGTGGTCGAATCCAACTACCGCCGCATACCAGTTGCCCTCGGGCAGACCATCAGGAAAAGTCACCAGGCTCTGGAGGGCCTCATTAAAATCGTCATTGAGATAGAAGAGGAAACCAAACTCATCAAAGATGGCAATCTCGGTGTCCACCAGCGAATCCAGCGTGTGAATCGCGAAAGGGACTCCCGCATCAGCAATTTTCCCCAGGTCCGCGACGGCCGGCGGCGGGCCGGCAAAAATCGAAAAAACGAACCAGTAGGTCTCCGACGCCTCAGACCCCGGCGTCGTCGTTATTAACTTCAACCGCTCTGGAGAAGGAAGGTTGGGACTGGCCACGGCGTAGTTGAAAACCCCCGCCCCGGTCGCTCCTCCCGTGCTGGTGAGAGGTCCCTCGCTGAAGGTCGCGCCCGCGCCGCCAACCACCATGGTGTAGGTTCCCGGCTCCAGGCCTTCTGGAAGAGAAATCTGGCTCTGCAGGACGCCACCCGCATTGTCGTTCTGGGCGATGAGGCTGCCATCGAATCCAAACAACGCCAGCTGCGTATCAAATGTTGAACCAAAGGTGTCGAAGGTAAGTGGGACTCCCTCACGACCCAGCAGTCCCAGGGATTCCTGGAAAAAGACCGGAGAGGCGGGAAGTACGCTCAGGCCCAGCTCAAAGGAAGCATCTGCCCCGGTCACGGCCCCGTCCTCTCCCGCATAACTCTCAATCACCAGATAGTAGGTTCCTGACCAGAGGGTGATCGAGTCCTGCGTGGGTGGGTCGTCATCGAGAAAGTTCGACCAGAAGGCCCCTTGCGCTACATTCTTTCCCAGACTCGCATCAAACACAGTTTCCAAGCTGTCCAGGAGGAAGAAATCCGGATCACCTGTGGCAAACTCCTCGTCCTTGGTAATCACGAGGATGGACGGCACGGCGAGGGTGAACTGGACAACGTATTCGTTGCCCCAGTTCCCATTAAGAGCGAGATCCACGTTGGTGAGCCAATCAGCATTATTGTTTCCCCCCCGCGTAATCTCAGGCGGTCCCGGATCAATCACAGTAAGCGCGGTCGAACCGGAAACCGGGGTCGTTCCTTCCAACAGCGTCCCGAGATCCTCGTCGACAACGTAGTCCGCACGGACCGGAAAAGTTACCCCGAGGGTGAGCAGGAGCAGGGCGTAGGCAATTTTCATAATATGTTTCTGGACCTACCGGCGCAGGATTCACTGTGGATCCTTCCCACCGGGGGCGCAAGCACTGTTCTCGCGAAGGATGAAATGCCGCCATCTCACGCCGGATTGGCCCGAGGTCGAGCTTGTCCACCGGAGCTTTCCTCCCCGCTTCTCCTCGCGATCCTGACTACACCCCCCTGGCAGGAGCCCAAGGGAGGGTAATACGCTAGCCCCCTAGATGGTGGACCGAATTGTGGATTTCCCTGACCACCTCCTCGCCCTTTACCCCGCGTATTCTGCAACGGATGGACATTCCCCAGGTCGGCGCCAGTTCTGGAATGGTTAGGGTCACCGTCCTCCCATCGGCACCAAGAACCGCCTTTCTGACCTCCCAGCCCCGCTGATTATAGTGGCGCGAACCGTACTTCCTCGTTCGCTTGAGATCCCAGGCTTCAACCGTCCATGCATCCACCTTCTCCGCCGACTCCCTGTCCAGCGCCTCGCTGAAGGTTACCTTGACCGTCCGAGAAGCCGCCGTCAGGCCGATGGGCACGTGGGCGGGCTTTCCTGTCGCCCGGATCCGGTAAAAGCCCCCGGGCTGCCGTTGATTTCCCGCCCACGCAAACATTCCACAGGCATAGAGCTGCCCGTTCACAGGGTGGAAGCGCCCACGCATCACGCCGGTCGGAAACTGCTGGAAGGGCAACTGGCACATCCCGCCCTGCACCTGCCCCCTCACCTTTTCGTGAGGCACTACGTAAATCTTGCCAAAACCATAGGAGAGATTCAGCAGGGAACCGCGAAGGGACTTCCAAGCTGAATC
>MDTG01353101.1_pt1 | contig 12258 bp, 9 predicted proteins | sample 811421 | NCBI WGS metagenome assembly MDTG01 (sample SAMN05326645, study PRJNA326480) | marine metagenome | isolation source: seawater | place: Pacific Ocean: South East | collected 2011
AAGTCAAAGCCGTCGACGACCCCCTCCATGCGCACGTCCCGCGCTTCGAAGATCGTGGTGCGCCCCGCGGGGCTCTCGTCGAACACGAGCGCGTCCGAGACGTTGACGAAGGTGCTGTCCTCGACGATCAGCCTGCCGACTCCACCGGGCAGGGTGCCTTCGACGCGCACGCCGAACTGCGAGAGGTTCTCAAACTTGCAGCGGATCACCGTACATCCAGGCTGGCCGGTCGCGTCCGCTTGGACGACCTCAAGGCCCGCGACGCCGCCGACGAAACCGAGCCCTTGGACGATCAGGCTGCTGCTGGTCGAGTGGATGCCACGGGTCACGCCCGGCGCGCTGAGGTCCAGGTTTACGCGGCTGCCCGATCCGCGGATGAACAGACCGAACGGCGTGTTCACGATCGACTCGAGGTCCTGCTGGAGCGTGATCGTCGGGATCGCTTCCGAGTCGATCTCGATCCACGTGACGTCGGTCGTGACCGAGCCCGGCAACAGGCTGACCTGGTTCTGTTCAGCGAGCGACAGGAGCGCTACGTCCAGGGTCCCGTTATGCAGCCGGATCGCCTCGTTCAACGACAGCAGGCCGTCTCCGACCGTCCCGTGCGAGAGCGGGTCCGAGACGAAGGCGATCTGGTGGAAAGCCGCGGGCGGGCGGTGTGCGGCCGCGAGGTCCGCGGGAGCACCCGACAATCCCGCGCAGGTCAACACGGGCAGGAGACTGATCATGGAAGGCGCAGGTGGGGCGCGGGGTAACGGGGCACCTTCAAAGGTAGTCCATATCGCGAACAGCGGTCAACGGGGGCAGGCCCAACGTCCCGTAACACGGGGAGGGCGGCGCGCGTAATTGATGCAGCGCGCGAGCGCGCGACGTTCACGCTGGGTGATGGCGGCGGCAGCCCGGGTGTCTTGCCCGACTGCCGCGCGGCCTCCGCGCGGTTTAGGCCTTGCTGATGAAGGCCTCGAGGTCTGCCTGCAGCTCGTCGAGGCCGTAGTCGCGCACCGTGATGCAGCGATAGACGATGCGCTCTAGCTCCTCGGGCGTCTTGGGGTTGAGCTCGCTCGGTCGCGTGTAGCTGAAGAAGTAGCTCAATGACAGGCGGTGCGTCTCCCCTCCGCTCTGCGAGCCCGCGTACTCCCACGGCACCTCGTCGAACGGCAGCGTGCCCGTCAAGATCTCGTAGATCATGACCCCGATCGCCATTACGTCTGCCTTGCTGTCGGTCAACAGCAGCGGGTTGTAGTGCGGCGTCGTCGTCACAACGTTGTGATCCTCGTCCCGCATCGCTGGGTCGAGCATGACGACCTTCCCGCTAGGCTTGACGATGATGTTCTCCGGCTTGAGGTCGCCGTGATAGGCCAATGAGCCGTTGGCGCTGAGCGACTTCATCGCGCGCACGATCGCGAGGAACCAGTTCAGGTGGATCCCCTCGAGGCTGCGGATCTTCTCCCGAAGCGTCTTGCCGCGGACGTAGTCCAGCACCAGCACCGGACTGCCGTCGACGGTCAGCCGGTCCCTGACCCGCACAAGGTTTTCGTGGTCACAGCGCTCAAGCAGTTCGCCCTCGTTACGCAGCAAGGTCTCGACCTCCTGTTCGTCGAACAGGTCGATGCGAACACCCCCGGACTCGAAGAAGACCGCCTCTGCCGGGAGCTCGTCGGGGCTGATCCCGTCCGCGCTCCGGTGGGACGTGACCTCCAGCAGCCTCGTAACCTGCCGGCCTCCTCCAGAGATCCCGCCGACCTTGAGCGCCACCTTCGATCCCGTCTCCTCGTGCTCGGCGAGATACACAGAGGCAAAGCCTCCGCGCCCGAGGAATCGCGTGATCCGGTATCCATCGATGACCTTTCCGACCGCTAGCTTCATCATCCGCTGTATGTCCCAGTTGCGAGCGCGGGAGCGTTCCCCCCGCCTGAGAGTTTTCGGTATCCCTATACGGTGAGTTGAGTTAGGACTGAGACATCACCGGGGACGACGATGCCAACGGCGTTTCCTCACCATCGCATGTCGAGCCAAACGAGCGAGCTCTTGACGGTGCGGTCGTTCCCAACACTCGCCGCAAAGACGTGGCCCGCGCGGGCGGCGGCCCCAGCCGTCCGCTGCCCCGCCGAGAACCGCCGAGACGATCCCTCGATGCCGTCGACGAAATCGATCTGCGCGTCGTCATCGTCGACGAGAACAAGACGTGAGGCGCCGCCACCTCTCGCGGGTCACGACGAAAACAACCCGTGCTGCTCGTCAAAGCCGAGGCTGGAGATCGCCAGCGGCGGCCTGACACTGGCCTGCGCTCGCAAGATGCGCCAACATGCAAGGGCGAAGGTGTCACCGGTATCAACACCGGCCCCGTCGCCAACACCATGCATGCCCAACTCAGGAGCTTCGGTTCTGGCCGCTGCCGACGCCCTGCACGTAGCGAGCTGACCGCCTCGTCCGCTCGCTCCCAGCCCCGCCGCGAGGATCGCTGCAGCGAACGACCGCCAGCATCGAGGGTGCGAGGCGAGGCCGCGCCAGCTCGTATGCAGCGATCCCCCGCCCACGAAGCCCACTTGGCCACAACCGCATGATCAGAACGCAGCGCCTCTCGCATCGGCAGTTTCTAAGCGCCTCCCTGCTGGTCTTCGCCGCGAGCTGCGGCGGAGGAGGAGGAGGAGGAGGAGGAAGCAACAGCAGCGCCGCGCCCGTGATCGTCGCAGCGTCGGTCACCAACGGCGGCGCGCCTCCTAGCGCTGGAGACACGCTGGTTTTGGCGTTCTCGCGCCCCGTATCGCTCGTTCCGAACCAACTGCTGACGGACGATGATGTCGACCTCGTCGCGGGCGACGCACTGGGTGAAGTCGGCGAGTCACCGCAGCAGCTCAGCCCCAACTCGATCGGCGTCATCCTGGGCGCCGGCGTGGCCCTCACCCTCGGTGCTTCGACGATCCGCATGAGCAGCGGCAACGACGTCGTCGGCGGCCCAGACACCGCGCCGCAAGCGGGCGGCGACCCCGTGACCATCGCGTCGAGCGACGGTAGCCCGCCGACCGTTAACCAAGTCACGATCGCCGATATCGACGACGAGCTGAACGGAACGGGACTCGCCGGGGGCACACTGCAGGTGCCAACCAACGGCTGGACGATCGACCTCGCCTACGCCGACAACACCGCGATCTCGACCTCACAGACCGTCATCACGGCCGACGTGGCCGTCTCAACCAGCCTGGGCACCCAGCTTGCTGGAACCAACCTGGCGCCGCTGCTGACTGAAGTCCTCGCCACCAACGCGGCGGCGACGTATCGCGTCCCGGCGAGCGTGCAGTTCCCGCAAGGGGCCGTCACGCTGACGGTCATCGTCGCCGACGTGAGCGGGCTCTCATCGACGCCGACCGAGTTCGCGTTCACGGTGAGACCCTTCAGCCCGCCGTTGCAGCCCTTCGAGACAACGGTCAACCCCAGCCAAGTCTGGTTCCTCGACTTCTCGCGCGACCTTGAGTCCTATGCGACCTCAGCGACACCGGGCGGACGCTCCGTCGATGTCATCGCCGGCCCCAACGGCAACAGTGACTTCGAAGACCTGCTCGCCGTCGTAGGGGTCCTCAGCGAGGCGCCAATCGGCAACGTGCAGGGCAGCGCGGACAGCAACGCGGTCGTCTTGAACCGTCTCAAGGGAGACCTACTAGACAGGCTCGCGACGCTCCACGACGGCGCCAAGATCAGCTTCACCCTTACGCAGCCGCCGGGCAGCTTCGGCCCCGATGAGGTCAGCGTCGCCTACAACTCCATCGGCTACTCGGCTATCAGCATCGCAGGGCAGAGCAGCACCGCCGGCGTGCTCGGGCTCGCGATCTTCGACCCGTCGAACACGACCCAGAACAACAACACGATCACGGACCTGAGCGGCACCGAGCGCTTAGGCGTGTTCCTCCACACGATCTTCGACGCCGGCATGGGGCCCCCTTCGTCCAGCAACTTCCGATTGACGTTCGGGCCGTTCATCCCGTCGCTAAGCGGCGTGCCGATCGGCGACGACGGGCAGGACGGACTGCGCCTCCTCGGCAACCTCAGCGACGCGCGCGCAGACGAGATCGACGACGCCCTCAGCGCGCTCGCCCGCTTCATCGCGACCGTCGTGGCGCACGAGTGCGGCCACTCGGTAGGCCTCGTCACCAACGGCCCGATGCCCGTAGGCCTCTATGGTGACGACAACGTCAACTTCCCTGGCTCCGCCAACGGACACATCCGCAACGTCAGCCTGTTCCCGTCGGGCGCGACCAACCTGATGAGCCCGTCCCTCTCGTTCACGAGCGCGACCAGCAGCGCGACGCAGTTCAACACCCTCAACAAGGCCTACTTGCGAGAGCAGGTCTTCTACGGCAACTGATGACCAGACTCTTCTTTGTTCTGTGCGCTGCGCTCACGCTGGCCGCGACCGCTTCGAGCCAGAGCCTCCGCAAAGGCGTCGTCGACGCCGACGCCCTCATCATCGGCCGGCAGGTCGGCAAGCAACTGGTGGGAGACGCGTTAGCGCTGCACAGGGTGCAGGTGCTGGAGGCGATCAGAGGCGTAGACGGAGACCGCGCCGTCACCGTCATCGACTGGCCCAAGCTGTCGCTACACAATCGACCGACCCCGCGGCAGTCGCGGCTGTTCTGCCTGCAGGACGCCAGCGTCGCCGCTGCGCGCCTCGGCTTGCCGAGCAGCGGCGCCCCCTACTTCAAGTTGGTCGGTTGGCCTGGCAGCCACCCGCTGATCGGCGCCGACCGTGAGGCCGACCCGATCGCTCGCTTCGCGCGCGTGCTGGCGGCGAGCGACCGAGGCGTTTCGCCGGGGGTCACGGCGACGGCGCTCGTAGACCTCGCGATCAACGGTCACGCCAAGATACGGACCGAGGCGACGCGCTACCTCGCTGAGCGCGGGGATTTGCGCGGCAAGCTCGCCGCCGTCAACTGGAACCAGCTGATGGCGCGCGCGACCGGAGAAGTCGACGACATCGACTACAAGATCGCGCTCGCGACGCTGTGCGGCGAGCAGCGACTCGAAGGACTCGTGGCGGCGCTCGCGGTGTCCCTGGGGCCTGTCACCGACGCTCGCTACGCCCGCTGCGTCGGTCGCATCAGCAAGGTCCTGCACGGCGAGCGCGCGGCTGACGTGCTCAGCCGTCGCTTGCGCAACCTCGCCAAGCCCGAGGATCGCCGCATGGTCTTGCTCGCGATCGGCGCAACCAAGACACGCGCGGCGCTGGACGCGCTGCTGAAGATGGACCAGGACGACGACGCGGTGACCGCTGCGCTGCGCGAGCACGGCGCCAAGAAGGCTCACAGATCCAAACAAGAGCGACGCTAGCCCTGTAGCTACAGCAGGGCAGGCGCGGACGCTCCGTCACGCTTGACAGGACCGCGGCAAGTCGCAGGCGACCCCACCTCCGCTCACGAAGTGACGAAGAGCCTGAGGTTACAGGCCGGCGCCATGAACCGCTGATGTCGAATCGTCGCGATCTTTGCGCCGCTGCCGAGCGATGACCTCGCGCAACGTCAGCCGCGCGCACGCTCGACGCGACGTAACACGCCGATCGCCCGCCTCCGCTCTTCCAGGTGCTCACGCGCCTGGAGGCCGGGGACCGCCCGCGGCATACGCGTGCCGTTCCCATGCCAGCGCTTGCCTAGCTGGGCGGGGTTCGGGTTAGAGAGATACACCGCGCCTGCGCTACCGACCGTCCACTCGACCAGCGGCGAGATGCTTCGCCCGGCGAACAGCTGCAGCCTGGGCCACAGCGGCCCCTCGAGGGCGAGCTGCAGTTCGAAGCCGCCGGCTAGCGACCAGCGCGCGCGGTCACGGCGGACGCGGTGGAGCCCAGACCCGTGCTGAAAGACCGCCTGCCCACGCTCGGCGACCGCTGCCACCGCCGCGACGGCGCTTCGCACGCGCTGCGCGGTGTCGCGGTGCTGCCGCGGTAGGCGCTGCAGAGATTCCAACAGCGGCTGAGTCAACAGCACGAGCCGCTCAGGCGGCGTGACGTCGCGGCGATCGTCACGAACGAGCACCCGCTCAAGCGTGACCAACGCGCCGACAGCGATCGGTCGATAGACATCACCGCCTCCGCCGCAGCAGGACAAACGGACGCCCGCCCAATGACTAGGCCTCGCAGATCGCGCGGCGGCCTGTCCGCGGCGCCACAGCTGTAGACATTGATCGCCGTCGACGATCGAGACCGCGCGCAGCCGACGCTTGCCGCCGGATACGAGCGAGACTTGCACCCGACTTCCGTCACCCAACAACAGCTCGACGCCCGCCGGGAACGGGCCCGCGACCTCGCCGCTGCGAAGGTGCAAGCCACCGTCCGGCGCGACTAAGAGCTCGCACCCCGAAGGAAAAGACAGCTTCACTCCGACCGCTCGGCACGCGACCTCGACGCCTCCCGGCGTGACCGCCTCGCCCCGCGCGCGAAGGCGCAATCCGTCGCGAGAGCTGCGGACGCCGCCGTCGCCGAGGCCGTAGTCGCAGAGGGGTAGCGTGTCTGCCGCAGCGGACAACACGACCTGCGGCTGCGGACCGCGTGGCGCAGCTGCGTCTCGCCCGCGCTCCTGCGCGCCTGCCGACACGCTCAGCGACGAGGCGACGAGGCCAAGGCATACCAACGATCCGATCACAAGGCCCTTATCGGCAGAAGGCGCCCACTTCCCGTAGCGCGCGGACGCCCTCAGGACGCTGGGGGCGGAACGCCGAGCTCGGCCGCGACGGCGTGAAGGAACGCGCCGACGTCTGTAACGATGCCTTGGCTCTGCGCAGAGCCCCTGTCGCTGAGCTTGCTCACGACCGCTGGGTGGATGTCGACGCAGACCGTCAAAACGTCGGCTGCGATCATGTTCCCGGTCCCGATCCCATGAAGCATAGAGCTGAGGATGATGACCATGCCGGCGCCCTGGAGGATCTCAGCGTAGCCAGCTTGCGCCGCGATCAGCTCCATCTCGGTGTCCGGGAGCGGCCCGTCGTCGCGGATCGACCCCGCGAGGCAATAAGGGACGCCCGCCTTGACGCACGCTCGCATGACGCCCGACTTCAACGTGCCGTCCGCGACGGCTGCTGGAATGCTGCCCGATCGCCGTATCGCGTTGATCGCGCGCATGTGGTGCATGTGACCGTGGACCGCCGGTCGACCCGTCGCCAGCTCTACACCGAGGCTGGTGCCGTATAGCGCGACCTCGATGTCATGTACGGCGAGCGCGTTGCCGCTGAGGATGCCGTCGACGTGTCCAGCCTCGACGATGGCTGCGAGCGTCGGCGCAGCGCCGACGTGCACGACCACAGGCCCCGCGACGAGAACGACCTTGCGGCCTTCGGCGCGGACGCGCCGCCAGGCATCGGCGACCTCTTCGACCTGCGCAGCCAGCCGACGCTCCGAGCTGACGCCACCCTGCATGAACGCGAACTTCCCCTGCTGCCGCTTTCGGGTCGTGTGCGGCGTAACGCGGATTCCGGCGAAGCCGACGATGCAGCGTGTGCCGACCCTGAGGTCGCGCAGCTTGATACAGGTCGGGACACCGTCCCCGGTGTCTGCGATGACGGCGTCCATGCGCTGGCGCTCGACTTCAACCCAGCGGCCGCCGATGCGCGCGTGGGTCACGAGGTTTGTCGTCGAGTAAAAGCCTTCCGGTGCCGTCCCGTCCATCTCGACGATCTCCCACACAGCGTCGGCGGTCTCGACCTCGCTGAGCCCGAGCGACATTAGATCGGCCCGCACCCTATCCAGCGCCTCGCGATCCGGCGCCGTCACCTCCAGCTCGACGTCGCTGTCGTCGGCGCGGCGGCGACCAATCTCCAGGCGTGAGATCTCGTAGCTGGCTCCGCCTGCGTGCACCGCCTCCATTGCATCTGAGAGCAACCCGCTGTCGATCAGATGACCACGGGCATGGAACTTGGCAACCAGGACTTCGCTCACGCACGAACGGTAACGACGGCGCGCCACCCACGCCAGCGAACCGCGACGTCGTCGGAGCAGCCCGGCCTCGCTTCCCTGAGGCAACTACGGTGCTAGCATGGCCGAGCCGCACACGGAACAGCGAATGAACCCCCTAGCAAGCAAGCTGATCGACGCCGTTGGCAGAACTGTACACGGCAAACAAGACGCCATCGAGTTGGCGGTGATCACGCTGTTCGCCGGCGGACACCTCCTCGTCGAAGACCTGCCTGGCGTCGGCAAGACGCTCATGGCGCGAAGCCTCGCGCTGTCCCTAGACCTGCCGTTCCAGCGGATCCAGTGCACAGCCGACCTGCTGCCCAGCGACCTGATCGGCGCCCAGATCTACCACCCGCGAACGGGCGAACTCACCTTCCGCGAGGGCCCAGTGTTCACGTCGGTGCTGATGGCCGACGAGCTCAACCGCACCCCGCCGCGCACGCAGTCAGCGCTGCTAGAGTGCATGGCCGAGCGACGTGTCACGGTGGACCGGGAGACCTACGCGCTCCCAGACCCTTTCTTCGTGATCGCGACACAGAACCCGCTGACCGCCGCTGGGACTTACATGCTCCCAGACAACCAGCTCGATCGCTTCCTGCTACGGATCGAGCTAGGCCACCTGGATCCAGAGTTCGAAGTCGACGTCGTCGGCAGAGAAGACGGCCACCGCATGGCCGACAAGCTCGAGCCCGTAGCCACATCTGATGACCTGCTGTCCGCGCGCGACGCGATCGACGCCGTTCGTTGCGACCGCGAGCTCGTCGCGTTCGTGGTGGAGCTCGCCAACCGCACGCGCACTTCGAACGATTTCATCCAAGGTGTCAGCACACGTGGCGCGCAGGCGCTGCACCGTGCATGCCGCGCCAGAGCGTTTGTGCGCGGACGCGACTTCGTGGTCCCCGACGACCTGCGCGCGCTCATCGTGGCTGCCTGGTCGCACCGGCTGACGGCGCGCGCAGGTGCGAACACGGACGCGCTGCTTGAGGACTTGCTCGCCGGCATGCGACTGCCCGACTGACCCGCGCGACCATGGCGACCCCAAACAGTTCGCTCGAACTAACCCCGCGCGGGAAGGTCGTGCTTTGGCTGGCAGCCTTAACAGGCGGCGCCGCTTGGCTTGGAGGAGAAGAGGACGCCCGAATCGCCGCAGCGCTCCTAACCGCGCCCGTGATCGTCGACTTCGTCGCCAAGCAGCGCCGACTTCACCTCACCGCCGTCCATCTGGCGCCGCGGACGACCATGGCCGGTGCGCTCTACACCGAGCAGATCTTGATCGAACACCGCGGTCGTCGTCCGCTCCGACACTGTCGACTGCACGAGCCACGCTCGATGCGTAACGAGCTCCCTGCCCTGCTCCCGACGCTGACTCCGTTCCAGCCGCAGCGGGTCGAACTCCGGCAGCGCAGCATGGTCCGTAGCCACATCATTGAACGGGTGTTCGTGCTGGAGTCCGAGTGGCCGCTGGGGATGTTCGCTTCGCGCTCCATAGTGAGCGCTGCGGCAACATTGATCACCGAGCCTGCGCGCGTCACGCTACGAGCTGACCTGCTCGAAGCTGGCGCCGACGTGGAGACCGCGCCGGTCGATCGATCCCTGCGGAGTGGTCCAGAGTTTTATGCTTTACGCGAACACAACATGGACGAGGACGCCCGCGCTGTACACGCCCTGCGCAGCGCCACGCTCGGCGCGCTCGTACGGCGCACAACGCGCGGCAGGACGCCGACCTCGGTAGGCGTCGTGCTCGACCTGCGGCGCGCGCCGGGCACGCCGCGCGGCCGAGGCCTGCGCCGGTGCGAATGGAGCCTCGGCGCCTGCGCGACCCTCGTCGAGGAGCTGCTGCGGCGAGGCGCGCGCGTCCGCCTGCTGCTGATCGACTCGACCCCCGAACTCATCGACGTCGACGGCCCAGCGCGTCGGGCCGAGCTCATGATGCTGCTAGCTGAGGCGAACCTTTCGCCTCACGTCGTCGTGCCAGCAGAGACCGTCGCTGAACTCGACGGCATGACGCAATCGTACTGGATCGCCGCCGGTGGCTTCGCAGACGCACCAGAGCTGCAGATGCTCCCTGGGGAAGCGACGGTCGTCGAGGAGGCGCCAGCATGACCTCACCTGACCGCGCGCCGCGCAGACTCCGACAGCTAGCGACGGCGGCCGTCTTGTCGACAACGGCCCTCGCGTTGGCCAGCCTGCCACGCGGCGACCTCCCGCTACCGTGGCTGCTGGCGTTCACGCTGCCCGGCGCTGTGCTGGGGTGCTGGTCGCGCTTATCCGACTCGCCGTGGGGCAGGGCCCTGCTCGCTGTGACGCTACAAGCGACCGCGTGTTGGTCCGCCCTGGAGCTGGTCGGTCCCATGACGCGAGCCGCGGCGCTCTCGTGCACGATCCTGCCGCCGCTGGCCTTCGCGACCACTCGGAATCACGATCGGGACCCGTCGCTCGCGTTGTTCTTGAGCCTCTGCGTCTTGCTGGTCGGGATCATCCTGGATGGGCTGCGGGTCTGGCTCCTCGCCGGCTACGTCGTCACTTCGTTCCTTAGCCTGCACGCCGCGACGCTGCTCAGGAGCTATAGCGTCGCCGCCCCAGGCCGCCGCGGGCAGCCGCGCCGCCTGCAGGATGTCGGCGCGAGCATCTCGCTGTGCTTATTGTGTGTGCTCTCGGCAGTCGCCGTCGATCGCGCGATCACCTGCCTACCTTCGCCAAGCCGCGTCAACGAGTCCGAGGACCAGCGCGACAAGTCGCGCGCCAGCAGTCGCATAGAAATTGGTCTCGACGACACATTCTCATTCGACGGGGCCGGCGGTGTCCTGTCGGAGCTCGAAGGCGAGCGACTGGTTCGCGCAGCGGACCTCGACGACGCTGTCACGCCGGCGCTCTACCTGCGTTGCGGCTTCTTCGCCGTCGCGGGTCTACGCCGATGGGAGATCGGTCCGCTCCAAGTCCGCCCGCAGTCGGAGCCCGATGGGCACGTCTTCTGGCGCAGCGAACCGCGCGCCACCGTGCACACCCTGCAGCTCGAGCGCTACGCGGGCGCGTCGAAGTTCGTATTCCTGCCGCCACACACCACTAGGCTTCGCGGCATCGAAGGGCTCACCGTCGATCCGGCGCGGGAATGGATCCGTCCGCTAGGCCAAAACGCCGCTCCTTATACGGTGACGTGGCTGGAGTTCCCGCCGCTGCCAGCGCGCGCCGCGATCGAACGACGCGCGGACGTCCGCGAGCTGACCCAGCTCCCCAACGGCCTCGACCGCGCGCCATATGAAGCGCTCCTCAACGAATGGGGAGTCGGGCGCGACCCGCGACAGGCGATGGCAGCGATCGCTGCGGGGCTCGCCGATCGCTGTCGTTATGAACGCAGCACGCCTACCGGTCCATTCTCCCAAGAGCTAGAGAACTTCTTGTTCGCCGAAGACGACCGACACGGCTACTGCATGCACTTCGCGTCCGCCGCAGCGTTGATGCTTCGCATGCGAGATATTCCGTGCCGTATCGGTGTAGGACTCTACGGCGGGGAGGCCAGCCCCGACGGATCAGGAGCGCGCATCTATGGCTCGCAACATGCTCATGCTTGGGTGGAGATCCCTATCGCGAGGCGCGGCTTCCAGATCTTCGACCCTACTCCACCATCAGGGCGCGGGCGCAGCGTGCCCGCTGCGCAGCGAGCCGCTGAAACGAATGAGCTCACCGCAGACGCCGACGACACGTTCTACGCACCCGCGCTACGGACTGTCGCTGACGCGATCAAGGCGCCGTGGCTCTTGCCGAGCGCGCTGTTGCTGACGCTGCTGTTCGCGGTCCTCCCTCGCCGCGCGCCCAAGCGACCGAAGCTCGCTGCTTCGCAGGCCACCCCAAAGGTGCGACGAGCGCTGCAGAAGCTCATGAGGGCGCTGGCCAAGGCCGGCTACCGCCGAACCCACGGCCAGACCTTGGAGAGCTTCGCGGACCATCTGGAAGCCGCGGGGCGAGCCGCCCCCGACGTGCGCGCTGCCTTCGCCGCCTATCAGGAGGTCCGCTTCGGCGGCCAGCCCTTTGATGACGACCGCGCGCGCACCATGGCCGCGGGCGCCCGCGCAGCCTCCGCTATGCGTGACGGCAATTGAGCGAGGCCGCGCCGTCAGCGCGCGACCGGAAAGGAGAAAACAAGCGTCAGTCGGTCGCCGCTCGATGAGGTCGCCAGATCACCACCGAAGCGTCGCTGGAGGAATGAGGCGACGGGCAAGGCCTGATCAGCGCTCGGGCTCTGGGCGAGTTCGCGCAAGCTCCCAGCTTCAGCTTGGAATGCCCGGCCGTAAGCGGCCGCCTGCGCCGATTCGACGCCGCGCGCGCAG
>MDTG01340632.1_pt1 | contig 12257 bp, 20 predicted proteins | sample 811421 | NCBI WGS metagenome assembly MDTG01 (sample SAMN05326645, study PRJNA326480) | marine metagenome | isolation source: seawater | place: Pacific Ocean: South East | collected 2011
CTCGATCTGCCGAATAATCGAGATCTAGCAGAAAATAAATCATCTGCTCCCCCAGACTTTAAAAAGTAATTAGCGTCTGCTCTTTGCTTTTCTGTAAGGGTTACGTTTTGTCTATGGGCAACCGCCTCTTTTATTAGAGTACTAGAAGTAGTATACTCTCCGAGTATTGGTGCGTTTGACTCCGCGTGTACGTCGCCTCTAGCGTCAGACATAAACAAAGGAGAAAACTCTCGAAGCAGTGCTTCCCTGCGGGCCTCCGCCTTGCCTTTAACAAAAGGGTTCCCTTGGGGTATGGACCCTCCGAATAATCTAGAGCCTTCTCCCCGTCTGGCTGCGTTACTTAGCCTTAGGTCGTCCCCGCCAAGAGTTCCTCCGTCCCTAAAAAAATCTAGAGATAGCTGCCTTCCCGCAAGACTAGCGGTAGTGCCTCCGGTTTCTCCTGGCATAATAGTAGACATGAGGTCTGAAGTGCCGCGACTAAGGCCTGCTCCTACACCAGAAAAAGCCCGCCCGATGGTTCCTCCGCTTAACTCTAGGCCGAGAAAATTTCCAGTTTCTTGAGACGCTGCAGATGTGGCTGCCGCTCTGTTATTGCCCGCCTGAATACTAGCTGCAGCGTTAGATAACGGACGGTTTTTTTCCACCTCCCTAAGAAACATAGCTACATCGGGGCTAATGTTCATCATTTCAGCTTTTCTTAAGTATTCAGATTGGTTTTTTGTTCCTTGAGAAAGCGCTGCATGTAGAGCTTGTCCTATTTGAGGGAGAACTTCTCTCTGTACAGAAGTATTCATACCAAGAACCTGCTGAGCGCCGGAAACTGCGGCTAGCTCCTGCCTACTCACCCCTCCATTCATAAGCTTTTCTAGCTTTGCCTTATCCACTACAGGAGACGAGTACTCACCTTCTCCTTTCTTAGCTACAAACCCTAACATCTGACTTACTGTAGACCCCATCATCCCAGCTTGCCCGGTTGTTCCTTGCATTAAAGCTAGTGTAGCAGAGGAGCTGGTTCCTCCCATTCGTTGGATTAGCTCCGGAGAAAACGCCCCCCGCTGCATTCCAAACTCTGCTGCACCTAGATTTTGCATGAAGGAAGAGGACGTTCTGGCCATACCTAAGTTCGAAGAGGCCCCAAACTGAGCCCCTACCGCCCCCATTTGGAGTACCTCTCCTACTCCCAGTCCTGTGGCCTGCGCAGTCCCGAAGGCTTGCCCAGCGGCCTTAGGAATCTGACCTCCCGTAAACCCTTGCTGTTTTAGTGCTAAACCTATCTGACCTGCTTCCTGTAGGGTAGAGTTCGTAACCTGAGCGATCTCTTTAAGCTGCATCAAGCTTCGTCTTAACTGGGACTTAAACTCTTGTATATTAGAGACTCCTTTAAAAGTTCCCGCTTGACCTAGCGATCTCGTTATATCTGCTAGCTCTTCGAATCCCATTCCTTGAGATTCTGCGAACTGGGTCATATTGGAAGAGCGTGCCCCCTCTTGGGTAAAATTAGCAGTTCCAGGCATGGCCTGATTAATTAAGGAGCCGCTACGCATGCGCTCTGCATGCCCTTCGTAGATCTGACCAGCAGACCCTATCAGCGCTTCTTGTGCGGCAAAGTACGCGCCGCCGGTTGTCACTCCAGCAGTAACGCCAGCGGCAACTCGAGCAAGCCGAAGGCCTCGTGAGATTCCTCTTTGGGCATCCCAGATGCTTTTTCCTCCTCCCACCATAGAGCTAGTTTTACTGTACATAGTAAACGGATCAAAAAGACTTGCAGCTTGCCCAAGTCTTTTAAGATTGCGTCCGCTGGCAGCGGAGCTCCCGCCTTGAGCGATGCGGTGCTCTCCCGCTTGCCGGAGCATATAGGTGCTCATGCCGAATAGCTGCAAGCTGCGCATGGATATTTCTGCAGCGCCGGTCATAGTTCCGGCGACGTACCCAGCCATAATATCATTTGCTTGAAGCCTAGCCTCGTGCTGGCCAAAAGCGTACCCGGCCATTCCCGTTTGGAACAGTCCGGGGGAGCTCTGATCACTTAGCGTAGGATCTAGTTGGGGGCTTAGACCGGGTGGGTAGTTAGGTTGATTGGGGTCCAATTACCCTCCTAGTAGTCACTTCAATTCTGACACGCTCAAGTATAACCGCTTTCCTTGCTTACTATAAATAGCTTTAAATATCGTTCTTAGCGCCTCAGCGTGAGCGCCCCCTCTACCTAGTACAATCCCGACGTCTTTGGGGTCGACGTAGATATCAATAACTGCGGTTTTTCCTGTTTCATTACTCTCTATACTAACGCACTCCGGCCTATCTACCAGCTCTTCTACTAGGTCTTGAAGGATATCGACAGTATCTGGGCTATTCTCTTCGTCAGACATTCTAATTCTCCTACAACTGCTTGGTTAGCTTTTTATATAAATACAACTTTAAAATTTCACGTTCCATGGGAGTTAGGCTAGATCCGATGACTGGCTGTATTGCTTTTGAAAATGCAATTACTTCAGGCTCTATAACAGTAGTTATTAGCTCTTTACCAATTAGATCACCGATATCTGCGGATACTTCTACTCGAGAGCTACTTTTACTTGTAGGCATTTTTTAATCTCCCCATCTAACTCTGACCACTTAGCTCGGGCTGACTCTACGTAGTTACTTAGGACGCCTTTGGATACTTTTCCAGAAGCCCCCTGAGCAGGGTCATAGAAAATTTCCTCAGCATCTTCCAACAGGTCGATAATGTAGCTAACGATCGCTTTTTCTTGAGAAAGCTTATCTATCTTCTTTAGGTACTCATCAACAGTCATTCCGTAGCCCCTATGTTTCCTCTTCGGATGGAAACTCTCCAGGGGTCGAATGAGTACTCTCGAGTAAACAGATCATCGGCCCTAAATGCTGTATCAAAAAGAGCCCTAGGATCGGATCTCTTTTTATTTATTTCTGAAGAAGAAAGTCGGTGCCTAACTCTTAGTTTAGGAACTTTTATTACTATTTCCGCAGACCCTAAAGAGTCGTAGAGTTCGAGAGTTCTCTCTATTGCCCAAGGCAGCCATCTACCTTCCGTCTCCTTAAAATACTCGGGGTCTTTATGGAGAATCTGAGTGGAGTCCTTGGCAGCTTCCTGCATTTTTTCTTTTAGGTTCGTCGGCGTCTGTTCTGATAAATCTACGTCTAGATCATTTAATTTAAAAACAGCAATAGCCCCGCACTTCGTTCTGGTTTTAGGGGATACTGTGATAACTAATTCTATGCTGTAGATAGGTGTAAGTGACGCTTTCTCTGCTTGGATGTTATCTAGAAGATTTACTAGTTTCGCTTTTTCTCCGGGGAGCATTTAACGCCTCGCAGTTAGGGCAAATGTATTTACTATCGAAGTTCTTACCTAGCTCAGAAGGGGATAGCTGAACTTGCTCTCCACAAATAAAGCACTCTACGTACCTTAAAAAAGCACGTAGAGTGAGTGGAGACTGGAGGTCATCCAGAAAACTCATAGCTAGAACTCTCCGAAACCTGCTCGGGGCTTTCTAAAACAGCTATAAAGTCGCTTTCAATAGACTTCTCTAAAGCTTTTAGGCGTTTCCAAGTTTCCCCACTGAATGCGCTAAACACAGTATCGGCTACTTGCATGCCCTCTGAGTCCATTAGTACGATCTTTGCCATACACTGGGGGGAAGGGCCCAATACCCGAACTCGGAGCTCTCCCATTTGAACTTGGGCTATCTTAGTAGGAACATCTATTCTAGTACTCATGCTCCCCCCAAAGAGTAGTCTACACTCTCTTCTGAAATTTCTTCTTCAGAAAGGTCCTTTGGGAGAGGAAGAAGGACTTGCCCATTTAGGTCTTCAACGTATACCTCGAAGGCGCTAAGAACTGTCGAGGCCTTTCCTCCAAGCTCTAATTCTCGAAGTGCTAAGATAATTGCCAAGTTTAATTTTTTAGCCTTATCTTGAGAAACAGCACCGTTTTTATCTTTATAGGCAAAGGCATACGTATTGCCGTCAACCGAGGTAAATACCGCATTTTGGGTTTTCTTGGGCTTAGGAACCCCAGGGAGAGGAATTTCTCCCTCTCTGTAACGTTTAGCGGTCACCCCTAAAGGAGTATTTCTTACATCTACGTTTCTAATTCTATCTGCCATAGACTCGGTATCTCTCTGTGCCACTGTTCCTCCTAAGGTTTAAGGCTCTCGCTAGAACTAGCTCCTTACGCAAAAAACCGCAAGTATCTGGCATAAGAAAACAGAACCTGAAAAGGAGAGTAACGTGCTTAATTCTAGAGCGGAGACAGTTATTAGAGACGAGTGGCTGCCCGACCCAGAGGTCTGGCAGTTTACCTATGATTGCTTAGAGAAGAAATTTAACGTAGATGCCGCAAATTTAGATGAGAGGTGGGTTCCTCTTGGAATTGTTGGAGCGCTAAAGTGGATTGAAATAACCTCCTGGTGGGTGCTGAAAAACAGTGGGATAACCGCCACGGGAGAGCAGTATGAGCAGGTACATGCGTACGACGGGACAGACCTAGATCCTGCGTCCCTTCTTATACTGCGCCACCTAGAGGAGAGGGCCCAGGAGCTTCTCCGTACCCGCTGGACTGACCCCGGGTTAGAGAAAGAGGAAAAGGGAGAGGTTTTGGGCTTCATTTCGAGGTGCTGTTATCAGGCCTCTGGAGTTCCCACACCCCCAAAGAATTTGATATTTGCCATTGCGTGGGCGGCAATGATTTGGACCTTGACAGAAAAGGGCCAAGAATGGGTGCAGAGTCTGAGTAAGTTGTTTTTCTACACCAGAACTCTTGGGGTTTCCTATACGGAAGGGGAGTCTACGTATGACCAGGAGTTTATAGAGCAAACCTCTAGAGGGCTCGGTGAGTGCGCAAGTTGCGGACACACCCTGTGGTGCGTCCAGCAGCACTGTCTTGAGGACTCTATGGTCCACATTTGCTACAACTGCGTTCAAGAGATCAAACGTGAGGACGAGCGTAACGGCATTACGAGGCTTCGGTTTTTCTACATCACGTGGAACGGAGAAGAGAACACTATGTGTTCCTTTGACGAAAGAAAAGAAAACCTTAATTGCGCAAATTGCAGTTGCCCGTACGCAGTTCAAAATGCGAGTGCTCGGCTAGAGGAGTTTACCACCAAGTCTCTTAAGAAGAGAGGGAGTCAGCGCCTCTTAGATTTTGAAGACTCTGCAGCTTCGGTAGGTGGCGTCTTTGGGAGAAGCCCTGAAGAGTTGGTAAACTATTTTAGTTAGGCTGTGTTAGCGATAGGTTAGCACCCGCAGAATCCAGAAAAGTAATCTGTGGAATCTCCCACTCAAGATTTCATCCTCTGGGTTCTTTTTTCGCCTTACACGGGCTCTAGCGATTTCTGCTGGAGTAAATAGGAGCGTCTCTAACTCGTCTCGATCTGTTACAACAAGGACGCGGTAATAGGAGCTAGACGCAGCAAATTTCCGATCAAGATTTTTAGAAAGAGTAAGTTTTCCTAACACGAGTCACCTGAGGATCTAATGAATGATATACTTAGATTAACCACGCAGTTTGCTTTAGCTCGAGTTTTTAAGGAGTTTGCAATAAAACTTGGAGTGGGGGAAGAGTTTTCAGATATACTTGCCCAAGTCCATGTTAGCTCATCGAGGATACTAGAAAACTGGTCTAAGTTTTTAGAGTCTAACTGCGCAGGTTGTTCCTCGAATACCGAGGCTTGTATTTTTTTAAATCCTCAGGAAAAAAACTGCGTTCGGGGAGCAACTCCGGCAAACACAAGGAGAGCGAACGTAACGTCCGTCGAGTCGGGAATACTCAAGAAGTGCCCTGCATTTTCCCCAAAAAGGTAGGAGAAAGCTTGGATCTACTTAACTTTGATCAGACCCTTCCACAACCGCTACTGGGCATAGACGAAGTAGGTTTGGGGTGTATCGCTGGTCCGATAATTTCTGCTGGAGTTATTCTTCCTAAAGACTATGCGCTTAAAAGGCTTTTAATAAAGAGCGGGGTGAGGGACTCTAAAAAGATATCCCCGGAGAGGCGTTCTATTGCTTTCGAGGCAATCGTCTCCTCAGGAGCAAGCTGCTTTACCTCCATAGTCTGCGCCGCTGATATAGATAATCTTAGCCTAAACGTATGCGTGGATCGCACATACCGAGAAATTATTTCAAAAGCACTAGCTAGTCAAAGAGTAAAAACAATCCTCCTCGACGGGTCTCGGAAGCCTCGGATAGACTACCAGGTAAAGACTCTGATAGGCGCAGACGATATCTCGTTAGCTGTTGCTGCTGCGTCAATAGTAGCTAAGCACCACCGAGATGGGTTTATGCTTAAGCTTTGTGAGGATAAGGAATTTCGAGGGTATGGGTGGTCACGGAATAAAGGCTACCCAACGCGAGAGCATAAAAAAGCGCTAGCAAAGCTAGGGCCTACTAGTAGGCACAGGATGTCCACAAAGTCATTAAAGCGCTACCGAACGTCGACGACAACGCCCTTAGGTAGTCGTCTCGTAGATGCGTGAGCGCGGGGCTCTTTGATTAGATAATCTTTTTTTGTTGTGAAGATTCCTTTCAATACCCCTAGTCTGGCGTATCGAACGCCTTTAGCCTCAATCTCTTGCCCTAATAGGAGAGTATATTGTAGCTGTGCTAATTTTCCATTTTCGTAGATTTCATTTTCCCGAGCACACAGTTTAGTAGCTCGCTCAAAAGGGCTTTTAGACGTTACTGAAATCTCTACCAAGAACGGTTTAGTTTTCTTTTCCCAGCAACCGCTCGTTACATTTAGAGAAAAGTGTACGCCCTCCAAAGAGACGTCTGGAGTAGCTGTGTAGATGACTTTCATAGCAGAGCGCCGAAGCATAGAGATAACAGGAAACATAGCTTAAAAACCTCCAGTTTTCTTGCATAAGATTCTTGCTCGCAAAAGGAGGTTAACTGATGGTTCACATTGGTGTAATACGGCTAAACGAATTATTTATTGAGGCTTTAACTGAGTCTCCAGAACTTCTCTCATATGGAGAAACGGATTCAATCGCAGATGCGCAGTGGGAGCCTTTGGTTAGCATTGCGCAAGAAGTAAAAAACAAAACGATAAAAAGAAAAGCAGGAGAATTGCTGCTAGAAAAGGCAAAAAATGGGTCAGACTTATTAGACGAGTTTATAAGCCCCTGTCTTACCCTGGACGACCTACTAGCAAACACCCCCTTGGCTCAAGACGCTCGAGCAGAGATGTCAGAAGTAGCTATACAGCATGGGTTTCACGACTACTGGCAAATATTTACCGACGATACTTCGGGGTGCTTGCTAGGCAAAACACTCAACCCTTTTGAAATTGTTGCTTATCAGTCAATAAAAGCAAATTATACGATAATTACGATGGATAATAATGCGTACATCCTGCGGAGCGATAATGTCGTTGACGGGATAAAAACAAACAAAAGAGTCACTCTAGGAACCAAGAATATTCCGTTGTACTCTATCTCCTTCCTTCCAGAGGAGCCAAACGGAAGAGAAGTGGGGCCCACCTACGGCCCCCCGGCACACGTTGTAGAAGAATTTAAGAGGCTTCTAGAAGAGAGCTCGAGCAGCCTAAGAAAAGTAGTAACGGAGAGCCTATGGTATTAGCAAGAGTAAGCCAATACCCAGTTACTATGGGGATGTTAGACTGGATTTCGCACAGGTACGATGCTGTTGACTTCGGGACTTACAGGTACTGGTTTAATCGAAAAGTACTGGCGGAGCCCATTAAGCAGTATCTAGATGGGAAGCTTCCAGAGTGTGCCTTTGATTCGATACTTCGAGTCTACAACAAAAGAAATAGCTCAAACCTTAGGCTAGAAGAGATTACTAACCCTCCAGACGATACCTTTGCGTTTTCCCCCGAAGGAGACCCCATTATCTTTACTGATAACTTTTGGGGGTTAATTCAGTGCGCAAACGGGGAGATGCAAAACCCTATCGTTGCACTAAAGACGCCTAAAGGATCAGAGGTTAACTGGATAATACTTTTAGACTGGGCGAAAGATACTCTTTACGCAGTAAAAACCCCGCATGTAAAAGGGAGAAGAGCGATTACTGATCAGATAGCCTTCGGGCTTAGAGAAGGAGAACTGCCATCCTACGTCCTTCCGGACGAGGTCCATGGCTTAATACAACAGGAGAATGACTATGTTAGCTGACGCTAGGTTTGATAAAACCCTCCAGGATATTACAAATGTGCCTGTGCCAGTAGCCACAAGGACGTATGTTCCTATTGCCCACAGAGACTTGGCCGACCAAGCCATCGAAGCATTTCAAGGCGTAGGGAGGGGCATCCGTGAGCAGGGATTCTACCTGCGAGACGGGGGGCAGAAGATGATGGGAATCATCCAACTCGAGCTGTCCGGCCCTCCCAAAACAGGGATGGCAGTGTTAGATGACCGCAACTACCCCCTGACAATTCTGCTTAGAAACAGCTATGACCGCAGTACTAGCGTTGGCGTCGCTAGCGGGCCTTCCGCGTGGTGGTGTACGAATATGTGCATCTCCGGAAGCGACATGACCTTCACCCACAAACACATGGGAAGGGTGCTAGAGATCTTGGCTGCGAAGATCCAGGAAGCCGCAGCGACGGCAGAGTCTCGGTACGGAGATCGTTTGAAGGAAATCAAGCGCCTATCCAGCCACGAGATTACGGATAACCAGGGGTACGAGATCCTTGGTAGGATGTACGGTAATGGTATCCTACCTTCCCGTATGTTCACAGCCTCGGTCGAGGATTGGAAACGTCCAAAAATTGAGGCTTTTGCCGACCGCAATATGTGGTCTCTGTACAATGCCGTTACCGGAAGCGTGAAGAGGCGAACGTCAGCGCACATCGTCAGAAAGAACCCGATTATTCACCAGTTCTTTCTAAAAGAGATCGCAACTGACTAAGATAAAAGCACTTGTCTTGTGTCTGGGCAACTTGTTTGATCTCTTAATAGTAGTAAGTTTTCTTACTCTATTCGTTATATACTTTACCAAAGATTACGCACAAAGGGCGTTGACCGGAGAGCCTTCTAAGTTAGACTTAACTAAGGGGTTTGAAGGAATTCGAGGTAAGTATGTACATAGAAATCAGCATAGATCAGGTCCCTGGAAAGACGAAGGTAGAGAGCACCGACGCGGGTATCCTATTATCGACGCCTAGCCAGACCATAAAGATTGCTTGGGCAGAGCTATTCAGAGTGATTAGCTCCAGCGACGTAAAGGAGGAGCTACTCTTTGCGGAGTTAAATCCTAAGATGTCTACGCCCTGGTAGGCATCTTTTTTTCTACGAGAGAGGCTATGCAAAAAGAAGTTCTAGAGAGTATAAACCGAACGATAGAGTTACTAGAGAGTAGCGACACAAAAAATCCCACAGAACAAGAAATTATAGAGTTTTCCAAGAGGCTGCTTGTTTTTTGCGAAACGGTATCCGTAGACTTTCGGAGTAGAATTGAAAGAGACCCCATATTCAGCATGGACCAAACCGTGTGCCTTGGCCGTATGGTTAGCTGCGTCCTAACCGACTCAAACCTAGCATCCTCCCGACTCCTCTGCATTAACCCACACCGGGCGGACCTCGGAGAAACCCTAGAAGACTGCGTAAGTCTGTTTGTCAGATTTCTGCGGAAAGAGTTTCGGTCCGCTACGGTACTCTGCCCGCCGCCAGAACCGATCTTGGCCTAAAAAAGGAGTAAGATACTCGCATAAGATATATGAGGCAAATTCCGCCTCAAGTCTGGAGGGTGCTGTGAGAAAACCAAAGAATCCAAAGAATCCGTACGTGGATCTGCTGGCCCTTTCCCCAAACTCCTCTCCCCTAGAAAAGTTGACAGCGATTCGTCGTCGCCGAAAGGCAATACGAAAAATCATACGCGGTTAACTCCCCCTAGCGGTCCCCCATCAGTTGGAGGGGGACCGCCTCCCCTTCCAAATAAAACTTGCCTTAGGCTCTTTTTTTGCTATGAAAATCCTCCGCATCTTATTACATAAGAACTATGAGAATGCGCACCCATCAGCTCAAGAGGCAGAGCAACAAATGCATGGAACGTTAACAGAAAGTATAATTGATAAGATTCTTGTCACGATCCCAGAGATCCGACATAGAGCGGCCCTTGCTAGGCATCTGGCTCTAAAGGGCCAGTGGGGAGAGTGGGGGGATGGCGCAGGCACTGCCGCAGCAAAAAGCGACGCCGAAGAGCTAAAGGCGGAAAAGTCTAGGGCTGATGACGCAGAAGCTTTAGTAGAAAAGCTGCGTAGTGAGGTCTACGAGCTAAAAAGCCGCAACCAATCGCAGTCTCGAAGAATCTCACAGCTTATCGCAGAGCTAAGTACTACTAAGTCCTCTGACACAAGTAAGGAGGCATTAGCCGAACGGAAAGCGATTATGAGGTTTTTAAACTCCTGGGGACTCCCAGATTACCCAAATTCCGTTCGAGCAAAGTTCGCCAGAAAGCTGGCAGATTTGATTAGAAAAGAAGAGCACCGTGCCCCTTGACTAGGGGCTAGTAGGGGTGGCGAGGGCCCTATGAAGAAGCAGGGTAGTTCCTGTACGATTAAGTGAAATTCGGAGAGGTAAACAACTGCTTACCTAATTTGTACTCCGATGGCCGAAATCTCACCGTCTCTTAGAGACGGCCTGGTTTACGCCAAGCTTCTTGCTTAGTTTGACGCCCCGGACCTCGGAGAGGTCGGAGGAGCAGCAGCCCGTTAGTTAGAAGTGCTGGATGAGCTACTCAAATGAAGGTACCTAACACTGCTGTATATTAATTCTTTTTAGCAACATCAACGGCTAAGGACTCATGCTTATCTCGGAGCTTTTCCAGCCGGTCCTCGAGCCTCTTTATTAGGTCTAGAAGTTCCTGTCTGTGCTTTCCCTCAACACGGAAGAGCTCATCTAGTCTTTCATCTAGCCTATTAATCTGCTTGGAGAGTTCTACGAATTGGTCTTCGACCCTGGAAACCCTCTCTTCGGAAACGTCATCCCCCTGCCTAGCTTGCTCTACAGCGCTCTTTGTAATCCCTTCCCAGAAGGTTCGCCCTTTAGGCTGGGCCGCAGGGGCCTCCTTTTTCTCCTCTTCTGGCTTTGCCCCATAGGTTTTCATATAGGTAGTGGCTAGCCAAATACCTCCTATAAGGATTATAATCAGTACAATGAACAGAGCTGCCGCCGCCGGAGGCAGGTTTGTCCATGCATCTTCCGTTAGATTTGTGACGTCTGGCATACTAGATATATAACAATAAATTTTATAGTACTACAGAAAGTTTTTGAGTTTTGTGTGGGCGCGGAGCAAACTGAAGTTCGAGTCTTCAGGGTCGAGAGTGGCCCCCGTTGGGGGTTTGGTTCGCGGTACAGATCCCTTGGCCAGGGGGATGTGCGATGAGGACGCTTAGACCCACACAATTCTCTAAAGTTAAATAGAAATGAGAATAAAAACAGGAGTAGAGATGTTCTATAAATGGGGCTGCGGCTGTGTTGGTTTCGTCGTGGAGAAGAAAGCGTACAGACTAGTAGACTGCAGAGGAATGGGAGATCTAGAACTCTCTGGGGCCCCTGGCCTATTAGACGGGGATAGAGAAAGAGAAAAGCTAGCCCCAGAGGAAACACAGATAATGATAAAAAGAATGTCCAAGTTAATAGCGCAAGGACATTTATTTAATACTTTAATAGGCACAATAAAAATAGGAGTAGAACAGAGATAATTTAAATGGGACTGTGGCGGAATTGATAGACGCTGAAAGTCGCTGAAAGTCGCCTATCGGTGGCAAACGACATAAAGAGTATTCTGCCTATGAAGGGAAACTGGAGGCTTATAAAGAATACTCTTGAGAATGTCGGTAATCTGGGTTTGAATCCCAGCAGTCCTTTATATTAGGGCCTTTAGCTCAGTTGGTCAGAGCACCCGTCTCATACACGGATTGCCCTGGGTTCGAACCCCAGAAGGCCCATTTTTTAAAAGGGAGGTAAGAGATGAGTGAAGAGAACAAGTCCCAAAAAAATCAAACGGTAAGCGGAAGTCTGACTGTCTACGAGATTGGCGTAGACACGGGACGTGTAGGGAAAGGAAAAGACAACGAGGACAAGCCCCGCATCCGCTGGTCTGCCATAGAGACCGTCGGAATTGGTATTGACAACCCAGAGAGGGTTGTCAGGACGGAGGATGGCAAAACCTTTCTCCTTCCCACTGACTGCTTGCCTATCGTGGAATGTGTTCCGCAAATCCTGAAAACAATCAGGATGGCCACAGAGGTACTAAATTCTCTGGAAGAGGAGAAA
>MDTG01097218.1_pt1 | contig 12256 bp, 14 predicted proteins | sample 811421 | NCBI WGS metagenome assembly MDTG01 (sample SAMN05326645, study PRJNA326480) | marine metagenome | isolation source: seawater | place: Pacific Ocean: South East | collected 2011
GGAGAAATTTTAGAATTATTTGAATCTAATTGATCCAAAATCAAAAATTAAACGTATAAATAATTAATGACTATTAAAAAAATGTTATCTAACAATTTAATAGATTTTTCAAAAAAATCTAAAATTCTTGAAAAAGATGAAGAGTTTTTTCATATTGAAGAGTGGAGAAATAAAAGAGACTCTAATTCCTTAAAAATAATACTAAATGCTTACCTTAGATTAGCAGTTTCCTACGCAAGAAAATATAAAAGTTATGGATTGCCTATGGATGACCTAATTCATGAGGGTGTTTTAGGAATTATGCATGCTTTAGAAAAATTTGATGTTTCTAAAGGTTTTCGATTATCTACCTACGCTTCTTGGTGGATTAGGGCTTCAATTCAGGATTATATTCTAAAAAACTGGTCTGTAGTCAAAACTGGCTCTACCGCATCTCAAAAAGCGTTATTTTTTAATCTGAGAAAAATTAAGCAACAAATATCTGATGTATCTTCGGATTATATGGGTCAAAAAGAAATTAATAAAATTTCTGAAATCTTAAATGTCAAAAATTTAGAAGTTCAAAATATGGAATCAAGACTTAGTGCTGGAGATGTTTATTTAAATCAAAAAATAGATAACGATTCAGAAAATGATCTTTTGAGTTTGTTGCAAGATGAAAGAGCAAATCCTGAGGAGACATTACAAGATTTTAATGATACTAAGTTAAAAAAAGAGTATATTGGTTTAGCTATCTCAAAATTGAATGAAAGAGAAAGAACTATAATTCAGTTTAGAAAACTTAAGGAAAAGAGCGTTACCTTAGATGAGCTTGGTAAAATGTTAAAAATAAGTAAGGAAAGAGTACGTCAAATAGAAACCAAGGCTCTAGAAAAATTAAAAACTAGTATTTTAGATATTTCTCAACAGAATAAAGAATTTTTTGTTTGATACTAGTCGATCTTTAAAATAGATATAAGTAATGATTCGTCTAATTTTCATAGCCTTCTTTTGTTTTAATTCGACACCTTTACTTTCTCAGGGTTATGATGTTTTTGGTATAGGTTTATATGATGTTAAATTTGATGGTTCATCAACAAATCAAGCAACAGACCTTAGATACGAAAGAAGATTTGACAATATTTTATTTGATATTGGTCCTGAAGAAGATAACTTTTTTTATTTAAAACCATTTGCGGGAGTTGAGTTAACTACTGACTCTGCATATTATCTTATAAGCGGAATATATCTTGAAGACAATTTAGGTGAATTAATGTTTGGAGAAGAAAATAAATGGAAACTTACTCCAAGTTTTGGAATTGGTTATTATGATGATGGTGACGGTAAAAAACTTGGTCATAACATTGAATTTAGAACTACTCTGGAGGTTAGTTATGAATTAGAAAATTCAGACAGAATAGGTTTTTCTTTTGGTCATATTTCAAACGCAAACATTGGAGATAAAAATCCTGGTGTTGAAATTTTTAACATTTCTTATCAAAAACCTTTTTAATTAATAGATATTTTCTTTTCATTAACAAAATTTAAAAATATTTTCTCAAGTATTTCAAAATTTTGGTTCTGCATATTTTGATGTATCTCAATTCTAAATTTTTTTACATTTGGTATTCCAAAAAATATATTAAGCAATGGACTTAAAAGTCTATAAACAGAGTCTGTTCCTATTTTAGGTTTAATATAGTTAAAATATTCTTTAATAGTATTTTCTGAAATTAAATATTTATTTGGTTTGTTATAAAAAAGTTTATCAATATTTTTCAAACAAAAAGGATTATTTTGTACTAATCTTCCTACCATGACTCCGTCATGACACTTAGATAACTCCAGAGCTTTTTCAATACTATCAATACCTCCATTTAAAATAAAAGTCGTATTTGGAAATTTATTTTTAATTTTTGTTAAAAATTCATAGTTTAAAGGTGGAATTGTTCTATTGCCTTTTGGGCTTATACCTGTCAAAATTGCATTTCTGGCATGAACATAAACTACTTTAATTCCACTTTTTAATATTTCTTCAATAAATTCTTCAAAATATTCATAATTGAAATGTTTTCCCAAACCTATTCTGCACTTAATTGAAACTACTATGTTTTTATTTATCTGCATCGCATCCAGACAGTTTTTAACAAGTTTTTTATCTTTCATTAAGCATGCCCCAAAGCTTCCTTTTTGTACAGCTTTACTTGGACAACCTACATTCAAATTTATCTCATCATAATTTAACTCATAAGCTAATTTTGATGAAAGTTTTAAATCATTATATTCAGAACCGCCAACTTGAAGTGCTATAGGATTTTGTAATTTATTAGTTATAATTTTTTGTGTATTTTTTGAATGAATAAGAGTTTTTGTAGCTATCATCTCAGTAAATAAAAAGGTTTTTTTAGATAAGATCCTATAGAGATTTCGTGCGTATGGAGTTGTGTAACCCATCATTGGTGCTACGCAAAATTTTCTATCAATAATTTTTTTCATGTTCTTTCTAAATATATTATATTACTTAAATAAACCTCTAATTCCTTGCCTACAATAAATAGTTAATATAAATTAAATAATCTAGTATTTTATGACCAATAAGATTGCCCCTGTTCCAGAATTTTTAATAAGCGGATATAAAAAATGGAAATCTACTTCATATTTAAATAATGAAAACCATTTTAAAAAATTAGCATCTTTAGGACAAAATCCTTCAACAATGATTATATCATGTTGTGACTCAAGAGTTCATGCAACATCTATTTTTGGCGCAAATGAAGGTGAGTTTTTTATTCATAGAAATATTGCAAATCTAGTCCCTCCTTACTCTCCTGATGGTGAACATCATGGAACATCGGCAGCTATAGAATATGCAACAAAAGAACTTAAAATTCAGCATTTAATTATCTTAGGTCATTCAGACTGTGGAGGTATACAAAGTGGGCATAATTTCCATGCTCACAAATCTAACGAAGGTTATGAATTCATAAATAAATGGTTAAGTATTCTTAAGCCTGCTTTTAAAAAAATTTCAAAAAGTATTTCAGAAAAGAAACAAATACAAAAGCTTGAAGAAGAAAGTATTAAAAATTCAATAAATAATTTATTTAGTTTTCCAAATATAAAAAAAGCAGTTAACAATAAAGAATTATCTATTCATGGTTTAATTTATGATATTGCGACAGGTGGACTCAAGTATTTAAATCCTGTAACAAAAAACTTTGATAAACTTTAGATATTAATAAGAGTATTTTTTTGAGGGATAGGTTTTATTTTTAACTTCTTTAACAAAACTATTTGTTGCACTTATAATACTTTTCTCAATGTTAATATATTTTTTGATAAATCTTGGTTTTTTATTAGTAGAATTAAAATTTAAAATATCATCAATAACTAAAACTTGACCATCACAATACTTAGAAGATCCTATTCCTATCGTTGGTATTGATAAGTTATTCGTTATTTTTTTGGAAGTAGATAAATTTACACATTCTAATACAAGCAAACTAGAACCTGCATCTTCAAGTTTTTTTGCTAGAGTTAGTAAGTTGTTTGAGTCTTTCAGATTTTTTCCTACACTTTTAATTTTTTTAAAATCTGAAAATTTCTGAGGAGTTACACCTATATGTGATACAACTTTAATTTTATTTTTTGTCAAATATTTTACAATTTCAATATTCTTAATATCTACTTCAATTTTAATAAAATCTGCTTTTGTAAAGGATAAAATATCCAATGCATTCTTAAGCGCTTCTTGTTTAGTAAGGTAAGTTTTGTAAGGCATATCAATTATAGTCATTGAATATTTTGTATTACTTACAACAGCCTTGCCATGATCTTTCATCATTTGAAGACTCACTGATCTTGTATTTTTCATACCGTACAACACAGTTCCAAGAGAATCTCCGATTAAAATTAAATCTACTCTACCATCTATAATATTTGCTATAGGCTTAGAGTAGGCAGTAAGACAAGTGATAGGTTCTTTATTCTTCTTTAATATTAAATTTTTATAATTGATTTTTGACATTTGATAAATTTATATAGATCTTGTGATACCACCATCAACTCTGATATTCTGACCAGTAATATATGCTCCTCCATCTGATGATAACATTTCAACTACGGATGAAATTTCGCTAACTTTCCCATATCTTTTTAAAGGTATGCGTTTGAGAAATTCTTCTTTAACTGGTAAACTATCTATAAATCCCGGTAATATATTATTTATTCTGATATTATCTTTTGCATATTTGTCAGCGTATAGTTTTATAAAAGAGGCTAAACCCGCCCTAAATACACCTGATGTTGGAAAAGCTGGCTCTGGTTCAAATGCTGCAAATGTAGAAATGTTTATTATTGATCCATTTTTTTGTTTTTGCATAATGGGTGTTACTATTCTTGATGCCCTAATTACATTTAATAAGTACACCTCCATACCCGTATACCATTCTTGATCTGTTATATCTAAAATATTTCCTTTAGGTCCATGACCTGCACTATTAATAAGAACATCTAATCTTCCATATTTTTTGATAACCTTATCAATAAATTCTTCTAAATTTTCTTGGAGTAAATTAGAACCTGTATAACCTAATCCATTTAGCTTATTAGCAAGTGCCTGGCCTTTGCCTGATGAGGACATTATCGCTATTTTAAAACCTTTAGATGATAAATGTTTAGCTGCATCCGCACCCATTCCAGACCCAGAAGCAATAAAAGCTGCAATCCTTTCCATAAATATTTATTAAATCATAAAAGTTTATAATAACAGCTTTAAATAGATTATTAATAAAAATTGCTGTTTATTTTCTTGAAGAAGAAATTAATTTGTAGTCTTCTTTATAAATTTCATTTAATTTAACAATTTGATCTTTACTTAAACTTATTTTTTCTTTTGTTGATCCTGTTTGAATTTTGGGGAAAACAATATTTTGTTCAAAAAAATTATTTATAAAAGTTGCAAACTTTTCTATTTCATCAACATTACAATAAAAATTATAATAATTAATATCATAACCAAGAAAAAACACCTGAGGAAGAAAATGGGGATTTTCAAACTTATTTTCAATTAACTTGTTAATTATTTGATTAACTGAATGCTTGTAAAAAAGTTTGTCTTTATGATAAAGCACTCTGTTTTTATATGCTGATAAAAATCTTTTAATAGGATCTCGAATTATGCAGCACTTAAAATCAGCATTGACTTTAGAAAATTTTTGTTTTGAAGGAAGAAATCTAACTATAGATTCTTTTGATTTTAAATCTTCTTTTTTTTGAAGATATCTTGGAATTTGATCACCTATGAATATAAAGTGATTATCAACATTTAAATGTTTTGCTATAAAAAGTTTTACAGAAGTGTTAGCATTTTTTGGAACTGGATAATAAACTAAACTCTGGTTTAATTTATTTTTTAAAATTAGATATTTAGACAGCGCCATTTATTTGTTCTGGAACTCGAATAGACAGAGGTATTTCTTTTATTGGCAAATGTATTATTGCTGAAAAGGCCCCAACACCTATTCCAACCCACCATACCAAGTCATAGCTACCATAAATATCATAAAATAAACCTCCTAACCAAACGCCTACGAAAGAGCCAATTTGGTGAGATAAAAAAACAATTCCATATAAAGTGCCCATAAATTTTAAACCATATATGTAACCTATTATACCAGATGTTAAAGGAACAGTTGCAAGCCACAAAGATCCCATGACAATTGAAAAAATGACAATAGATGTTGGTGTGATTGGTAGCATAATAAATGCAATAGCTGCTATTGTTCTTCCAAAATAAATAAATGATAATAAATATTTTTTTGTAAAATATTTACCCATTGCTCCAGCAGCTATAGATCCTATAATGTTGAACAGGCCAATTAAAGCAATTGATAAAGCCCCTAATGCAGTTACTGAGTTACATACAATACTTATTAAACTTCCTTGAATAATTGGACTACTAGCTTCTGCTATAAAAGCTGGAAAATGTGCAGTTATAAAAGCTAATTGAAATCCACAAGAAAAGAAGCCGAGAAATAACATTATGTAAGTAGGATCTTTAATAGCAGCTTTAAGCGCATCACTTAAATTTTCTTCAATGTCTTCTTTTGAGGTGCTAGGTTTAGATTTTAAAAGAGGAACTAAAATGATTGTTAATATGCTTATTATTGCAAACACTATAAAAACTGATGACCAAGGCATCACATCTAATAGGATAGCAGCAAATGGAGGACCAATAACTTGACCTGCTGAACCAGCAGCTGTTGTAACACCTAAGGCTAGAGATCTTTTTTCAGCAGAAGCTGTTCTTCCTACAACAGCTAAAATTGGACCAAAACCACTCCCTGCGATTCCAAAACCAATTATAATATTTAGAAATTGATGGGCTTCTGGTGTGGAAGCAGAACTACTAATGAATATACCTAATGCATATAAAATTAATCCAAGAGTTATAGCTTTTCTATCTCCAAATTTTTCTGCAAAAGCACTAAAGATAGGTGTTCCAATCCCCCAAGCTAAATTTTGAATAGCAATTGCCATCGAAAATTCTGATCTTGCCCACATAAACTGTTCTGCTATAGGTATTTGGAATAAACCAAAAGTTGATCGTATAGCAAAACTAATCAATAAGATTAAACTTCCTCCTATAAGAACAGGTGTAAAGATATTAGAATGATTATTTTTACTCACATTAAATCCCCATTAGATTCTAACAGTAGAATAAAATGCAATCTATTATAAAGTTAAATTCTTTGAGTGATTGGTTGTTTTTCTGATTCTTCTTTTTCAGGAATTACATAAGCAACTGCACAATGATCTAAGCAGTATGGTTTATCTTCAAACCTTTCTTTCCCACAGAATTTAAAATCAGATTCATCAGGGTGACCTTCAGGCCATTCACATCCTCTTTTAACAGGACTTACAAAAAGATTCTTAACAACAGGTTGGAAGTTTTGTTGTGGCTTAATTACTTCTTTAACCTGTTCCTTAGTTGTTTCAAAATTTAATTTTGGAACTATTGGTGATCTTGCTTTTTTTCTATCAGGTTTAAGAGCAGTTCTTCTAATTGGAGATGGCCTTCTTTCTAATCCAATTCTATGGGCTTTACCAACAACTGCGTTTTTTGTAAAACCAAGTAATTTACCTATTTGAGCAGTGGGTAAACCCTGTTCCCACAATTCTTTTAATTTTGAAACATTAGTGTCATCCCAAGGCATATTTATCCTTATCAATTAACTACATATAGTAGTATTTATATATTTCATTATACTAAATGTGTACGCTTACAAACAAAAAACTGTGCTTTTTTGTAAAAAATCACTAAAAACATAGAATTTTATGTATAAATTTAAGTAAAAATGAAAAATTTAAACAACTACATAATAGAGAATAAAAGAATACTACTTAGAGTCGATTTTAATGTCCCTGTAGTTGATGGAGTTATTACAGACTATTCGCGTATAATTGCGATTAAATCATCAATAAAAAAATTAATTTACAATAAAAATAAAATTTTTTTAATAGCACATTTTGGTCGCCCAAATGGAAAAATTGTTAATAAATATTCATTAAGCTTTATTCTACCATCATTAAAAGAAATCTTTAATGTAGATAAAATTTATTTCCTAAAAAACTTAGATCAAGAGTCTATTACAAAAACAACCAAAGAGATGCAAGGAGGTGATTTATGTTTAGTAGAAAATATTAGATTCCAAAAAGAAGAAGAAAATATTGATCTGGAATTTGCTAAAAAAATAAGCAATTTATTTGATGTATATGTTAATGATGCATTTTCAGCATCACATCGAAATCATACATCAATAACCGGCTTTCCAAAATTCTTACCTGCTGTTGCTGGCAATCACCTAGTTAAGGAAATAGATACCATTAATTCTTTTTTAGATAATTTAAAAAAACCTAATATGGCTATTGTTGGAGGTTCTAAGATATCAACCAAAATTCAACTTTTAAACAATCTTATAAAGCAATTTAATACAATTGCTATTGGAGGAGCAATGGCAAATACTTTTTTGTTAGCCAATAAAAATAATGTTGGTAATTCTTTAGTAGAAGAAAAATTTATTCAAGAGGCATTAAATATTCAATTAAAAGCTAAACAATTAAATTGCAAAATAATTTTGCCAGTGGACGTTGTTTGTGGAAAAAATTTTAAAGATACAAATCCAGTTAATTGTAAAGTTGATCAAATTTTATCTGATCATATGATTCTTGACATAGGTGAAATTACAACAGATTTAATTAAAGATAAAATTATTGATACAAAAATGTTATTATGGAATGGTCCTGTGGGAGCGTTTGAGTTTAAACCTTATAATAAGGGCACAAATTCAATTGCTGAAATTATTAAATTGAATGGTAAAAAACTTAATATTAATATTATTGCAGGCGGAGGTGATACACTCTCTGCTATAAAAAATTCAAATGCTGAAGAGAGTTTTAATTATATATCAAATGCAGGAGGTGCTTTTTTAGAGTGGTTAGAAGGCAATGAGTCACCAGGAGTTATTGCTTTAAAAAAAAATAATTTTTCTTAATCTTCAATCTGATACTTTTTAATTAGAGGAAATTGAGTCATCGTAAAAATAAAAGTTATAGGCAATATTCCAAAAACTTTAAAACTTACCCAAATATCAGTTGATTGTGTTCTCCATACAATTTCATTTAAAACTCCAAGAGCAATAAAAAAACCAATCCACCGCTGCGTTAGTATTTTCCAGCCAATTTCTTCAAGTTTTAGAGCTGCTCCGAGAAGAAATTTTAATAAAGGTTTGTTTATTAAAACTCCTCCATAAAGAATTGCTGCAAAAAGAAAGTTAATAATTGTTGGTTTCATTTTAAAAAATACATCGTTATCAAAATAAATTGTTAGTCCTCCAAATATCAAAACAATGGCTGCTCCAGCAGTTGGCATAATGGGAATTTTTTTTTCAAGAATATATGAAAACAAAACTGCTATTACTGTAGCTACCATGAAAGGTAAAATAGAAGCTTGTAAACCACTTCTTGTATAGAAAATAAAAAAAACTGCTAAGGGCCCAATATCAATTAATAGTTTGTAAAATGATTTCATGTTATTCATCCAAATTTAATATCGATCTTGCAAAACTTTTTGCACTAAAGACAGACAAATCCTCAAGTTTTTCTCCAAGACCAACATAGCTTATAGGTATTTCATATTTATTTGCAATTGAAATTAAAGCTCCACCCTTAGCTGTTCCATCTAATTTAGTAATTATAATACTTGATACGTTTAATTCTCTACCAAAAATTTCAACTTGTTTAATCATGTTAGATCCATTGGTTCCATCAAGTACTAAAATAGTTTCAATAATATTGTCCATACTTATTTTAGAGACAACATTTTTTAATTTTACTAATTGATTAACTAAATTTGTATTATTTGATAATCTTCCTGCTGTATCTATGATGAGATAATCATAATTTTCTTTATTAAATTTTTCAGTTGCCTGAAAAGCCACACTAGCAGGATCCTGGTTAGCGCTACCAGAATAAAAATCATGATGATTTTTTTCTGCCCAATTTTTTAATTGATCTATTGCTGCTGCCCTAAAAGTATCACAAGCAGCAATTAAAACATTTTTTTCATTACGAATGTGATTAGCAATTTTACCTATAGTTGTGGTTTTTCCACTTCCATTAACACCAACAAAAATTAGTACTTTTGGATTTTGATTGTTTTCTTCTATTATTTCATGCTCTCTGGGCTTTAGAATGATTTCTATTTCTTTAGCTAATGTCTCAAGTACTATTTGTGTAATATCTTGATTGGTTGTTTTCACTTTGCGTACTGAATTGATTAATTTTTCAACTACATCTAAACTAATATCAGCAGAGATCAGAACTGACTCTAATTCTTCAAGTGTTTCGTTATTAACTTTTTGATTATTAAATGAGTTAAGTATATTAGAGGACAAAAAATTAGAAGTTTTTTGAAGGTTATTTTTAAATTTAGAAAAAAGATTCATATTTTTTTGGCTATTAACATATTATTATCAACCCCAACATATACACAAGGTATAATATCTCCTTCGTTTATTTCTTCATCAAAAATAGCATTAAAAAAATTTCGATCTTTACCAATAGATTTTTTGTTTTGATTTTTTTCAATTAAAATTAAATCTTTTTCTCCTACTTTTTTTGAAAGATGTTTTTTAAATTTTTCTAATCCTTTTTGACGTAATATTTTTGCCCTATCTTTTATTATATGTTTATCAACTTGTGGCATGCGTGCAGCAGGAGTATTATCACGAGGAGAATATGGAAATACATGAAGGTGTGTAAGATGACATTGATTAACTAAATCTAATGTATCGTCAAACATTTTATCTGTTTCAGTAGGAAAGCCTGTGATTAAATCAGCTCCAAAAGTTGCATCTTTTCTTATTGATAAAACTTTGTCACAAAAACTTATTGCCATTTCTCTTGTATGTCTTCTTTTCATTCTTTTTAAAATTAAATTGTTTCCTGCTTGCAAACTTAAGTGAAAATGAGGCATTAATTTTTTCTCAGATAATAAATCCCAAAACTCTTCATCAATTTCAGCACAATCAATTGATGATAATCTCAGTTGCTCCAAATCAGGTACAAGTTTTAAAATTCTTTTTATTAAATTTGAAAATGTTGGCTGTACTGGCAAGTCCTTACCATAATCAGTAATATCAACACCTGTTAATACTACTTCTTTATAACCATTTTTAACGATTTTTTTTATTCTTTCAACTATTTCGCCTGCTGGAACACTTCTGTTATTTCCTCTGCCATAGGGTATTATACAAAAAGTACAACGGTGATCACAGCCTTGTTGAATTTCAATATATGCTCTAGATTTACCATCAAACTTTTCAATTGTTGAAGGAACAGTTTTTTTCTCTGATAAAATATCATTAACCTGAATAGATTCTAAAAAATTTAAATTTTCCCAAATTTTAGGTAATAATTTTTCTTTGTTACCTAAAACTAAATCAACTGCCTCAATTGCATTATATTTTTTTGGATTTATTTGAGCGGCACATCCTGTAACAATTATTTTATTTTTTGGATTATCTCTTTTTGCTTTTCGTATTTCATAAGCAACTTTTTTTTCTGCCTCTGCAGTAACTGCGCACGAATTTATAACAGTAACGTTTTTTAAATTATGATCACTTATGTGATTTTTAATAATCTCGCCTTCATAAATATTAAGTCTACAACCAAGGTTAATTAGTATGTTTTTTTTATCCATAATTAAATTATAATATGTCCAGTATAACTAGTTTCTGCGGGACCGGTCATAATAGCCTCTTCATTAACTATATTTATGTTTAAAGATCCTTTTTCTAGTTGAACTTCAGTATTTTTCTCAACTAAATTTTTTTTCCATCCTGCATAAACTGCAGCACAGGCACCACTTCCACATGCGAGTGTTATTCCAGTTCCTCTTTCCCACACCTTCATTTTAATTTTTTTGGAATTAATTATTTCAATAAATTCAACATTAGTTTTATTTGGAAAAAATTTATGAGTTTCAATTTTAGGTCCTATTTTATTTAAGTCTATGTTTTCAATTGATTTACCAAAAAAGACAACATGAGGATTGCCAATATTTACGCTAACAACTTTTTCAAACCCTTCAACTTTAATTGGAATATTTAAAGGGTCCATTTTTTCACTCAGTGGTATTTTTTTCCAGTTCGTTGTTATTTTGCCCATGTTCACGCTTATGTCATTCCCTACTTTTTTAGCAACTAGGGTGCCTGCATCTGAAAGAATCTTTAAAGTTTTTTTTTCATCATTTTCATCAAAAAGAATTTTAGCAACACACCTGGTTCCATTGCCACATGCTTCTGCCCTATCTCCTGCCGGATTAAAAATATCAATTTTAACATCAGCATTTTTATTATCTGTGTTATTAATGGTAATTAGTTGATCACAGCCAGCGCCTGTTCTTCGATCAGTTAATTTTTGAATTAAATTATCATTAATTTGAATTTTTTTTAATCTTCTATCAATGATAACAAAATCATTTCCCAAACCATGCATTTTTGTAAATTCTATTTTTTGCATAAAGTCTCTATACCTGAATTTACCCAGAATTCCTGGAAAATTTTTATATTTTAAGAAAACTTGACTTTATTAGTCTCAATAAATAGAGGGGTCCCTACAAATCCTAAATTGTAAAGTCAAAAAGCTTGTTACAATTGTGATAGGTACATCAGCCCACGAGTTTCGTGCCCTGGTGCTAAACTGCTATTGGAGA
>MDTG01179018.1_pt1 | contig 12256 bp, 13 predicted proteins | sample 811421 | NCBI WGS metagenome assembly MDTG01 (sample SAMN05326645, study PRJNA326480) | marine metagenome | isolation source: seawater | place: Pacific Ocean: South East | collected 2011
ATTCCTATCTGATTTTCGTCAAGTTTTAAAAAATTAATATTTCGTCTTAAACTTTTAATTTTGTATCCTTTCATCCCACTGTATGGATCAACAACATTTAAAAATAATTGAGAAAAAATACTTACTATGTTCTCAGAAATTCTATTAAACCTATTTCTTGATCCAATAATTAAATCAATTTTTTTTTCTTTCAATAAATTGTAAAGATTTCGTATCTCATTTATTGGATGTTGTCCGTCTCCATCAATTGTAATAATAAAATTTTTATTATATTTTTTTAGTATCTCTATCATTCCTATTTTTAAAGAGTAGTCATATCCTTTATTTTCTTTGTTCCTGATTGTATAATCAGAATTCTTGTTCGAAATAATGTAGGTTTTATCTGTCGAGCAATCATCCACAACAAGAACATCAGCAATTTTTTTTGCAGCTAAAATTGTTTTTTTTAAATTTTTTTGCTCATTAAATGCAGGAATAAGAATAATTAAATCTTTTATTTTTTTAGTCAAAATCATTCCACTTTACATGTTCATGGAATACAACATTTCTTTTTAATTTTTTTCCAATTATTTTTTCTATTTTTGGAAGCGGTATAGAATTTTTTGGAGAGGGTCGAAGTGGTATTATATCTTCCCTTGATATTTTAGTCCCATTTTTAAAGTTAGACTTATATCTAAAAGCTCTTCTTTGAAGAATTACAGTCTGCAACTCATTTTTTTCAATTTTTTTAACACCATTTCCTAAGGAGTTCTCAAGATTTCTTGTGGCATCAATCATTTCGCGCCAGGTTTTGGGGTTCATTGAAAATTTGTGATCAGGTCCTAGTCTTTTATTATTATCTGTAAAATGTTTTTCAACAACTCTTGCTCCTAAAGTTACGGCTCCTAAAACTGTTTCGTGCCCAAATGTATGATCAGATAAACCTAATATTGCCTTTGGAAATTTTTTTCTAAATGTTTTTAAAACGTTTAGGTTTATATATTTAAAGTTATCATTACTAGCAGTATAGTTTGTATTACATTGCATTAGAATTAATTTCTTATTTATTTTAATCACTTTTTTATAAATAGATTTTACCTCTTCCAGATTTGATGCTCCAGTTGCTATAATTATTGGTTTATTAAATTTTGCAATTTTTAAAATTTGATCATGCCAATCAATATCTCCAGATCCAATTTTCCAAGCTGACATAAATTTATTCAAATAATTCAAAATATTTTGATCATAAGGAGCAGTAAAATAATCTACATTATATTTTTGGCATGTTTTTCTCAAAGTTTTAGTCCAAGCTATTGGTACTTCAGCAGATTTATAAACATCATAAACACTCTTTTTCCATTTAGATTGATGTGAAAATTTTGATCCTAGTTTTTTAAATCCATAGTCAGAAACAATTGTATCAGCAAAAAAATTTTGAAATTTAGCTGCATTTGCTCCAGCCTCTGCACACATATGTATTAGTTCTTTTGCTTTTGAAAGAGATCCATCATGATTAGCTGCAATATCTGCTATGAAATAAGTTTCATTTTTATTACCTATTTTATTTTTATTTATCTTAAAAAAATTCATTTACTTAAGATTTATTATCTCTTTCTCAATTTTCGGAGTTTTAATAGAAAATGTTTTTTCGAAATTTGAAACATTCATTTGCATATGTAAAGGTCTTTTTGCAGAAAGCTTAAATTTAGAATAATTATAGTCAACTTCATCAAAATTAATTTTTAATTTCAACCTATTTATTACTTTTTTTCCAAATTCAGCTTTACTAATCTTATTCTTACTACCAACGTTATATACACCAGGCTTAAATTTTTCACAAATTAAATCTATATATTTTGCCAGTGTTTTTATATTAAGTGGTGAAAAATAAATATTTTTAAATAAAGAAATTTTCTCTTTACTTTGATGATTTTTTTTTATCCAACTTACTAAACCTCTCTTATTTTTACGATCAATTCCAAAAAAATTTGTTCTCAAAACACAACCTCCATTTTTCTTTACTATTTCGTCACTCATAAATTTTGTTTTTGCATAATAATTAAGAATTTTTATATCTTTTTCTAAGTTATATTTATTTTTATTGTATAGTTGATCTGTTGAGATTTGAATAAGTTTAAAGTTATATTTTTTAGAGAAAAAAGCTAAATTTCTAACAAAACTATAATTTAACTTTTTACATAAAAGTTTATTTCTCTCGCAAAAATCTACGTCTGTTATAGCAGCTAAATTTAAAATTATATCTGGTTTATTTTTAGCAATAATCTTTTCTATTTTTTTTTTTTTCAATTAAATCAACCCTATAATCTGCAATTTGTTTGAAACCTAAGCAGATTAAGTTATATTTTTTTTGTATTTTTTTTACTAGATAACTTCCAAGAAATCCTGTAGATCCGGTTACTAAAATTGTCTTCATAAACTTTTAAATATGATATGTATATAGCAAATTATGACATTGAATAACAAGTCAATACTAATTACAGGTGGAACAGGATCTTTTGCTAAAGCATTTCTAGAGAAAATCCTTATAAGGTATAAAAATATAAAAAGAATAGTTATTTACAGTAGGGATGAGCTCAAGCAGTTCGATTTAGCAAATAAGTATAAAGAAAAAAAATTTAATAATCTAAGATTTTTTATTGGGGACGTTAGAGATAAATCGAGATTGTCGATGGCATTAAACGAAATAGATATAGTAGTTCATGCTGCTGCTTTAAAACAAGTGCCAGCTGCAGAGTACAACCCCTTTGAAGCAATTAAAACAAATGTTATTGGATGTCAAAATTTAATTGAAGCTTGTTTTGAGAATAAAGTAAAAAGGGTTGTTGCACTTTCTACTGACAAGGCTGCTGCACCAGTAAATTTATATGGAGCAACAAAACTATGCTCTGACAAATTAATGGTAGCTGCTAATAATATAAAAGGAAATAAAAAAATTTCTTTTTCTGTGGTTAGATATGGAAATGTAATGGGAAGTAGAGGTTCCGTTATTCCTCAATTTTTAAAACAAAGTAAGAGCAAAATTATTAATATCACGGACCCTAGGATGACAAGATTTAATATAACACTAAATGACAGTGTTGAAATGGTAATTTGGTCAATTTTTAATTGCTATGGTGGAGAAATATTAGTACCCAAAATACCATCTTATAATATTTTAGATCTTGCAAAAGCGATTAGTCCAGACTCAAAAATTAATATTACCGGTATTAGGCAAGGAGAAAAAATTCATGAGGACTTAATTACTAATAGTGATAGTTATAATACTTATGATTTAGGAAAATATTATATCATTTTACAAAATTTAGATAAAAATATATTAAAAAAATATAAAAAAAATTTTCGTATAAGAAAAGTCAAAGAAAATTTTGTGTATTCATCAGGTACTAACAAAAAATTCTTGAACTCTAAAGAATTAAAAAATTTAATTAAATTTAATGTCAAATAAAAATTTTTTTAAATCCAAGGAGGGAGATAAATACTTTTTAAGAAATCATGACAAATTAAAGAAAATTAATTATGAAACAGATAAGCTCCAGATTATTATTTCAAACAAAATATCTAACCTTACAAAAAAAAAAATTAGAGTTTTAGAAATTGGATGTGGAGATGGTGGAAGATTAAGCTATTTAAAACAAAAATTTAAAAAAGTAAAATTTTATGGATTGGAACCTTCAAAAAAAGCAAAAAAAAATAATTATAAATTTAATACAATAAAAATTGGTACTGCAGAAAAATTACCTTTTAAAAAAAATTATTTTGACATTTTAATATTTGGATTTTGTTTATATTTAACAGATAGTGAGGATTTATTTCAAATATCAAATGAGGCATATAGAGTTACAAAGAAAAAAAGCTGGATAATAATTAAAGATTTTGACACTGAAACCACTTTATTTAAGAAATATAAATATAATAAAAATATTAAAGTAAGAAAAATGGATTACTCAAAAATGTTTTTATGGCATCCAAATTTTATACTTCATTCAAAGGAGAAATATAACCATGATCGTAATAATTGGACCGACGATATTGATAAGCATATTTCAATTGTCCAAATAAGAAAAAATGTAGAGTAATATTTAATAATTATGTCTTTTAAACCCATTTTAGGCGCTGCTCAATTTGGATCACATTATGGTATTACAAATAAATCTAAAGTTAAAATTAAAATTGTTCAAAAAATATTAAAAGTTGCAAAAGAAAAAATAAGTACAATTGATACTGCAATAAATTATAAAGATTCAAATAAAATTCTTAATAAATTAAATAATCAATCATTCAAAATTAATTCTAAAATTGCTGTAACTGAAGATATAGATGCTAACAAAAATAAAATTTTAAAACATCTAAAACTTTTAAAAATAAACAGTCTTAATGTTTTATTTATTCATAATGTGAGTGATTTTTTAAAAATGAAAAAAAAAAAAAAAATTTTAAACGAATTAATTTCCCTTAAAAAAAAAAATCTTTTCAAAAAATTAGGTTTATCTCTTTATGATCCAATAGAATTTAAAAATTTTATTAAAATTGGTAAGCCAGATATATTACAAGTACCTTTTAATATATTAGATAGAAGATTTGAAAAAAGAGAATTAGTACAATTTTACAAAAAAAATAAAATTGTAATTCAAGCCAGATCATGTTTTTTACAAGGTTTATTGAATGCAAAAAAAACTCCCGATAAGTTTGAAGAATATATTGACATATTTGATAAATGGCGAAAATGGTGTAAAAAAAATAAAGTTTCAAGAACATCAGCATGCTTAATTTTTATTAAAAATAAAAAATTTATTTCAGAATGTGTTTTTGGTGTTACAAATGAAAATGAATTTAAACAAATTTTAAAGAGTATGAATTCAAGAAAAAAATATGTATTTCCTAATTTCGAAAAAATGATAAATAAAAACCTTATTGATCCACGTAAATGGTAAATAAAAAATTTAACTATCTTTGGACAGAAGCAAAAAAATTAATTCCAGGTGGAAATATGCTTTTATCTAAGCGACCAGAGATGTTTTCTCCAAAAATGTGGCCTGCTCACTTTTCCAAAAGCAAAGGTTGTTATGTCTGGGATATTAACAATAAAAAATATATAGATGTTTCTTTGATGGGGGTAGGTACAAATATACTAGGATACTCTAATAGATTAGTAGATAAAAAAGTTTCTAATGCAATAAAAAAAGGGACAATGTCAACGTTAAATTGTCCTGAGGAAGTTGAATTAGCAAAAACTTTAGTAAAAATTCACCCATGGGATGGCATGGTTAAATTTTCAAGAACCGGTGGAGAAGCTTCGGCAATAGCAATTAGAATAGCAAGAGCACATACAAAAAAGGATATTGTTTTAGCATGTGGTTATCATGGTTGGCATGATTGGTATTTAGCATCAAACTTAAGAGGTAAAAAAAACCTTAATAAACATTTATTAAATAATACTCTTTTTAAGGGGGTTCCAAAAAATTTAAAAAAAACAATTAGTATGTTCGAATATAATAATTATGAAAGTTTTAAGAAAGAGTTTTATAAAAATAAAAAAAATATATCTGCAGTTATAATGGAAGTATCTAGAAATTTTCCACCAGAAAATAATTTTCTAAAAAAAATCAAGAGACTATGTTATCTTAACAATATTGTATTGATTTTTGATGAATGTACATCTGGATTTAGAGAAACATTTGGAGGACTTCATTTAAAGTATAAAGTAAACCCAGATATTGTTCTTTATGGAAAAGCTATTGGTAATGGTTACCCAATAACTGCAATAGTTGGAAAGAGAAAAATTATGCAAAAAGCACAGGATACATTTATAAGCAGCACTTTTTGGACAGACAGAATAGGACCAACTGCTGCATTAGAAACGTTAAAGCAAATGAAAAAAGTAAGTAGTTGGAAGATAATAACAAACAAGGGACGTTTCATAAAAAAAGAATGGAATAATATCTTTAAGCGTTATGATCTTGATGTAATTATATCAGGTTTAGACGCACTACCTATATTTAGATTTAACAATAAATTTCACCTAAAATACAAAACATTTATTACTGAGCAAATGCTTAAAAAAGGATATTTGGCAACTAACTCAATTTACTTATCTACAGCTCATACAGATAAAATATTAAAAAGATATTTAAACGATTTTGAGAAGGTAATTAAAAAATTAAAACAAAGTATTTCAAATCGAAAAATAAAATTATCTGGATCAGTTTGTCACTCTGAGATGAAAAGAGTTAATTAAATGTTTTTCAAAAACATAAATAAATTTACTGAAATATTAGGTAAAAAAGAAAAAAATTATTTTCTCATATTCTCAATTTTGTTATTCATTGCAGCAATACTTGAGTTTGTGAGCATAGGACTTATCATTCCCTTTGCAATTGTAATTACAGATAGCTCACTTATTTTAAATAATATTTTTGTTAGAGAGCATTTATCATTTATTGTCGGCTTATCTAATTTTCATTTAACAATTTTATTGCTGTTTTTATTTTGTATTACATATTTTCTTAAGTTTATTTTTTTTATTTTTTTAACTAGCTCTAAAAATAAATTTCTATTTTCAATTAAAAAAAAAATTCAAATTGAATTGTATAAAGGATATTTAAGTCAATCTTATATTTTTCATACAAATACAAATTCATCAATATTAATCAATAATATAACAAATAATGTTAATTTATTGGTTTTGTATGCTTGTCAGGGTATTTTAGAATTTTTATCTGAAATAGTCCTTTCAATTTTTATTATAACTTTACTATTAATTTATGAACCAATTGGAGCAATTTTTGTTTTTTTAATTGGATTTGTTTTTATTTACATATATTTCATATTTTCTAAAAAAAAATCTGAATATATTGGAGCAAATAAAAAAATTCTAGATCAACAAATCGTTAAAGAGATCCAACAGAGTTTTAATGGTATTAAGGAGGTTTTAATTTATCAGAAACAATTTGATTTTATTGAAAAATTTCAAGATAAGATCAAAAATTTAACAAGATTAGAGGCAAAATTTACAAACATAATTGAATATCCAAGGCACTTTTTAGAGTTTACTGCTATTATTTGTTTTGTTTGTCTACTTTATTTTTTATTAAATAATGAAAAGGAAACAGCTTATATAGTTTCTGTTTTGAGTTTATTCGGAGCAGCTACTTTTAAACTAATTCCCTCTATTAACAGAATGGTAGTTGCATATTCAAAAATACGTTATAATTTTTCTATTATTGATGATTTATCTCCTGATTTAATTTCTTTTAGAAAAAATTCTCCTATTACAAAAATTGCTAAAGAAAAAAAATTACCTTTCAATTCAAGCTTAGAATTAAAAGGTGTTGATTTTGCATATGGAAAAAAACAAATTTTTAAAAATTTAAATGTAAAATTTAATAAAGGCGAAATAGTTGGTGTTCTGGGTGAGTCTGGTACTGGTAAAAGCACTTTAATTAATCTGATATCAGGACTTTTAGTACCCAACAAAGGTAATATTCTTGTTGATAATAAAGATATTTCTTTAAATTTATTTAATTGGAGATCAAATATTAGTTATATCCCACAAAACATATATTTAATTGATGATACTTTGAAAAATAATGTTGCTTTTTTTGAAACGTCAGAAATTAATGATGTTAAATATAAAAAAGCCATAAATGATGCACAAATAGGTAATTTTGTTAATAGTCTAACTAATAAAGATTTTGAGATAATAGGTGAAAGAGGAGTAAAAATTTCTGGAGGCCAGATGCAACGGATAGCTTTGGCAAGAGCTTTATATAAGCAATCTGATATATTTATTTTAGATGAAGCAACTAATGCTTTAGATGAAATGAACGAAGAAAAAATCTTAGACATTTTAAGTAAACTCAAAAAAGATAAATTAATAATTATAATTTCACATAACAAAAAAACTTTAAAAATATGTGATAAGATTTTTTCTATTAATAATATGAAATTAAAAGTATAAGATGATATGGGAATTGGTTTTCACGAGTTTTCTTTTTTGAAATACTCTCAAAATAAAAAAAAATTTGATACTCTTGGAATATTAGGAAGACAAGAAAATTTTTTAGAAAGTACTAGTTATAACTTTTTAATTTCTGCTAATAAAAATCAAAATAAGAAATACGCTGATGAATTTTTAATTGAACAGTTAAGTTTAAAAAAATTAGTTACATTTGATGCTTTTGATAAAGAAAATCCAACAAAAATTGAAAATTTTAACCATTTATTTAAAAATGAAGAATTATTTGATATTTTTTTCGATGGTGGTTCTCTTCAACATACTTTCAATGTACCTAATGTACTTCAAAATATTTCAAATCATGTAAAGGAAGGTGGGGCGATATTGCATGTTGCTTCATCAAATAACTTATGTGGTTTTGGTTTTTATCAATTTTCACCTGAATTTTTTTTAAATTATTATTCAAATCAAAATGGCTTCATAAATACAGAAATTTTTGTTGCAAATTTTGATAATCATAAAGAATGGTTTAAATTAAAAGAAAATTTATCATCTGAAATTAATATTAATACTAATGCAAGACTCATATGTCTTGTTCGAACTGAAAAAAAAAAAAACGTGCTTGTTAAAGATTTATTTCAATTTTCGTCAGTAAATGAACAGGAATATACATATAAAAAAAAAAATAAAAAAAAAATTTTTATTAAAATTTATTTAAAAATATTAAATATCTTAGACATATTTAATAACAACTTATCTTTAAAATTTAATAAAAATTTGACTGTAAAAAAAATTAAAAATTTATTAAGCTAAGTTTATATCAAAAACACATTCTCTTTTAATTTTAGAAAAGTGGTGTATTCCATAACATTTTCTTAAATTCTTTGCGGATATACTAGAAACTTTTTTTTCTTTAAATTCTTTTAAATTTAATTTTTTTATTTCATAAAAATTAATTCCATAACCATAAATACCTTTTATGTTTTTCTGACCAGGTCTAAATGTTTTATTTTTTAATTTAATCAAATTTCCAGCATTTCTTCCTCCATCATAAGATGTTACTACTGGATTTTTATGATGCGGGGTGAGTTTTTTAAAATCATCCTCAATTTTGTATAAAAATAGTTTTCTATTTAAATCTAATAAATTTTTCTTAGTTTTATTTATAAAAATCCATAAACTATTCTTATATTTAAAAATAGTTGGATCACATGTAATTTCATTTTCAAATAAAGAACATTTTTTTTTCCAAATATATGGAAAATTACTTGATTGATAAATTTCAACCTTCTTTGCTTGATAGCTTTCTGGAATTAAAAATAATTTTTTTTTATACTTAAATAACATTGGGTAAGAAAGATGATATGGTTTAACAAGTACGTCTTTAAAGTTTATAAGCTTATTCTGTTTTAGCTCACATACTGAAATAACTCCTTTATTTTGTCTTTTATAAAATTTCTCAAAAAAAATATATTTTTTTTTTTTATAATTAAATAAAAAAGGATCAGCCCAAAATTGATCACTAGGTGGTTTAAAAATTGATGCATTATTGATCTTATTAATCAAATGTTTATTTTTTAAACTAAAATTTTTATTTAATTTAAAATATCCTAAACACCAATTATTTTTTTCTTTAATATTTAAAATTCTTTTTATGCAATATTTGAAATATTTTTTCATTTTTTAGCAAATATAAAAAATTTATCCCAAGGGAATTTATTTCTTTTACTATTGGTTACTTGATAATTTTTTTCAATAAGAAAATTTTTTATTATGTTATACGTCTTATACTCGTCTCCAGGTAAAAAATCATGACATTCTATTGCTAGATTTTTACAAATTTTAAAAAAATTTAAAGATGAGGATGTTATATATTTTTCTGCTCCTTCAATATTTATTTTACAATAGTTGATTTCTGTTAACTGATAGTCCAATACTAAATCATCTAAGGTAAATGTAAAAACCTTGTCTTCTGATGACTCTTTTATTTTTCCACCCAGCCAGTTACTAGGATCAGAAGAAAATCCAATATTAGATTTTGATTTATACAATGCCTTTTTAATTAAAATTACATTATTTAAATTATTTATTTTAATATTATGAGATAATAAATCATAAACATTTTTAAATGGTTCTACTGAAATGATGCTGCCCTGATCGCCAATTAATTTGGATATGTATAATGTTTCACTACCAATACCTGCACCCAATTCAACAATACAGTCATTTTTTTTTGGTTTATATTTTTCAAAAAAAATTTCGTAGTTTGTTTTAATATACAAGTCTGGATTTAAAATTGGATGTGTATACGATAATAATCCAATTTCTGTTGTATGTGTCCAATATTTATTTGATTTGTAAATTTTAAAATATTTTTTGCCTAATATAAATTTATTGATTAAATTATAAATATTTGAAAAAAAAATTGATCCAAATTTATATTCTAAAATTTTATTTTTTATAATTCTAAAAAATTTAATTGACATAATATTTTTTAAGCCAATTTATTTGATTAATACAAGACTCTTTTAATTTATAAATAGGTTTCCATTTTAGTAACTTTTTTGCTAATTTTATATTTGCAAGACTTATTTCAATATCACCTTTTCTATTTTTACCATAATAATATTTAATTTTATTTTTAGAAATAATATTAAAAATTTTAACTAAATTTAAAACAGTTGTTCCTTTTCCAGATCCAAGATTAATAATTTTAAAAACTTTTTTTTTATTTATAAAATTTATTGCTTTTATATGTCCTGAACATAAATCCCTAATATCAATGAAATCCCTAATACATGTACCGTCATTTGTCATGAAGTTGTTACCATTTATAATTAGATTCTTGTTCCATCCTAAATATACTTTTGAAATCTCTGAAATTAAGTTATTCATTTTATGAAAATTATATTCCCCATATTCAGAATTACTATTAGTTCCTAAAGGATTAAAATATCTTAAACAAACAATAGACCATAACTTGTTTTTTTTATGTAATTTATCTAAATATCTTTCAACTAAAAGTTTAGACTTTGCATATGGATTTGTTATTTTTATTTTACTTTTTTCATTAACTTTTTTTTTACTCGATTTATATACTGCAGCTGTGGAGCTATAAATAAATTTATTAATTTGATTTTTCTCCATTTCATTTATTAAGTTTAAAGTTCCTTGGTAATTATTTTTTATATACTTTTTTGGAAATTTGATAGACTCGCTTATTTCTTTAAAGGAAGCTAAATGTATAACTAAATTAATTTTGTATTTTTTAAATAATTTCTTTAAACTTAATTTTTTTGTTAAATCAATTTCTTCAAAAAATACATTTTTTGGTTTTTTTTTTAAAAGTTTTTTTATAACTAATTTTTTTCCTGTAGAAAAATTATCAATTAAAACTATTTTATAATTTAAAGAAATTAATTGATGAGAAAGATTAGAACCTATATAGCCTGCAGCTCCAGTTAAAAGTATAAAATTATTTTTATCCAATTTTGAGAATTTTGAGTTAGTAATTTTAATCATTATATTATAATACTCAAAAAAACAATTATTTTAACTATATGACATCTAAAAGATTTATAAATATTTTTTTATTAAAATTTATTTTTTACGAATTAATTAATTATTTGAAATTTCAATTTTTTAGAAATTTTAATTTTAAAATTTTAAGTTACTTCACTTTTACAATAGATGCTGAATATACAAATGACTATAATTTTAGAGAAAATACAAATTATAATAATTTAGAGGAATTTATTAAAAATTGTTATTTAAATCATCTAAAAAAATCATAATTAATGAATATTGTCCATTTAGTTTATTCTGGAGTCGGAGGTGCTGGTAATATTTGTCTATCTCTATTCAAAGAGGATTTAAAATTAAAAAAATATTCAAGTAAAGTCATTTTCACAGGACCATTATTTGCAGATGTAATTGAAAAAAAAAAAAATAAATTTTTTTTTATAAAAACGATTAAATATTTACAATTTTTATCTTGGTTTACTATTATTCTTAAACTTATAAAAATTAGACCAGATGTAATTTATCTACACAATTATCAAATAATACCTTCATTGGTCTACAGTATTTTTTATAAAAAAAAACTAATCTATATAGATCACGCTGCTTTAAACTATAAAACATTTAGAGATAAATTAATTGCTAGGTTAATTAAAATGTTTAAAATTCACACTGTTGTATTGAATAGAGAGAATTTTAATTATTTTGCCAAACATAATATTGATAAAAAAAAAATTCATTTAATTGTAAATGGAGTGAATCACTATTTTTTTAAAAAAAAAA